>Ga0114983_1000376_pt1 | contig 19254 bp, 21 predicted proteins | sample Shrwel_input2_RT_FD_87182 | JGI IMG/M metagenome (GOLD analysis project Ga0114983, IMG submission 87182) | Subsurface microbial communities from deep shales in Ohio, USA - Utica-3 well 1 S input2 RT | ecosystem: Environmental > Aquatic > Deep subsurface > Shale gas/oil reservoir > Produced... | reverse complement strand
CGACATCGAACCCGCGATCATCAACGCCATCGGGCCACCGGCACTGTTTGCCGAAGATATCATGGAGTTCGCCACGGAAGCCGCCGACCGCGTACGCCGCGACCATGGGCTATTCCGCGAAGATCATGCCCGAGGCGCGTTCACGCATCTGGATATCGTGCATCGGTGAGTGACGGCGAGATCGAAGTGCATCTGGGCACGCTCGATGCACCCGATCAATTCAGTCCGACCTATGAGCTATGGACCATTCGGCGTGAACACTGGTTGCCGCCGTTTCCGCTCAAAGATCGGTATGACCGGGATCGCGAGGGCTAAGATCAACTGGTTTTCCAAATTAGAAATTTAAGCACTCAGAGAAACAACGCCATCAAAGCGCTACACGCATGCCTGGCGCACCAAAAAAAGAACCCGCCAACGGACGAGTTCCTATGATGTTCATCTCACGATGGGACTAGCGCAATGGTCCGTCAGTGCTGCTCCTTCGCCTGCTCAAGGACACGCTTCTGACGAGCAATGGCATTGTCGATGACCTTCTTGCGCATCGCCTGCTTCTGTTCAGCGGTCGTATGGCGCGCAAACTGCGTCAACGGGGTCGATTTCGCGATTCGATCTTTCATGTTTCATCCTCGCCTGTCAGCAGGCTTTCCAACTGCTCACAAGTGTAGCGCTCAGGCAGGTAAGCATCAATCGAGTCGATATCTGACTCCCAGTGCTGATTCGTGCCATCCGTGTTCTTTATGATCATGTCCAGGACGACTTGCTCGCCAAAATCCCGTTTGATCCGGCTCACCACTTCCTGAACATCCAGAAATTGCCGAATGAAGCCTTCGAGCGGGATATGGCGCCCTTCGACCTTTTCGCGACTGCACACGAACTGCCACGCTAATCGAGGATGTTGATAGACATAGAATATCTGCACATCCCGAGCTTTCTGCAACGAACGAACGATGTTCTTGCTGGCGATGTCGAAGCTCGCCAGAGTACCATCCAGTATGAACGACTGCCGCTGCTTCAGCATGAGATCGTGGATTTTCTCCACTAGGATCGACACGGCACCCTGAAACAGCCAAGAGTTGTCGCCAGTATATCCTGGCAGTTCCTCCCGCAAATCATCCGGGTCTATCCGCAGTATGTTACCGAGTCCGTCGCCCCCTTCTGCCTTTAGCTCATCGAGCGCGGCAACATATTCCTTGGCGATCTCGGTCTTTCCCGCTCCGGGTGAGCCCGCCATGAAGATCGAGATAGGCCGCTCTTCAGATTCGTATCGTCTCGTGTCCGTTCGTTCACGTGCGATCCACTTCTTATTACGCCTGGCAAACGCAACCGCATTGGCTATGATCTTTTCTTCGTCGACCATACACGTCTCCAAAAGTGCGAGGCATCCCTCTTATCGGCAAAAGGCCACCCGACTTCTCGACTAGCTTTTCCAAAACTACTGGATAATGCCAGGCAGTGCTTCAATCTCCCACGCAATAGCAGCAGATGGCTTGCTGCTCCCGCTGCGAGTTGACGCGCGTTCTCCTGACCAATTCTCCGACGGATCCGGCAACTCAGCATCAGCGCCTCACCCCAGCAGCAGGTCGCGCTCGATCGGAATGAACTGGCTCGCGGCCTCGATGAGGGAGGCCGCCGTGAGCTGCGGCACGCCGTAGACCTCGACGCGTTTGCCATGCACCTCACGAATTTTCTGCGCTAAAAGATCGAAATCGCCATCGCCGGAGACCAGGACCACGACGTCCGCGAGCGCCGCGTACTCGATCGCATCAAGCGTGATACCCACGTCCCAGTCGCCCTTGGCAGAGCCATCCGCGCGCTGAATAAAAGGCTTGAGCTTAACTTCGAAGCCGATCGACCGGAGGATATTCTGGAACTCACGTTGCTTGGCATCGCCCTTGTCGGTGGCATAGCAGCGGGCGGTCAGCACCTCCCGGTTGGCGGTCACTTTCGTCCAGAACCGACGATAATCGAAGTGTTTGCCGTAGGCGTCACGCACGGTGTAATAGACGTTCTGGGTATCCACGAAGATGGCGACACGTGTCATGACAAGGAGATCCCCGGCAGGCAGCGAAAGAAAAACGATATCACACAAGCAAGAACCCACTTATGGTGAAGATTCCGCTGAACATCATTCAGCGAAAGCTACCTGATTCCGGCCCGACTGCTTCGCCTGATATAGCTGCCGATCGGCGCGATTGATCAGCGTCACCGCATCGGGGTCGGATGCATGCGCCAGCGCCACCCCGATGCTGACTGTTATTTTCCCGACCACATCGAACCTGGCGGCAGCGATGCTGGCACAGATTTTCTGGGCAAGCACCTGCGGGCCTTGCTCGCCTTCACTATGCGGCAACACCACGGCGAACTCTTCGCCGCCATAACGCGCCACGAAGTCCGTTTCGCGAGTATTGAGCTGTATCAGTTGGGCAAGTTGGACCAATACGTCGTCCCCCGTGGCATGGCCATAGGTATCGTTGATGCGCTTGAAGTGATCGGCGTCGATCAACAGCAAGGCGAAGCCATGGTTCGTTCGCTTGAAAAGCAGCCTGCACTCTTCCAGCTTCTCGTCCAGATACCCTCGGTTATAGACTCCGGTGAGCGAATCGTGGGTGGCCAGTTGCAGCAGCTCGGCATTGGCTTGCGTGAGTGCTGCGGTACGCTGCGCGACGGTGGCTTCCAGGCACGCATTGGCATCCTGCAGTTCCCGTTCCTTGCCCAGCAGAGAATCGGTCATGCTTTGCAAGGACTGGCCCAGTTGCGCAATTTCCAGCACGCGGTGGTGCAGCGGGAAAGACACGCCGGTTCGATGGGCTTGTACCTGCCTGGCAGCTCCTGCCAATTGCTCGACCGGCCGGCTGAGGTTTCGTGCCAGATAATAAGCCACGGCGACAAAGAGAAGCGCGGCAAGCACACCCAATCCCAGCAGCTTATAGAGCAGTGTATGTGCAGGCTGCAAAGCGGTCGCCAAGGGCTGGCGAACCACGATCGACCAGGACAGGGCTGAATCGGGCGGCATCGGCACCGACGCGACGCTGCTCACGTACTCCTCGTCCACTGACCAGGCCGGTCCCTTGGCGGTATCCTGGGGAACACTTTGCTGCTGCCCGGCAAGCTTTTCGGGGTACAGGATCAGTCCTCGTTGATTGACGATCAGCACCTGCATGTCAGGCGTCGTTTCGGTCTGCAACGTGGCGGATTCGACGATCGACGTCACCCAGCGCCAGTGGGCATGAGCACCCAGGACACCGATGACCCGGCCGTCGCCATCGATGATAGGCGCGGCGAAATCAATGAAGCGCAGGGGCTCGCCGTTGGCATTGGGCGGCAGCATTTCAGCCAGCAGCAACGCTTTGTGAGGATCATCCGTGTAAGGCCCGTGCAATCCGGCCTGGAACCAGGGGCGGGCTTTCACCGACTGATTCAGCAACAGACCATCTACTGCTTGACGCACACGCCCGTCGGTATCGGCAACGCCCATCCAGGCGTATTCGGCACGAGACTCACTGCGTAACTCCATCGACCGCAATATGTCGGGATCGTCGAGGTCGCCCTGCACCAGATGGGGCTCACGACTAAGCAGACGGATTTCCTGCTGGCGTTCCCGCAGCTGTATGCCCAACAGCGCAGCTGTCGATCTGGCAGCGTTCGACAGCACACTGCCACTCGCTTGCTCCGCTTGCTCGGTGGCGATATCACCCACATAGACACCGACGATCAGCAGCGTAAGCAGGGAAAGTCCGGCGAACCACAGGGTTAAATAGCTACGAAGACTAGCTGTGAGCATTGGGCAAGGCTTGGAGATTGTAATTGTACCATGTTAAGCGCGATGCATTGCCGCCGCCAAGAACAGTCGCTGGTTTGTAAGTGCATATACCGTGCGCCTGCAGCGCACCAAGAGCGAGCTCTAAGAAAGGCGCGGCCCCGTTTCCCGACACTGTCGAACATGATCGATCAAGGCGCGTAGCTTCGGCGTCACCGAGCGGCGGCTCGGATAATAGAGGTAAAAACCAGCGAAAGGTGGTAGCCAGTCATCGAGCATCGTGACCAGTTCGCCGCTTTCGATATAGGGCAGAAATGTTTCTTCCATACCAAACGTAATGCCCCCGCCGGCCAGCGATGTGCGAATCATCAGGAGCATATCGTTGGTGGTGATATGCGGCTCGACCGCCACATCGAACGCCCGTCCGTCACGCTCAAACTCCCACCGATAAGGCGCCGTTTCGAGTGACGGACGCCAGCCGATACAACGATGATCCGCCAGTTCCCGAGGATGCTGCGGTATGCCGTGGCGCGCCAGGTAGCCTGGCGCGGCGACGGCCACCTGCCGCTGATCCCCCGTCAGCGGTACGGCAATCATGTCCTTCTCGATCACCTCCCCGAGCCTGACGCCCGCATCGAACCCGGCGGCGACGATATCGAATTCCTCATCCGTCACCGTCACATCCAGGGTGATACCGGGATAAGCCTCGGCGAAATCAGCGACCAGCGGGCCCGACAAGAATCGCTCGGCAATCGAGGTTGCCGCCACCCGCAAGCGCCCATGGGGCGACCCGGCCACATCCTGCGCTGCCTCCAGGGCCGCCGTCATCTCGTTGTACGGATTCGAGACAGCCTGCAGCAAGCGTTCGCCCTCTTCCGTCAGGCGCACGCTGCGCGTCGTGCGGTTGAAAAGCGGCTTCCCCAGGACACTCTCGAGCCGCTGCACGCCCTGGCTGACGGCGGAACGCGTCACGCCCAAATGGTCGGCGGCGGCACGAAAATTCCCGGTCTTCGCCACGGCGATAAACATCGTCAAAAGATTGAGATCCATACCTATTGGTAACTCAAGCTAACCAGCAGGTCCAGCAATCGGCATATTCTCCTGAACAAAAAGGCGTCTTATCTTGTTGATCACTGGAGGGGCACCGGGCTCGCTTCAGTAACAACGGGAGAGAGCATCATGAGCATTGCCGGAAAAGTCATCCTGATAACGGGCGCAAGCAGCGGCATCGGGGAAGGAATCGCACGTGAACTGGCCGCGGCCGGAGCCAAGGTGCTGCTGGGCGCGCGTCGCACCGACAAGCTGGAACGCATCGCGGCGGAGATCCGCGAGCACGGCGGCATCGTCGACATACGCGCACTGGACGTGACGGACAGAGCCGCGATGGTGGCATTCGCCCAGGCCGCTCTGGACCTCTGGGGGCGTATCGACGTGCTGGTCAACAATGCGGGGATCATGCCGCTGTCGCCGCTTTCGGCCGGCAAGCTGGACGAGTGGGGGCGCATGGTCGACGTGAACATCAAGGGCGTGTTGTGGGGGATCGGCGCGGTGCTGCCGGTGATGGAGCGCCAAGAGGCAGGCCAGATCATCAATATCGGCTCGATCGGCGCCTTGCAGGCGGTGCCCACAGGGGCGGTCTACTGCGCGACGAAATTCGCCGTCCGGGCGATCTCCGACGGACTGCGCCAGGAAACCTCGAACATCCGGGTAACCTGCGTCAATCCAGGCGTCGTGGAAAGCGACCTGGCCGCCACCATCACCCATGACGAGACGGCCGCCTTCATGGACAGCTACCGCGCCGTCGCGTTGCAACCCGCCGACATCGCCCGCGCGGTCCGGCAGGTCATCGAAGCGCCTGACAGCGTCGATACCACCGACATCACCATCCGCCCGACGGCCGCCGCCAACTGACCGTGCCACCCGAGGCGCCCGCCACCAACATAACGGCCCCCCACATAATGGAGACACACAACATGCTTATTCAGCCCCTGTATCGACACAGCCGCCATATGCTGGGCGCGCTCATCCTTGCGGCAGCGGCCATGTCGGCCAACGCAGACCAATTCGAAGACACCGAGCGGAACAAGGCCATTGTGCAGCAAGCCTTCAACGCCTGGGAAAATGGCGGCAGTGTCTTCAGCAACTTGCTGGCAGAGAACATACGCTGGACGATTCACGGCTCCGGCCCCGTGGCGGGAACTTATGTCGGCATCGACAGCTTCGTCGAAGATGCCTCGCGCCCACTGATCAGCCGCCTGTCCACGCCGCTCGTACCGGAAGTCCACGCGATCTGGGCGGTCGACGACACCGTCATCATCCGCTTTGACGGCTCGGCGACAACCACCTCCGGGGCAGCCTACGCCAATCAGTTCGTCTGGATCTTCCGGATGCAGGATGGGCTAGTCACCGAAGCCGAGGCCTTTCTGGATCTGGCCGCCTACCACCGTGTGATCGCAAACAACGCGCCCCGCGAAGAGTGAAGGGCAATGTGGTGGCGGCAATCTGGCGGTGGCACTGAACGAATCGGCGCTTTATTTAGGCCGTGCCATGAGGGCTCAAGCGCCGGCCTGGCCCTGGCTCTGCATGTACCGGACGACATGCTCTCGATCGGCGCGGGATGTATCGCACTGCTGGGCATCGGAGTGCAACGCTTGTACCTACGCTCTTCGAAGCGGCGCGGTACACCTTGCTTGACTGAGTAAGGGAGCCAACAGGATATCTCCAAAGACCACTTCTGCCGGCCGTTTCATGACTGAAAAACAGTGGGCCGGCAGTGATTTCGTTCAATGCTTGATAGACTCAAAACCCCTACGCGCTCTCCGCATCCTGCGCAGCTTGGACAGCTGGTCTGACGCCAACACGCTGCATGTAAGCAGCCAGCGCCGGCCAGGGAACCAGGCCAATATCGAAGAAGCGACACCATCCTAGCACCGTGAATAGATAGGCATCCGCAACGCTAAAGTGTTCGCCCATCAGATGGTCATCTCGCTCGAGAGTGCTTTCCAGATAGTCGAAGCGCTTAAAGATTTTCTCGCGAAAAATGCCTTTGGCAGCTTCGGGCAACTCTGCGTTGAACAACGGCGCCAGGCCGGCGTGAATTTCGCTATTAATGAAAGCCAACCATTCTTGTAAACGGATTCTCTCCCAGCTCCCAACAGGTGGCGACAGATTCGTCTGCGGTTCGAGGTCCGCCAAATACAGGAGGATGGCAGGTCCTTCTGTCAGGATGCGCCCTTCCTTGAGTTCCAAGGCCGCTACATAGCCCTTGGGATTGATGGTGAGAAAATCTCGACCATCTTCTGTTGTTTTCTTTCGGTTATCGACACGTACCAGCTCGAATGGCACTGCCAATTCGCGCAGAACGATATGCGGCGAGAGCGAACAGGTATTGGATGCATAATAAAGCTTCATCGGAATCATCCTTATTGGTGTACAAGACACGCCGAGGTGCCTCTGGTATTCCAGAGTGTGCTAATCGCTCTTAGCACCGTAAAATTAATATCCCACTGCATAGCCATTAGTTGAGCTACTGATATGATGAACTTGACCCACTGGCGCTTGATCGTCGCCGTCGCGGACGCTGGCACTATTTCCCAGGCCGCCGAACGCGTCGGCATGACACAATCAGGGGCCAGCCAGGCTATCGCACAGATGGAAAAGACCTTGGGAGCGCAGCTGTTCACACGTAAGCGGCGGGAAGTCAGCATGACTGCCTTCGGTGAGTTGATCGTCGACAACGCACGTTCCATGTTGATGAGTCTCGACACTATTCGTGGCCTAGCCGATGAGCAGACAGGGCTTGGTAGCGGCCGTCTGCGTCTCGGCAGCTTCCCCTCGGTCATCTCGCATCAACTCCCTCCCCTACTGGCCACCTTCCACCAACGCCACCCCGGTATCGATGTCGTTACCCTGGAAGGCACCGATGATGAAGTCGAGACGTGGTTAACCAGTGGCGCTATCGATCTCGGTGTGGTGTTGAATCCCACACCGGACCGTCAAGCCTTGATACTCGGCCGCGATGCTTGGGTAGCCCTGGTACCAACCTCCCATCCCTTGGCACGGCGCGCGTCCGCGCCAGGTGTCGACTTTGCTGAACTCACCACACAACCGTTCATCCACGCCACTGGCGGCTGCAGGGTGAATGGCCAGAGTTTGGCTCGAGATGCAGGACTGGAATTAACGAATATTCGCGTGACGGTGCGAGACTGGGCTAGCGCCTGTGCGTTAGTGCGCGAAGGGATGGGGATCGCCGTAGTACCGGAGTCCACCCTACCGCGAGATCGGAAAGGGTTACGTGCCCTACCATTGGCGCCCCCGATATATCGCCAGTTTGGTTTGGTCACGGGAGCCGCAAAGCCAATCACCAAACCCATAGAGGTGTTCTGGCAGCACGTTGAAAAAGCACTCAAGTGCTAGTTTCCGAGACCTACCGGCCTCAAGCGCAGACAAGACAGGTAAGGGGAGCCATGCCCCCGAAGTCGGAACCAAAGCGCAAGGCGCTGTACGAGCAAGCTCAACAGCGGGAGACCGTGATGTCCACTAGCCCAACTGAACGCTTCTCGACGGTATCGACGAGGTGGTCTACGCCGTCGACCGGGACGGTGCCGCCGAGGCGGGCTTCGATTACCGAGGTTCGTACCAACTGTTGGCACATTTCCCCGACCAGTGGCCCATGAAGGTACATAAACACGCCACCACCCTGGCACTCGAGCCATTCAACCTTTGGAAACGCAAGAGGAGTTTTCTGTGAATACCCCACTAAGTTCGTCCCAGGCCAATAATAATCCTGCCACACTGTTCCGCCCTGATGGTTGGAACCGTTCAATCCGAATCGGTACTGTGGTCCCGCATTCTGATGTCGGGCCAGATGCAGAGCTCCAGGCCATGGCCACCAATGACATCACCCTCCATGGCAGCCGACTGTATTTCTCAGCCATGAGAGCCGGCGGTGAAATAAATAGAAATATTTCTTATGATCCGGCGGATGCATTTTTCAGTTGACCTATGACGAAGAAGCCGCGTGCCTTCTTTGAGTCGTTACATAGCCAGGTTCGAGAGCTATTGGGACCTTAATGCTAAAATTAACTTGATATTCAATATACGTAGCAACCGTGGCTCCAATAGGAAAAACTATGCCTACACATGATAAAATTGCTCTTGGCGGAAAATGGTTTACTCACTCAATGGTAGATGCAGGGAGCATTCGATTTCACACCGTATCAGGAGGGCAGGGTTTTCCTGTTCTGCTGATGGCTGGCTTTCCGCAAAGTTGGTACGCATGGCGACGTATCATGCCTTTGCTTTGCGATCACTTCCATGTCGTTGCAATCGATCTACCTGGCCAAGGGGATTCTGACAAGCCAATAGATGGTTACGATACACGCACAACAGGCGATCGTGTCCATACATTAGCGAGAGCACTTGGATTCGATCGCTACCATATCGGCTCCCATGATATTGGCTCATGGGTGGCTTATCCCTATGCCGCCCGGTTTTCCGATGAAGTGGGTCGGCTAGTAATGCTCGACGCCAATATACCCGGCGTCACACTCAAGCCCATCGTCGAAGTAGGACCACATAATTGGAAGTCATGGCATTTCTTCTTCCATCCTGTAGCGGACCTACCCGAGATATTGATATCCGGCCGTGAGCGCAGCTATATCGAATGGTTTTTGCAAAACAAGACCTTTAACCCAGCAGGTACGTTCTCACAGTATGATATCGATGAATATGAACGCGTTTATAAACAGCCAGGAAATCTCAGAGGGGCGCTAGCCTACTACCGGGCTGTTTTCGAGGACATTGAGCAAAACAAATCTTTATCGAATAAAAAAATAGAAACCCCAATACTCGCTCTAGGCGGCGACGTAGGCATGTCACCAGACATTCTAGAGGAAATGAAGCCGTTAGCGAGTCAAATTGAGGGAGGTGTTATACGTAATTGTGGCCACTACATGCCTGAAGAGCAGCCCGAAGAGATCGGAGCAAGAATGATTGACTTCTTCCAGCAAGATGGTGCTTCTTAAGTACGACTCGATAGCCAAGGTGCGTTGATCCAAAGCAGACTTGCACCGCGTTTCAGGCGTGGCGTAAGTCTGCCAGGATGCGCCCCGACCCAGTAGCTCATTGCATCGGCAGGGGATAGATAAGCTTTATTCTCATTTCCTATATACATCTTGGCCTGGTTCTTCACGGATCATGGAAAAAAGAACGTTCGCGCAATAGTGCTTATAGCGCCCTACCCCGTTCCGCCGCTCGATTGGAAGGATCAAAATCAACCAGATCAATATCTTTTAGAGACGTGGCTCACCGCCATTCAAATACCGACCGCGAATGCTTTTTATTTAGGAAAATATGATCATCAAATATAAAAGTTGACTCAGCGCTACACGCAAAGCTTCCACAACGCCATGATCACCGGCATGATGACCAACAACACAAATGATCCCGGACGTAAGCAATCGGGAATCGACGATATCAATCGGTCATGGGAGGGCCTGACGTATGACGCGTCGATGGCCATCGTCGTCATTGGTGGGCTGATCAATCAAACTCTCGACCACGCTTAACAAACTCAAGCTAGACTTGTGCCGATATCGCTCGACCCCGCTCGATTGTCCAAGTCTCGTCCTCGCTCAGGAGAATACCTTTGGATTACCAGCTCTATATCGCCAACAAGAACTACTCCTCCTGGTCCATGCGCCCCTGGGTGCTGATGACAGCTTACGACATCGCGTTCGAGGAGATATTGACGCCCTTCGCAGGCACCGCAATCCAGCAGGCTTTCAAAGAATTTTCACCCACCGGCAAGGTACCCTGCCTCAAGCACAACGATGTGCTGGTCTGGGACTCCCTGGCGATCGTCGAGTACCTGGCAGAAGCACACCCGGGCGTATGGCCGGCGGATAAGCAGGCGCGGGCCTGGGCACGCTCGGCTTGCGCAGAAATGCACTCGGGCTTCATGGCGTTACGCGACGAATGCTCGATGAACGGTGGCTTGCGGATCGAACTGGGCACGCCGAGCCCGGCGCTGGAGAAGGATCTGACGCGGCTGGCGGAATTATGGGCGGAAGGCCTCGATCGCTTCGGTGGGCCCTGGCTCGCAGGTGAGGCATTCGGCGCGGTCGATGCGTTCTACGCGCCCGTGGCGGTTCGCTATCGCACCTACGGGCTTCCCCTGTCGGCCCAGGCCAAGGCCTATGCGGAACGCTTGCTCGCGCATCCGGCGGTTCACGCATGGGTCGAGCAAGGCATCCAGGAACCATGGCGCGACGAAGCGCACGAACAGGATTGCCTGCGCGGGCGCCGTATCCTGGCCGAGTTACGTCAGGTCTGAAGCGATGTTGGCGCCTTCTGTTCGCTACCTACGCTTCAAGGCGCCCCGAATCAGCGACGCGAAGGTCTTTGTAGCCTCGGCCTCGTTGCAGTTGCCGCGTACCATCGCCGCCGCGAGCGCATCTCCCGCGCCAATCAGGCCGATGCAGCAGCGTTCAAGCTCGGCATCGGCCATCTCGCAGTACGGTTTCAATACCCCGGCGAACAGCTGGACGTAGCCGTCGAGTAGTTCCTGATAAACCGCCTCCTTTTCCTCGCTGCCCGCCAACGCCGCACCGATGGCATGCCACTCGCCGCTGGTGTCGGCATAACAATGAACGTGAGCAGCGGCAAGCATTTCGGCGGTTTCCTCGAGACCCCGCTCTCTGGAGGTCAGCGCTTCGCGAAGCGCACTCGACTGCTGCGCGTCGATCAGCCTGTAGAGCTCGATCAACAACCCCGAGCGGCTACCGAAATGATCATAGGCGACCGGTTTGGAGACACCGGCACGCGCGGCCAGGTGCCCCAGCGTCAAGCGATCCGCTCCCTCTTCCCGGACGATCTGCAGCGCCGTATCGAGCAATTGGTGCCTCCGCTCTGCCCTGGACAGGCGACGCGAGGCCGGTTCATTGGCTGGGCTGTTCATAGTGTTCGACTCATACCTTTCGCTCATGTCGTTCGTTAAATTGTCGCTCACCATTGAAAACCTACTAAAAGTAACTTATACCTACCAAAGGTAGGTTATACCCCAAGGAGGTTCAGCCATGTTACAGGATCCCATTCTGCTCATCGGCGGTGCCGGCATCGTCGGCCGTCAGACGGCCCGATGGCTTCGCGCAGCGCATCCCGATGTACCGCTGTTGATCGGCGGTCGTGATCTTGCGAGGGCCGAGGAAGCCGCAACCGAGATCGGCAATGCCGAAGCCGCAAAAATCGACCTGACCGCCGCCGACCTCGGACTCGGTGCACGCCCGGTCGCCGCCGTCGCGATCTTTTTCACGGACACCACGATAGCCGCACTGCGTTTCGCCCAGGCGCGCGGCGTGCCGTACATCAGTATCTCTCCGGCCATCCACGAAGTCGGCCCCGAGGTCGCGGCGTACATGCACAAGCCCGGGGCTGCGGCAGTGGTTCTCGGTACCGAGTGGCTGGTGGGCGCCACGACGATACCCACGCTCGAGTTCGCCAAGGCGTTCGCGCGAATCGATACCATTCGTTTGGGGGCGGTTCTCAGCGAGAGGGACGAAACAGGGCCCGCCGGATTCGACGATCTCGAGCGCCAGACACAAACGCTCCCCGCCATTCAGGCACGTCGCAATGACACCTGGGTCTGGCGCAGCGGTGAGGACCTCAAGGCTGAGCTGCAAGCCATCGACGGTACGACGCTCCCAGCCATGGCGCTCTCGCCGCACGATGTCGTGGCGCTCGCGACCGAGACCCGCGCGTCCAACGTCGAGTTCAATCTAGCGATCAGGGGGGGCGCGGATCACGCCTGTGGCGAGCCAATGTCTAGCGAAATCATCATCGAACTCGCCGGGGAAGACCATTCGGGTCGGCCGCTTCGCACCCGCCATGCGGTCATCCATCCCCAAGGACAGATGCCGCTGACGGGCCTCGGGGTCGCCCTGGTGCTCGAGCGGCTCACCGGGCTCGACGGCAAACCGGCGACGCCGCCTGGGCTTTACTTTCCCTATCAGTTACTCGAACCCACGAATTATTTCGTCCGCTTCGAGCAGGCTGGTGGAGTAGTGATGACTCTTTAGCTGTATTGAGTAGGTTGATGCCGTTCAAAGCGTAGGGAACCCCCTTGTTTTTACGTTTATGCTTGCCGCCATTTCGTTAGCTCATCACGAACGGCTTGCTACTCACTTTTCATGCTCGATGCGTCACTGCATCGTTGAGTTTTTTCAACTCATCGATAAAGGCTCTGAGCCCAGCCGGCACATGGCGATGACCGGAATAATAAAGGCAAAGGCCGGGGATCGTGGGACACCAGTCGTCGAGCAGGGTGATCAGTTCGCCGCGCTCGAGCCGATCACGCGCAACGTGTTCGGCGAGATAGGCAATCCCCAGGCCGCGGGCAGCCGCATCCGCCATCAGGCCGGGATGATCGAGTGTCAGGGTTCCTGGTACATCGATGACCTTCTCCTGCCCGCGACGCTCGAACTCCCAGCGATAGCGCTTGCCGCTCGGCATTCTCTGGCGAATACAGGCGTGGCTCTGAAGGTCTTCCGGTGTCTTCGGCGGGCCATGCTGTGCAACGTAGCCCGGTGAGGCGACGCAGATGAAGCGGGTATCTCCCCCAAAAGGGATCGCAATCATGTCCTGCGGAACGGATTCCGCCAGTCTGACGCCTGCATCGAAACCCGCCTCGACAATATCTATCAGCCGCCCCTCAGTGACCAGGTCCAGGCTCACCTCCGGATAACGCGCAAGGAAATCCGGCACGACATTTTCCAGCAACACGCGCGCCGCAATCTCGCTGGCATTGATACGTAACTCACCACTGGGCCGACCGCGCGCGTCATCGATGGCTTCCAGTGCTGTGCTGAAGTCGTGCAGCACGGGCTGCATTCGTGTGATCAAGCGCTCCCCTGCCTGAGTCGGCGAAACACTGCGAGTCGTGCGATGAAGCAAACGAACTCCCAGTTCCTGCTCCAGAGTTCGCATCTGATGGCTCAGTGTCGAGGGCGACAGACCCAACTCATCGGCTGCGCGCCGGAAACTGCCATAGCCGGCGATCAGGGTCAGCGCCCGGATGTCATCCAGGCTTGGCTTTCGATTCATGGGTATATTTCACCAATGCATGCAACGTTACCCCGATAGTAACAACAATCGTGGTGCACCAGGATAAGAGCCATCATCGCGATGGGGCGATGATCAATCACAGGAGACTTGTCATGACTCAGGCAATGCAAAGAACATGGTTCATCACGGGTGCATCCAGCGGGCTTGGTCGAGCGATGACCGAGCAACTGCTTGAACGTGGTGATCGCGTCGCTGCGACGCTGCGCAGTCCCGAGCGTCTCGATGAATTGAAAAACCGCTATGGCGACAAGCTCTGGGTGGCGGGGATAGATGTCACCGATACGGCTGCGATTCGCGCGACGGTCGGGCGAGCCTTTGCCGAGCTCGGCAGAATCGATGTAGTGGTCAGTAATGCTGGCTATGGCTTGTTCGGCGCAGGAGAGGAACTGACCGATGAGCAGATTCATCACCAGCTCGAGACCAACCTGATCGGATCAATCCAGCTTATCCGCGCGGTATTGCCGCATCTACGCGAGCAGGAGGGGGGTCTCATCATTCAGGTATCGTCGGAAGGCGGGCAGATTGCCTATCCCAATTTCAGTCTCTATCACGCCAGCAAATGGGGGATCGAGGGTTTCATCGAGTCGGTCGCTCAGGAAGTGGCACCGTTTGGCATCGCCATCACGCTCGCCGAGCCCGGCCCCACCGCCACCAACTTCGCAGCCGGTCTGGTCAGCCCTGCGCCGATGGCCGTTTACGACGAGACCCCGGCAGGTGATGTGCGTCGTGCCGTGGCCAATGGCACGTTCGGCGTGCTCAGCGATGGTGACAAGGTCGCTCGAGCAATGATCGATAGCGCCGACCTTGTGCCAGCGCCGAAACGCCAGGTGTATGGGAGCGAGGCCTGGCAGCGGGTCGGCGATGCCTATCGTGAACGCCTGGCTGCTCTGGAGTCGCAGCGCACCGTCGCAGCTTCCACCGATGCCGACGCTTGATGACATTGACCCACGCTTCTGCTCGGCAAGCATGCCGGGCAGAAGCCTTAATCAAGTCCTTTCTTGGGTCTGAAATGGCCGTGTTTCAGGCACCCGAACGGCAAGAGAGTCACCAGGGAAGCTCACCTTGCGCATCGGCAAAATGTCCCGACTGACCGCCTTCGGCGAGTGCGGCACGTGCCGGGGCCATAGCGGCTTCGGCGGGCAAACGATCGCCCGTATGGCCGGTCAGGTCCGTCGCTGTCAGTCCAGGGCAGACAGATTGAACAGTGATACCGCTATCACGCAACTCCGCCGCGAGTTGCACCGTCAGCATGTTCAGTGCCGTCTTTGAGCTATTGTAGCCGAGCAGTTTGACATCATAGGCTTCCCAGGAAGGATCGCCGTTGAGTGTCAGCGAGCCGAGACTGCTCGAAAGGTTGACGATGCGGCCGGCCTCGGAGCAGCGCAGCAGCGGCAACATTGCCTGCGTGACGGCCAGCGCGCCGAAGACGTTCGTCTCGAACACCTGTCGCACCGCGTCGAGCGACGCGGTGCTGGGTGCACCATCTCCGGCGGCTCCGGTACCCGCATTGTTCACGAGAATATCGAGTCGACCGTGCTCCTCTTCGATCTGGGCCGCCGCGGCTGCGATGCTCTGCGCATCCGTGACATCCAGCGGTAACCAGGAAGCCGCGATGCCCTCCTCGGCGAGCGCGCGAGCAGCAGCCTGACCACGATCGGCGTTCCGCGCACCCATCAGCACGATGGCGTCAGCCTGACCAATCTGACGCGAAATCTCATAACCAATACCCTTGTTGGCGCCGGTCACGAGAGCAATCCGGGGTTCCGTTGGGGTATTCATGGCCTCCCTCCTGTCGTTGCCGTATCGAACAGCTGTCAGGATAGTGATCGTATGGATAATATAGAATGCTATAAATTTGCACAGACTATGCCACTGAAATGGATAATCCCCATGCGCTCAGATCTCATCAAGGACTATGAAGCCTTTCTCTGCGTGGCAGAGGCCGGCAGCTTTATCGGCGGTGCCCGTGCCATGGGCGTGAGTGCTTCGGCGATGAGCGCGATGATCCGGCGGCTGGAAGCACGCGTCGGCGTTCAGTTGTTGCATCGGACCACGCGCAGCGTGTCGCTGACGGATCGAGGCCGGGCGCTTCAGCCCAGGCTCCAGGACGCCTTCAACGAGATCGATGCTGTCACCCTGGATCTTCTGGAGCATCGCGAGGCACCCTCGGGCACCGTTCGCATCGTGATATCGCACGAGGCCTACGACGATGTCATCGCGCCCTGTCTCGCGGAGCTGCACGCAGCTTTCCCACAGATCCTGCTCGACATCCATCTCGAGGATATCTGTGTCGACATCGTGAGCGAGCGATACGACCTGGGCTTCCGGCTGGGTGAATACCTCCACCCCGACACGGTCGCCGTACCGGTCGGGCCACGCCTGAGCCAATTGGCCGTGGCCTCACCCGGCTATGCCGCGTTGCATGGGTTGCCCTCACATCCGCATGAGCTGACGCATCACGCCTGCCTCAATTGGCGCAAGCAGCGAGATGGCGAACCTTATGCCTGGGAGTTCGAAAAGGACGGTGAGCCCCTGTCGATTACCGTGCAGGGGCCGATGATCTTCAACGACCGCAGCGCGGCCGTGCGTGCGGCAATGGACGGAATAGGGATCGTCATGTGGCTCGAGCATCGGCTACGGCCAATGATCGACGACGGACAACTGGTGCCGGTTCTGGAGGAGTGGTCTCCCTGCAGCCAGGGGATCTTCGCCTATTACTACCGAAACCGACACATGAGCCCCGCCACCCGCGCGGTGATCGAATTCCTGCGGCGGAGGGCTGCAGGTACGGAGTCTAAAGAGCCAGCAAGAACGACTGCGGAATAAAGCCCAAACGTTGCGATGGAATCAGGTCTTTGCTTTGCAGCTGATCGGCTGAACATGCTGACGGGCGTCGTGACGAAGAACTCGACTCTGCTGAGCGACTACACCATCCTCGCCCGCCGGGCTCACGGGGGCTTTCTCATCAAGGGCGGTGTGGAGGGCGGCCGATATCAACTGTGATGGCCTGTCTGAATATGGATTCGACGAGATGGGGCAACGCCGGCAAAAACTCGTCGCCCCACCCTGGCGACCTTACTCGATGCCGATCCATTCCTCGCTTTTCACCCACAGCTGCCTGGCTTTGTCGGCATCAAGTGCATACGCCTTCACGCCGTCGGCAAACGGGTTGAGCGTGTCATCGATCGGCGCGACCGCACAATCTTCGAGGTAGTGCCCGCCAATTGCCTCCTTATCGGCCATGACGGCGGCCCAGACCGGGGTTGCAGCTGCCTGCGGGATCTCTTTTAGCGCCATTGGCGGTAGTCCCGCGTCGGCACGCGCTTTGCCCACGGTCTCGAAAAGCCCTTGCAAATCTTCCTGCGAAAAATGGCGCGGCAGATCAGTGAGACTATTCCCAGGCATCACCGAGGCAGCCCGAACGCCGCGATGGCGATGCCGCTTATCAAACGCCACTGCGAAGAGAGAGGTGGCCGTTTTCGATCGGCCATAGGCGACAAAGGGGTCGTATGCCTGGTGCTTAAAATGCGGATCGTCAAGATCGACATCGGCGACGCGATGCGCCTGGGATGACAGCACCACCAGGCGCCCATCATCAACGAGCAGTGGCTCGATCCGATTGACCAATGCGTAATGACCGAGATAGTTGGTCCCGAACTGAAGTTCGAAGCCATCGCGCGTCCGACCGAACGGGGTTGCCATTACGCCAGCGTTGGCGACGATGGCGTCGAACTGCTGGCCAACAGTCAATAATTTATCCGCGCACGCACGAACGCTTTGCAGGGATGCCAAATCGAGCTCGACCAATTCCAGGCTACCACCGCTTCGTGACGCCGCGTCACGAATCGATGCCGTGGCCGTCTCGGCTTTTGCGATGTCTCTGACCGCGCCTACGACCTCAGCGCCATGAGAGACCAGTGAACGGGCAATCTCGAGGCCGATACCCGATGACGCTCCCGTAACGAGAAATCGCTTGCCCTCAAGGTCGACACCGGCAAGTACTTGATCAGCCGTCGACTTTGCTCCAAATTCCTTGGTCATGTCCTATCCTCGAATTGCTTATTCAGGCGGCAGCGTCCGGTTCTGGACGATCAGATTCTGCAGACTGCCCAGCCACGTAGGTCGTACCGCCAGTTAGAAAATGCAGATATCCGCCGCCTCGCGGCCTATGTGAAGCAGCGGACTACGCCTGGATCCACCCCGGATTAAATGCCGAAACCACCGGCGACGTTGATGGCCTCTCCATTGACGTAGCCGGCGGAAGGCCCGGCCAGGAAGCAGACGATGTCTGCCACTTCCTCGAGGGTCGCGATGCGACGGATCGGATGCATGTCCAGGATGGCTTCACGATCCGGAAGCTCACCGGCAACGTCCGAGGCCATGTCCGTGGGCATGATGCCCGGCTGCACCACGTTCACGGTGATATTGCGCGGACCGAGATCGCGCGCGATACCCTTGGCGTATCCGGCAAGCGCCCACTTGGTTCCGGCATAATCGGCGACCCCTGCGAAGGGCACGTAGGAACCGAGAAGCGAGCCGATGAAGACGATTCGGCCGCCATCGCTCAGCTTGGGTGCCGCCGCGCGGGTGATCGCGATCGAGCCCATCACGTTGACCTGCCACTGGCGGTTGTATTGCTCTCCGTCGAGCTCGGGATCGTCTACCAGCTGACCCTGTATCGCGATACCGGCGTTATTCACGAGGATGTCGAGCTTGCCGAATTCGCCAACCACCGTCTCGATCAGGGGCTTGGCGGTCGAAAGATCGGACTGATCCGCCTTGATCGCCATCGCGCGCACGCCCATCGCCTTCAGCTTCTCCACCACGGCCTCCGCCTTGTCCGCCGAGGCCGCATAGCTGATCGCCACGTCGGCACCGAGTTCGGCCAGCTTCGCCGCCGTTACCGCGCCGAGCCCCCTCGATCCCCCCGTGACCAGCGCGACCTTGCCTTTCAGTGTCTGGCTCATGCTCCGTTTCTCCCGTTTCGTTGCGTGTTGGTCTACGGATCGACACGCCAAAGTCGATACATTCAATTAAATAACGATCGTTACTATAATGATCATTACGTAATTGCCCGGGGCTGTCCAGCGTTTTATAATGGCCGTTACGAATTAAAGGAGAATCACATGGGACGACGTCGCGAATTCGATGTGGACCAGGCGTTGGACGCGGCCCTTTGCGTGTTCTGGCGCAAAGGCTACGAAGGCGCGTCCTACAATGACCTGACGCAGGCCACAGGAGTCGAACGGCCCGGGCTTTACTCGGCGTTCGGCAACAAGGAGGCCCTGTTCCGCCGCGCGCTCGAACGCTACTACGAGCAACAGTTGGGCTTCTTTCCAGAGGCACTGGTGAAACCGACCTCCCGGGAGGTCGGT
>Ga0114983_1000374_pt1 | contig 19332 bp, 19 predicted proteins | sample Shrwel_input2_RT_FD_87182 | JGI IMG/M metagenome (GOLD analysis project Ga0114983, IMG submission 87182) | Subsurface microbial communities from deep shales in Ohio, USA - Utica-3 well 1 S input2 RT | ecosystem: Environmental > Aquatic > Deep subsurface > Shale gas/oil reservoir > Produced... | reverse complement strand
AGCATTGCCGGCGCCGAGCGCGCCGTCCTGCAGGAGCGCGTTCTGCATCAGGCCGTAGAGCTTGCTGCCGTCCGGGCTGATCGCCAGGCCTTCCATGCCGCGGTTCGACTGGCGGCCGGCGGCGTTCTGGTTCAGCTCGTTGGCCGGCACCGACGACGGCGCGTCGATCTGCAGCTTGTTCGGCAGCTTGACGATGCGATTGCGGCGACCGGTGGCGAGATCGAAGCCGTACAGGTATGGGCCGTACTCATCGGAGATGTAGGCCGTGGTGCCGCAAGCGTCGACGCGGATGCCTTCGGGATCGAAGCGCAGGCTGTCGCTGGAGCCGGTCGGGTCGAACGCCGCATTGCTGCCGGTGAACGGCTGGCCGGCTTCGTTGCTGAGCAGCAGCGTGCCGGTGACGGCTGGCGAGAACTGGAAGGCGTTCGCACCGTACGGCGCAATCTGGCGGACGCCGATGTCGATCCGGTACAGGCGGTCGACGTAGGTCGTCGCGCCATCGGCCGGCCCACGGTCCGGTGCCGCGACGAAGCGCTGGCCGCGACCGGTGTAGGCGATCGCCGAACCGAAGCCGCCGATCTGGTTCTTCAGCGTCACGCCGTCTTCCAGCAGGCCGGTGAAGCCGGACTGGTCGGTGGCGGTGCCGGCAATCGCGCCGGTGCCGATCAGGGTGACAGCGGCGGACGCACTGCCGAGCGGCAGGCTGCCGGCAACAGCGAGGGTGACGAGGCAATGGCGCAGACGGACATTCATCGAGGGACTCCGGGGCGGGACGAAGCGCGATAGTGGCGAGGCAAGATGAACTGCCAATGGCAGGCTCACAGGCGAACCGACTACACTTCACGCCGCAGGCAAGAGAGCCCGGAACCCCCGGCACCGAAGGCGCAATCCCCCCGGAATCGCTCAGGTCAACGGATTGCCTGCTGTGGACACTCTGGAGAGCGCTCGCGAGGTTGGCGGGCCACCGAAGGCGCCAAACGCTCAGGTACGAAAGGACAGATGGGGGTGAGAAGCCACGGCTTTGCGAGCACTGCTCGCAGTGGCTTCTAACGCCGGCGCGACAGCGACGGCCGGGGCACTGGAGCCACGAATCGGGTGCTGCCTTTTCGACCGCCGTCGCGCCAGCGACGGCCGGGCGAAAAAGCCGATCGAATGGACCGCGTTCTGGCCTGCTTCTGCCAACCCGAAAGCCCGCATCTTCATGCACGATCGGCATGAACATCTTCGACCAGAAAACGGATCCGCAACATGCTGAAGCACACCGCGCTGCACGCCGAGCACCTGCGACTGGGTGCCCGCATGGTCGATTTCGCTGGCTGGGACATGCCGATCCAGTACGCCTCGCAACTCGACGAGCACCACGCCGTGCGCGCGTCGGCCGGCATGTTCGACGTGGCGCACATGAGCGCGATCGATCTGATCGGCGCGCAGACCCGAGACCTGCTGCGCCATCTGCTGGCCAATGATGTCGGCCGGCTGCGCGACACGGGCAAGGCGCTGTACAGCTGCCTGCTCAATCACGCGGGCGGCGTCATCGATGACCTGATCGTCTATTTCATGGACGAAACCTGGTTCCGGCTGGTGGTCAACGCCGGCACCACCGACAAGGACCTCGCCTGGCTGCGCGCCGAAGCGCAGGCGTTCGGCGTCGAGGTCCGTCACCGCAGCGATCTCGGCATCCTCGCCGTGCAGGGTCCGCATGCGCGCGAACGCGTGCATCCGCTGCTGCCGCCGGAACTCGCTCAGCGTGCCGGCGAAATGGCGCCATTCAGCGCCGCCTGGCATGGCGAACTGTTCGTCGGCCGGACCGGCTACACCGGCGAGGACGGCTATGAACTGGTGTTGCCGCACGACGAGCTGCGCTGCATCTGGGCGGGCCTGCTGAATGCCGGCGTCGCGCCCTGCGGGCTTGGCGCGCGGGATACGCTGCGCCTTGAAGCCGGCATGAATCTCTACGGGCAAGACATGGACGAAACGGTCAGCCCGCTCGAATGCGGTCTGGCCTGGACCGTGTCGCTGACGGATACGCACCGACGCTTCATCGGCCGTGATGCACTGGAAGCGCAGCGGCTGAAGCCTGCGCGCAAGACCGTCGGTCTGGTGCTCGAAGGCCGTGGCGTGCTGCGCAGCCACATGGCGGTGCGCGCCGCCAATGGTGCTGGCGGCGAACTCACCAGCGGCGGTTATGCGCCGACCATGAAAGGCTCGATCGCCTTCGCACGAGTTGCCGCCGATGCGGTCGGCCCGTACGAGGTCGAGATCCGCGGCCAGTGGCATGCCGTTCGCGAAGTGAAGCCGCCGTTTGTCCGTCACGGCAAGGTGCTGGTCTGAGCCCTCCCCATCCGCCGCAGGCGCTCGCGCCAGCGACCGTTTCCGATCACCTGGGCTGACCCAGTCCGCCCATCCACACACCGAGACTGATCCATGAGCAACACGCCAACAGACCTGAAGTACGCCAAGTCCCACGAATGGGTGAAGACGCTGCCGGACGGCACGCTGCTGATCGGCATCACCGATCACGCGCAGGCGGCATTGGGCGATCTGGTGTTTGTCGAAACCCCGAAGGTCGGCCGCGTGCTGGCCGCCAATGAAGCCTGCTGCGTCGTCGAATCGGTCAAGGCCGCGAGCGATGTCTATGCGCCAGTCGCCGGCACCGTGATCGAAGCCAATACCAAGCTCGGCGAGAACCCCGAACTGGTCAACGACGCGCCGTACGAAGCCGGCTGGTTGTGGAAGCTGCAGCCGGCGAACCCGGCCGATGTCGGTGGTCTGCTCGACGCCGCTGGTTACGTCGCTTCGCTGGGCTAGGGCCAGACTGCCGACGCACGCAAAGACGCGAAGACGCCAAGGAAAAGCCTTCGTGCACGAAAACGAGATCGGCAAGCTGCTCGTCGACAGTGCGCTCAAGGTCCATCGCATTCTGGGACCTGGCTTGCTTGAATCCGTCTACGAAGTCGCGCTTGCGCATGCGCTGCGAACGCGAGGGTGCTCGGTCCAGCGACAGGTCGCGTTCCCGATCGTCTACGAAGGATTGGTGTTCGATGAAGGATTCAGGGCGGATCTGGTGATCAACAGTCTGGTGGTCGTGGAACTGAAGTCTGTCGAGAAGAATCTGCCCGTGCATGCCAAGCAGGTGCTGACATATCTGCGGTTGTCGAACTTGCGTCCCGGTTTCTTGCTGAACTTTGGAATGCCGTACCTGCGTGACGGCATTGAACGAATCGTCAACGGCCTGACCGACAAGCCCTTGGCGTCTTAGCGTCTTTGCGTGAGGTGAATTTCAAGCATGCCCTTCATCCCCCATACCGAAACCGATATCGCCGACATGCTGGCGACTATCGGCGCCCCGTCGATCGATGCACTGTTCGGCGAGATTCCTGCCGAATTGCGCTGCAAGGGCCTGTCGCAAGTGCCGCCGCGCATCTCCGAAATGGAGGTCACGCGGCTGATGCGCGCGCGGGCCGCACAGGATGGTGCGCTGCTGAACTTCTGCGGCGCAGGTGCCTACGAGCACCACATTCCGGCGGCGGTCTGGGAAATCACCACGCGCGGCGAGTTCTATTCGGCGTACACGCCGTATCAGGCCGAAGCGAGCCAGGGCACCTTGCAGCTGCTGTACGAATACCAGTCGATGATGTGCGCGCTGACCGGCATGGACGTGTCGAACGCCTCGATGTACGACGGCGCCTCCGCACTCGCCGAAGCGCTGCTGATGGCCGTGCGCGCCAATCCGTCGGCGACGTCCGGCACGGTGCTGATGCCGGTCACCGTGCATCCGTACTACCGCGAAGTCGTCGGCTCGATCACCGAAGCGCAGGGCATCCAGCCGCTGCCGCTGGCCTATGACCCGGCAACCGGCCGCACCTCGCTGGATGCACTGAAGGCGCATGAAGGGCAGGGCGTCACTGCGGTGGTGATCGCCCAGCCGAACTTCTTCGGCGTGCTGGAAGACGTCGACGCGATCACCGACTGGGCGCATGCCAACGGCGCGCTGGTGGTGGCGGTGGTCAATCCGGTTTCGCTGGCGATCCTCAAGCCGCCTGGCGAGTGGGGTGCGAACGGGGCCGACATCGTCTGCGGTGAAGGCCAGCCGCTGGGCGCGCCGCTGTCGTCCGGCGGTCCGTATTTCGGCTTTCTGACTGCGAAACAGCAGTTCGTGCGCCAGATGCCGGGCCGCATCGTCGGCCGCACTGTCGATCTCGATGGCAAGCCCGGCTTCACGCTGACCTTGCAGGCGCGCGAGCAGCACATCCGCCGCTCGAAGGCGACCTCCAACATCTGCACCAACCAGGGCCTGCTGGTCACTGCGGCGACGATCCACATGAGCCTGCTCGGGCCGGACGGTCTGGAAAGCGTGGCCGCCCATTCGATGGCCAACACGGCGGCGCTGGTCGCAAAGCTGACGGCGATCGAGGGCGTGGAAGCCGTGTTCGGCGGCGCGCGCTTCCATGAAGCGGTCATCCGGCTGCCTCAGGCTCCGTCCGCAGTGCTCACGAAGCTGGCGGAAGCCGGCATCTTCGGCGGCTTCGATCTGAGCGCGCATTACCCGGAGCTCGGTCATGCGCTGTTGGTCTGTGCGACCGAAACGCGGACCGAAGCCGATCTCGACCGCTACGCCGACACGCTGCGCGCGCTGCTTGCAGCGCATTGATGTGCTGAAACCACCATAACGAGGAGACAACCGATGGCCACGATCACCCTGCGCGGCAATGCGCTTTCCACCAATGGCGAACTGCCGAAGCCGGGCAGCGATGCGCCGGGCTTCCGCCTGGTCAACGGCGATCTGAAGGACGTCACGCTGCACGACTACGCCGGCAAGAAGAAGGTGCTGAACATCTTCCCGTCGATCGACACGCCGACCTGCGCGATGTCGGTGCGCAAGTTCAACGAGAGGGCCGCTGGCCTGAGCGACACCGTGGTGCTGTGCATCTCCGCCGACCTGCCGTTCGCGCAGAAGCGCTTCTGCGGCGCCGAAGGCATCAAGAACGTCGAGACCTTGTCGCTGATGCGCGGCCGCAGCTTTTCCGACGAGTACGGCCTGACCATCGAGAACGGCCCGCTGGCCGGCCTGACGGCGCGTGCCGTGGTCGTCGTCGGCGCCGACAACAAGGTGCTGCACAGCGAACTGGTCAGCGAAATCGCTGACGAGCCGAACTACGACGCCGCACTGAAGGCGCTGGGCTGATCGCCATGCGGACGCGCCGACACTGGCTGATCGTGCTGATCGCGACGCTGCTGCTCGCGGCCTGCGGTGGTGACCACGCGCCAGTGTCGGTGCCCGAGGACTACATCGGCGAATGGACCGCGCCGGGCATCACGCTGGTGCTGACCGAATATGGCGAGATCCATTACAGCCGGCTGCGCGACGCTGAGTCCACCGTGACCATCGAAGGACCGTTGCGCAGCTTTGATGACAAGCGCTTCTCTGCCGGCTGGGGCTTGCTGTCGACGACCTTCCACATCGACACACCGCCGTATCAGGACGGGCTGGTCTGGCGCATGAAGATCGACGGCATCGAGCTGGTACGGCCCGCCGAAGGACCGGCGCCGCCGGAAGCATGAATCCCGCTGCTGAATGAATGACCCTGCATCTGATCGAGACCGTTCCATGGCGCACGCTGCCGAACCGCTGAACTTTCCCGCCGCCGACGCGCCACGCGCGCAGCCGATGGTGTCGCCGCTGTCGCCGGTCGAGCCGCTGATCTTCGAGATCGGCCGCGCCGGCCGCAGTGCCGTGGTGCAACGGCCGGTGTCGACCGTGACCGTGAACCTGCCGGACGCACTGCGCCGGAAAGTCCCACCAGCATTGCCGCAAGTGTCGGAGCTGCAGGCGGTGCGGCATTTCACGCGGCTGTCGAAGCTGAACTTCTCGATCGACACGCACTTCTATCCGCTCGGCAGCTGCACGATGAAATACAACCCGCGCGCCTGCAACACGCTGGCGATGCTGCCGGGATTCCTCGGCCGTCATCCGCTGGCGCCGGCCACGCAGTCGCAGGGCTTCCTCGCCTGCATGCACGAGCTGCAGGAGATCCTGAAGGACGTCACCGGCATGGCTGGCGTCAGCCTGACGCCGATGGCTGGCGCGCAGGGCGAGTTCGCCGGCGTGGCGATGATCCGTGCCTATCACCGCGCAAGGAATGATCTGGCGCGCACCGAAATCCTGGTGCCGGACGCCGCGCACGGCACCAATCCGGCGACCGCGACGATGCTCGGCATGACCGTGCGCGAGATTCCGACCAACGCCGAAGGCGATGTCGATCTCGACAAGCTGGCCGCCGTGCTCGGCCCGCAGACCGCCGGCATCATGCTGACCAATCCATCGACGCTCGGCGTGTTCGAACGCTCGATCGCGAAGATCGCCAAGCTGGTCCACGAAGCCGGTGGGCTGCTGTACTACGACGGCGCGAACCTCAATGCGATCCTCGGTGAAGTGCGGCCGGGCGACATGGGCTTCGACGTCATCCACATGAACCTGCACAAGACCTTCTCGACGCCGCATGGCGGCGGTGGGCCGGGTGCCGGTGCAGTCGGTGTGTCGGAGCGGCTGCTGCCGTTCATGCCGATCCCGGTGGTCGGCAAGACCGGTGATACGTATCGCTGGCTCGATGAGCGCGACCTGCCGCAGACCATCGGCCGGCTCAGCGCCTTCATGGGCAATGCCGGCGTGCTGCTGCGCGCCTATGTCTACGCTCGCCTGCTGGGCCGCGAAGGCATGCAGCGGGTCGCCGAGTTCGCGACCCTGAACGCCAACTACCTGCAGGCACGACTGCGCGAGCGCGGCTTCGATCTGGCGTTCCCGACGCGCCGCGCGACGCACGAGTTCATCGTGACGCTGAAGCGCGACAAGCAGCAGTACGAGCTGACCGCCACCGACATCGCCAAGCGCCTGCTCGACTACGGCTACCACGCGCCGACCGTCTACTTCCCGCTGCTGGTGCCGGAATGCCTGCTGATCGAGCCGACCGAGACCGAGGACAAGGACACGCTCGACGCGTTTGTCGAAGCGCTGTGCGCGATCCGCGAAGAAGCCCGCACCGACATCGCCACGCTGAAGGGCGCGCCGTACCGGATGCCGGTTCGCCGGCTCGATGACGTGCGCGCGGCGCGGCAGCTCGACATCCGTTATGTCGCGCCGACCGCCGGGAGTGCTCGCTGATGGCCGACGGCATCACGGGCTGGCGGCGGATCATCCGCGCGACCAAGGTCAGCTACGACGGCATGGGCTGGGCGCTGCGCGAGGAAGAAGCCTTCCGCATCGAGCTGCTGATTTTCTTCGCGATGCTGCCGTTCGCGTTCTGGCTCGGCGACGGCGCAGTCGAGAAGGTGATCCTGTTCTGGAGCTTGGCTCTGGTGCTGATCGTCGAACTGCTGAACACCGCAGTCGAGGTCGTGGTGGATCGCATCGGCCTGGAACGTCATGTATTGTCCGGGCGCGCCAAGGATCTCGGGTCTGCGGCGGTCCATCTTTCGCTGCTTCAGGTGCCCTTGGTCTGGGGCCTGATCCTGTTGTCCTGATCCTCTTTCAATGTCCGGAAACTCAATGTCTGCACTGATCTGCGGTTCACTTGCCTACGACACCATCATGGGCGGCTGAACGCGCTTGGACGATGCCTTGAATGGCATCGTCTGCGGTCAGACGCGCCCGAGCCCCCGGCGAGGGCCGGACACCACTTCGCACCACATACGAATCAAACCAAACATGTCAGCACTCATCTGTGGCTCCTTGGCCTATGACACGATCATGGTGTTCAGCGGTCGCTTCAAGAACGAGATCCTGCCGGACAAGGTGCACATCCTGAACGTCGCGTTCCTGGTACCGGAACTGCGCAAGGAATTCGGCGGCACCGCCGGCAACATCGCCTACAACCTGAAGATGCTCGGCGGCGAGCCGCTGCCGATGGCCACCGTCGGCCGCGACTTCGCGCAGTACGAAGCCTGGCTGGACCAGCACGGCATCAGCCGCACCTACGTCAAGACCATTCCCGAGGCCTACACCGCGCAGGCCTACATCACCACCGATCTCGACGACAACCAGATCACCGCGTTCCACCCGGGCGCGATGAGTTTCGCGCATACGCAGGACGTGCATGCCGCGATCAAGGCCGGTGCCAAGATCGGCTCGGTGTCGCCGGATGGCCGCGACGCGATGATCCTGCACGCCCAGCAGTTCGCCGATGCCGGCCTGCCGTTCATCTTCGATCCGGGGCAGGGCCTGCCGATGTTCGGCGGCGACGATCTGAAGGCGTTCATCGACAAGGCGACCTACGTCGCCGTCAATGACTACGAGTCGGAAATGATCATGGATCGCACCGGCTGGAGCCTGAAGGACATCGCCGAGCGCGTCGACGCGCTGATCGTCACCCGCGGCGGCAAGGGCTCTAACATCTACACCAGGACCAAGACCTACGAGATCCCGACGGCCTCGGTGACTTCGCTCGCCGATCCGACCGGCTGCGGCGACGCCTATCGCGCCGGCCTGCTGCACGGCCTGATCAACGGCATGGACTGGGAAACCACCGGCCGCATCGCCTCGCTGATCGGCGCGATCAAGATCGAGCGGCCCGGTCCGCAGAACCATTTCGTCACCGTCGACGATTTTCGCGCCCGTTTCAAGAAGGAATTCCGCTACGACCTCGCCTGAAGGCATCCAGCGGCGGAAAGTTTGTCTATAATCGCGGCCCGCGCCGAAATAGCTCAGTCGGTAGAGCAACTGATTCGTAATCAGTAGGTCGGAGGTTCGATTCCTCTTTTCGGCACCATTGAATTCAATGACTTAAAGGCCTGCCTCGTGCAGGCCTTTTTGTTGCCTGGCCGAAACGTCTCAGGCCCGTGCTGTCCGTCGCCGGCTCTGGCCGTAGAGGCGCTTCGCTTCACGCCCACGGCGGAGACCCCGTCAGCCGCTGTTGCCCAGGCCGCGCTGGTTCAGGCGGTAAACCAGCCGCGATCGTGTCATTCCGAGTGCGCGTGCTGCTGCTGACAGATTGCCGCCGGCGCGCTCGATGGCATTGCGCAGCAGGGTGGTTTCCAGTGTCGTCTCGATCTCGTCGAGCGACAGACCATCACCGTCGCCGGCCAGCAGCCGTTCGATCCGTGCAGTGATCGACTTGGCCGGGTCGCTGGCGGCCGGCGCTGCATCGAGGCGATCGCCGCTGGCGTCGGCAACCCGGCCATCGCGGCTCAGGCCCCAGGTCGAGCTGTCCCAGCGCTCGCCGGCCGTGAACAGCTGGTTGGCGTCGATCGCGCCACCGGGGCTGGCCAGGATCACGCCGCGTTCGATCATGTTTTCCAGTTCGCGGATGTTGCCCGGCAGCTCGTAGCTGAGCAGCGCGTCGATCGCCCGTGCCGTGAAGCCGGTGACCTGGCGCTTGTGACGGCGCGTGAACTTCTGCAGGAAGTGATTCATCAGCACCGGAATGTCCTCGCGGCGCTCGCGCAGCGGCGGCACCTTGATCGGGAAGACATTGAGGCGGAAGTACAGGTCTTCGCGGAAGCGTCCGGCGCGCACCTCGGCTTTCAGGTCGAGGTTGGTGGCGGCGACGACGCGGACATCGACCTTGCGGGTCTGGGTATCGCCAACCCGTTCGATCTCGCCTTCCTGCAGCGCCCGCAGCAGCTTGCCTTGCGCAGTCAGGCTCAGGATGCCGATCTCGTCGAGAAACAGCGTGCCGCCGTGGGCGCGCTCGAAGCGTCCTTCACGTGAGGCAGTGGCGCCGGTGAAGGCGCCGCGCTCGACGCCGAACAGTTCGGATTCGACCAGATTGTCCGGAATCGCGGCGCAGTTGACCGCGACGAACGCCTTGCCGGCGCGCGGGCTGACCCGGTGCAGCGTGCGTGCGAACACTTCCTTGCCGACGCCGCTCTCGCCGAGGAACAGCACGGTGGCCGTGGTGTCGGCCACGCAACGCAGCATGTGGCAGACGGCGTTGAAGCCGGTCGATACGCCAACGATCTCGCCTTCAGCGAACATCGCGGCGGTTTCGGCGTTGGCGGCGTCGGACTGTGGTGCACGGCTGGTGGCCGACAGGCCGCGGCTGAACGGCTCGGCCTGCAGGTAGCGGGCATCGCCGTCGGCGTCGTCCCAGGCTTCGACCGGCTTGCCGACGATGCGGCAATGCACATGGCCGGTGGCGCGGCATTCCAGTTCGCGAAACAGGATTGGCCGGCCGACAAACACGCTGGTGTAGCCGGAGGCGTAGCCGATCTGCATCCAGCAGGCCGGTTCGGCACCGATGCCGTAGATGCGCACATGTTCCTCGTCTTCCGAGGAGCCATGCCACAGGAATTCGCCGAGGTAATGGCCGCGCTCGATATCGATTTCCATGCTCAGCGGTTCGACCCGGACGATGCCTTCCAGCGCATGCAGCTGCGGGCCCGCTGCGAACATGTCGTGCAGCGGCGCGTTTGGCCGCAGGCGGCGCGCCAGATGGGCGTCGTGCGCGCCGGAGTTGTAGCCCATGCGGGTCAGCAGGCCGCGCGCGCGTTCGATGCCGAGACCTTCGATCAGTTCGCGGCGCAGCAGGCCCATGGCCGAGGTATGGATCAACTGCATGCGCTGATCGTCGAGCCAGATCCTGCCGTCGCCCGGCGCGAAATGCAGGCGCGCCATCAAGTCGGCGATATCCGGTAAACGCTGGGCGTCGATGCCGGCGCTGCTCGGCGTCCAGGCTTGCGCGGCCGCCTTGGGGCCGGTGCTGTCGGCTCTCATCGGGATTCTCCTCGCGCCGACCGATGTCGGCGATCGGCTGGCAGTGTGCACCGGAACCCGGCTCGATGTTGCACCGTGCCGATTCGAGAATTTCAGTCAATCGCCCGAGGTCGTGGTCGGCGTGTTTGATTGTTTTTATTCAATCCGCTGCCGGTGCTGAGCCGAACCCGGCGCGCTTTCAGGCCTGCGCTCAGGCAATAACGTCAATGCAATGAACGCGTTGCGCGATTGCTGCAACGCGGCCCCCGGGGCGCTGGCACAGCCGGTGCAATCCATCCCGTCACAAGCAAGGAATTTCGACGAGTTCACGCAAAGCGTGAACCGATCGCCATCCAGCCGACACGAGGAGGACACCCGTGGCTTATCCCGCATTGCCGACGCGCCCGCCGGCCTTCGACGTCGAACGTCGTTACGTGCGCTTTCGCGAGCTGCGCAGCGACGGCTTCGTCGAATTCGATTTCGCGATCGGCGATCCCGAACTGTGCGTCGAGCTGACCTTGCCGCTGCCGGCCTATCAGGCGTTCTGCCGCCAGAACGCCGTGATCTATCTGACCCGCGAACAAGCCGAGGCCGTCGATTTCGAAAAGTCGAAATGGCGCTACGGCCAGCCGGGGCTGACCCCGAACAACGAAAACCCAGAGGAGCAGGACTGATGCAAGTCGATATCAAGACCACCACGGTCACCCAGCTGCGTCAGACCTTTTCGCATACGGCGCGCGCCATCGGCGGCGACAAGCCGGCCTCGCGCTATCAGGAGGCGACCTACGGCATGCAGCCGCTGGTCAACTTCCATTACCGGCCACTCTGGCAGCCGGAAATGGAGCTCTATGACGTTCGTCGCACGGCCGTGGTGATGCGCGACTGGTACGCGCTCAAGGATCCGCGTCAGTACTACTACGGCAGCTACACGATCACGCGCTCGCGCCAGCAGGAGGCGATGGAGAAGAATCTGGAGTTCGTCGAGAAGCGCGGCCTGCTGCGCGATCTGCCGGAACCGCTGCGCGCCAAGCTCATCCACACGCTGGTGCCGTTGCGCCATCTCGAGTGGGGCGCCAACACCAACAACTGCTACATCACCGCCTACGGCTTCGGCGTTGCCATCACGCAGGCAACGATGTTCCACGCCATGGATCGCCTCGGGCTCGCCCAGTACCTCAGCCGCATCGGCCTGTCGCTGGATGGCAACAGCGGCAAAGCGCTGGCCGAAGGCAAGCAGCTGTGGATGCACGACGACACCTGGCAGGGGCTGCGCCGGCTGGTCGAGAACCTGATGGTCTGCGAAGACTGGTTCGAACTGCATGTCGCCCAGAACCTGGTGCTCGATGGCCTGCTGCAGCCACTGGTGTTCCAGCAGTTCGAACGCCGCTTCTCGTCTCAGCATGGCCCGGCCTTGAGTCTGGTCACCGAGTTCATGAACAACTGGTTCGAGGAAACCTCGCGCTGGGTCGACGCCACGATCAAGACCGCCGCTGCGGAATCGGCTGCCAATTCAGCGCTGATTCACGGCTGGGTAAGCCACTGGCGCGAGGCCGTCCGGGTCGCCATCGCGCCGTACGCAGATGCGGTGTTCATCGAGGACGCGGCCGACGCGCTGACCGCGGTCGACGCCCAGTTCGATGCCCGCATCGCCAAGCTCGGCCTCAAGGCGGCGGTCGACACCGGCGTTGCCGCATGAGCGCCGTGAGCAAGGAGAAGGATCGCGTCTTCGTCGCCTTCCAGACCAACGACGACACCCGCTCGATCGTCGAGGCGATCGAGGCCGACAACGCCGAAGCGATTGTCAGCCGCTATCCGGCGATGGTGAAGATCGAGGTGCCGGGTCGCCTGGTGATCCGTCGGGAAACCATCGGGGACCTGATCGGCCGCGCCTACGACCTGCGCGAGCTGCACATCAACCTGATTTCGATATCCGGAAACATCGAGGAGTCGGACGACGAACTCGTCCTGCACTGGAACCAGCACTGAACCCCTATCCACCTGCATCGAGAGCTACGCCATGAACATGCCGATCACGCCGCAGAAGCCTGCGAAGAAGCTGAGCCTGAAGGACAACTACAACCTGCTGACCCGCGGCCTGGGCTGGGAAACCAGCTATCAGGACATGGACAAGGTCTTTGCGCAGGACAAGTTCGAGGGCATCAAGATCCACGACTGGGACAAGTGGGAAGACCCGTTCCGCCTGACCATGGACGCCTATTGGAAATACCAGGGCGAGAAGGAAAAGAAGCTGTACGCCATCGTCGATGCCTTCCAGCAGAACAACGGCCAGTTCAACGTCACCGATGCCCGCTACATCAACACGCTGAAGCTGTTCCTGACCGGCGTCAGCCCGCTCGAGTATCAGGCGCACCGCGGCTTCGCGATGGTCGGCCGCAACTTCCGCGGCACCAGTGCCCGGATCGCCGCGCAGATGCAGGCGATCGACGAGCTGCGCCATGCCCAGACGCAGGCGCACACGATCAGCCACTACAACAAGTTCTTCAGCGGCCTTCACGATCCGACACACATGTTCGATCGGGTCTGGTACCTGAGCGTGCCGAAGTCGTACTTCGAAGACGCGATGAGCGCCGGTCCGTTCGAGTTCATCACCGCGATCAGCTTTTCGTTCGAGTACGTGCTGACCAACCTGCTGTTCATGCCGTTCATGTCCGGTGCCGCCTACAACGGCGACATGGCGACCGTGACCTTCGGCTTCTCGGCACAGAGCGATGAATCGCGCCACATGACGCTCGGGCTTGAAGTGGTGAAGTTCATCCTCGAGCAGGACCCGGACAACGTGCCGATCGTCCAGAAGTGGCTCGACAAGTGGTTCTGGCGTGGCTACCGCCTGCTGACGCTGGTGTCGATGATGATGGACTACATGCTGCCGAAGAAGGTGATGTCCTGGGCCGAGGCCTGGGAGATGTACTTCGAGCAGAACGGTGGCGCGCTGTTCAACGACCTGGCGCGCTACGGCATCCGCATGCCGAAGTATCACGAGGTGGCCTCGAAGGAGAAGCATCGTCTGAGCCACGAGGCCTGGGCGACGTTCTACAACTTCAGCCACGCCGCCGCCTTCCACACCTGGGTGCCGGAGGAAAGCGAGATGAAGTGGCTGGCGGAGAAGTATCCGACCACCTTCGATTCGCTGTATCGGCCGCGCTTCGAGCACTGGCGCGAGCAGCAGCAGAAAGGCGAGCGCTTCAGCAATGGCACCTTGCCGATGCTCTGTCAGGTCTGCCAGGTGCCGATGTTCTTCACCGAGCCGGACGACCCGACCAAGATCTGCTATCGCGAAACCACATATCGCGACGAGAAGTTCCACTTCTGCTCCGATGGCTGCAAGGACATCTTCGGCAACGAGCCGGAGAAGTACGTCCAGGCCTGGCTGCCGGTCCACCAGATCTACCAGGGCAACTGCTTCCGTCCGGGCACCGATCCGACGGCGCCGGGCTTCGAGCCGCTGGCCGAAGTGCTGCAGTACTACGGCTTCCACGTGGGCGAGGACGGCGGCGAATACCTCGGTTCACTGGATGCACGGAACTGGACTCAATGGACTGGCAAGCCGGCCGTTGCCGAATAAGCACAGGAGCCCGCCATGAGCGTCATCGCATTGAAGCCCGGCTACACCGGCGAAATGAAGGATCGTGTCGAGAACTTTCACGGCAAGCAGCTGCTGTACATCGGCTGGGAAGACCACCTGATGTATTGCGCGCCGATGTGCATTCCGATCGAAGGCGCCACGCCGTTCGGGGCGCTGATCCAGGCGGTGATTCCGAGCCTGTATCCGGCGCATCCGGACACGGCGAAGATCGACTGGAACACGGTGGAGTGGTTTCGCTCCGGCGAGCGCTTCACGCCGGATCCGCAGCAGACCCTGATCGCCAACGGCCTGGGCCACAAGGCCAACCTGCGCTTCCGCACGCCGGGGCTGACCGGGCTCAAGGGTTCCTGCAGCTGAGATGCATCGTCGGTGGGTTGCCCGCGCCGGGCAACCCACCGCTTCTTCGTTCAACCATCGCGATCCATGAGTTACGAACTGACCATCGAACCGCTCGGCCAGACCATTACTGTGGCGCCGCTCGTCACCCGACGAGGGGCCCGTGCGTGCTGCTTGCACGGGATCGTCGACAAGACGAGAGGGGCCAGACCGTAATGGGCTACGAACTGACAATTGAACCGCTCGGCCAGACCATTACGGTCGACGACGAGCAGACCATTCTCGACGCATGCCTGCGCGCCGGCATCTGGCTGCCGCACGCCTGCTGCCATGGCTTGTGCGCGACCTGCAAGGTGCAGGTGGTCGATGGCGACATCGAGCATGGCGAGGCTTCACCGTTCGCGCTGATGGACTTCGAGCGCGACGAGAAGAAGACGCTGGCCTGCTGCGCGACGCTGCAATCCGATGTGACCATCGAAGCCGATATCGACGAAGAACCGGACGCCGAGATCATTAAGGTCCGCGACTTCGAAGGCACGGTCAGCCGCATCGAAGATCTGACGCCGACGATCAAGGGCATCTGGATCAGGCTCGACGAGGCGATGCATTTCCAGGCTGGCCAGTACGTCAACGTCAGCATTGGCGAGCACGGCTTCAGCCGGCCGTTCTCGCTGGCCAATCCGCCTGCAACCGGAACCGAGATCGAGCTGAACGTGCGCATCGTGCCCGGCGGCGTCGGCACGGCCTGGCTGCACAACGAGCTGAAGCTCGGCGATCGCGTCCGCATCGCAGGGCCTTATGGCCGCTTCTTCGTCCGCAAGTCGGCGCAGAGCCCCAGCCTGTTCATGGCCGGCGGCTCGGGCCTGTCGAGCCCGCGCAGCATGATTCTCGACCTGCTGGAAGCAGGCAGCGAACAGCCGATCACGCTGGTCTACGGCCAGCGCGTGAAAGCGGAACTGTACTACCACGACGAATTCACCGCACTGAGCCAGCAGTATCCGAACTTCCACTACGTGCCGGCCTTGTCCAGCGAAGCGGAGGGCAGTGACTGGACCGGCTTCCGAGGCTTCGTCCACGACGCCGCCAAGGCGCACTTCGGCAATGACTTCCGCGGCCACAAGGCCTATCTGTGCGGCCCGCCGCTGATGATCGATGCCTGCATCACAACCTTGATGCAGGGCCGTCTGTTCGAGCGCGACATCTACCAGGAGAAGTTCCTGTCGGCGGCCGATGCCCAACAGGTGCGCAGCCCGCTGTTCAGGAAGATCTGAATGACGACCCTGGCAAGCCTGCCGCAGTGCCGTTCAAGCCCGAGCGCGGCGCTTCGGCGTGACCGGCTTGCCGGTCTTGGCGCGCGCTTTCGGCTTGCGCTCGAACGCTTCCGGCGGCGCGGCACGGATGGCATCAAGCGTCAGTTCGATGTGGCGCGACAGCAACTGCACGGCGCGCTTGCTGTCGCGTGCGACGGTCGCCTTCATGATCGCTTCGTGCTCGTCGTGGACATCGCGCGGAATCGGCGGATGCACCAGCACGTAGCGCCGATAGCGCTCGGACTGCTGATACAGGATGCCGAGGAAATGCAGCACCCAGGCCGAAGGGCAGGCGGCCAGCAGGCTCTTGTGGAAGGCGCGATTGCGTTCCTCCCATTCGGCCACCGCGTCCAGGCTCGGCCGCTTGCCGAGCTTTTCCTCGGCACGGCTCAAGCGATGAAAGGCGGCCATCACCTGACCTTCCCAGGCGTCATCGCCATGGGTGATCGACAGCCGCAGCGCCTCGCATTCCAGCAGCACGCGGGTGCGGGTGATGTCCTCGAAATCGGCCAGCGACAGCGGCGCGACACTGAAGCCGCGCTGGCCCTGGGCGATCACCAGCGTGTCGGCCGCCAGCCGCGACAGCGCTTCGCGCAAGGTGCCGGCACCGACCTGATAACGATCCTTCAGATGCTCCACACGCAGCTTTTCGCCCGGTTCGTGGATGCCGGCCACCAGATCGTGACGCAGCCGCTGGTAGGCAGCTTCGATCAGGGTGCGCGGCTCGTCGTCGAGTGCGTCGGTGGCTTCGTTGCCGGACCAGGTGATTTCGGGCATGGCCGCTGCGGATTCCAGGTTCTGAAGTTCTGATTCGACCCTGCGGTCGATCCCCCACGAATGGTAGCGCAGACAAAAATTCGGACCAAATAAATAATCTCGATAAGTTGTCTTGACCTCGATATAAATGAAAAATACGATGCCTTACGTCAATCACGACAGTTCGCAGCCTGCTTCTGCCGAAGCCGGCGCGCGGTCACGAAAGGCTCAAGGTGGCGCGCAGGCGGGCTCGTTGATCAGCCATCGCATTCGCATCGTCGCGATCGTCAACGCCGATTCCGCAGCAGCGGCGTTGCCGCCCGAGTTCGAAGCGCAGGGCGACGAGCATCTGTTGCGCGGCATGGAACGCCTGGGTCGCCGCGGCATTCCGGTGGGCTGCCGTGGCGGCGGCTGCGGCGTCTGCAAGGTGCAGGTGCTGGCCGGTGACTACCGGACGATCAAGATGAGCCGCGACTGCGTCAGCAGCGCGGAGGAAGCACAGGGCTACGCACTGGCCTGCCGTCTCTACGCCGAATCGGATCTCGACATCCGGGTGGTCGGACAGATGAGCAGGGCATTCAACAGAACGGGACTCGGACCCTCAGCGGACCGCGATCCCGTCAGCGCCGGCAATCCGCCGGCATTCGACATGAGCTGGAGGAAATGACATGGCTTTGACCGGAGTATTGCGCCCGGGGCACGTCGCCTTGCGGGTGCTCGACATGAGCGCATCGGTCCACCACTACACCCACGTGCTTGGTCTGCTGGAGACCGCTCGCGACACCCAGGGCCGGGTATTCCTGAAAGCCTGGGACGAGCACGATCACCACAGCGTGGTGCTGCGCGAAGCCGATTCAGCCGGCATGGACTACATGGGCTGGCGAGTCGATTCCAACGCCACGCTGGAGCGCTTCGCACGCGAGATCGAGGCATCCGGCCTGGCCACCGATCTCGGCTGGATCGCTGCCGGCGAGCATCCGCACTGCGGTCGCCGTTTCCGCTTCACCACTTCCACCGGCCACGTGATGGAACTGTATGCGGACAAGGACAAGATCGGCAACGGCATGCCGCTGATCAATCCGGAGATCTACCCGGACGGGCTGGTCGGCATGGCACCGAGCCGCTTCGACCATTGCCTGCTGTACGGCGATGACCTCGACAACACCATGGCGCTGTTCATCGACATCCTCGGCTTCACGCTCACCGAACAGGTGGTCGCCGGTCCGGACAAGCTGGTGATCAGCGCGTTCATGACCTGCTCGAACAAGCCGCACGACGTCGCCTTCATTCGCCAGCCGTGCAAGGGCAAGTTCCACCACGCGTCGTTCCTGCTCGACAACTGGGGCGAAGTGCTGAAGGCGGCCGACATCATCAGCCGCAACCGGGTGTCGCTGGATATCGGCCCGACCCGGCACGGCATCACCCGCGGCGAAACGATCTATTTCTTCGACCCGTCCGGCAACCGCAACGAAGTGTTTTCCGGCGGCTACATCAGCTACCCGGATCGCCCGGCGCTGACCTGGACCGACGATGAACTGGGCCGCGCGATCTTCTATCACGACCGCAAGCTCAACGAAGCCTTCCTGTCGGTCGTGACCTGAGGTCTGCAGTGGAGCCAAGGCCGCGATACGGATGCCGTATCGCAGCCTCGGCCGAAAAGTATTGGAACCACGTTGGCCAAGACTCCAGTCTTCGCCGATGCGGTACTAGGACCCGACGAGGTCCGTGATTCGAGAGTGAGCGAGAACGACCGTGAAGCAGTTCCTGCATTTCATCGATGGCGCTTTCCAGCCATCCGCCAGCGGCAAGACTTTCGAGAACCGCAATCCGATCGACAACAGCCTGATCGGCTCGGTCTGCGAAGGCGGCCGTGCGGAAGTCGATGCGGCCGTCGCTGCCGCCCGCGCCGCGCTGAAAGGCCCCTGGGGCAAGATGCCGGTCACCCGGCGCGCCGAGCTGCTGCACGCAGTCGCGGACGAGATCAACCGTCGCTTCGATGACTTCCTGGCCGCCGAAGTGGCCGACACCGGCAAGCCGGTCAGCCTCGCGTCGCACATCGACATTCCGCGTGGTGCCGCGAATTTCAAGATCTTCGCCGACGTGATCAAGAACGTGCCGACCGAGGCGTTCGAGATGGCGACGCCGGATGGCGGCGAAGCGCTGAACTACGCGATCCGCAAGCCACGCGGCGTGATCGCCGTGGTCTGCCCGTGGAACCTGCCGCTGCTGCTGATGACCTGGAAGGTCGGCCCGGCGCTGGCCTGCGGCAATACCGTGGTGGTCAAGCCGTCCGAGGAGACGCCGGCGACCGCGACCTTGCTCGGCGAAGTGATGAACAAGGTCGGTATCCCGAAGGGCGTCTACAACGTCGTCCACGGCCTCGGCCCGGACTCGGCCGGCGAGTTCCTGACCGCCCATCGCGATATCGACGCGATCACCTTCACCGGTGAAACCCGCACTGGTCAGGCGATCATGGGGGCGGCCTCGAAGGGGCTGCGGCCGGTGTCGTTCGAACTCGGCGGCAAGAACGCCGGCATCGTCTTCGCCGACGCCGATTTCGACGCCGCGATCGACGGCATCGCCCGCTCGTCGTTCGTCAACTGCGGCCAGGTCTGCCTGGGCACCGAACGCGTCTATGT
>Ga0114983_1000373_pt1 | contig 19345 bp, 30 predicted proteins | sample Shrwel_input2_RT_FD_87182 | JGI IMG/M metagenome (GOLD analysis project Ga0114983, IMG submission 87182) | Subsurface microbial communities from deep shales in Ohio, USA - Utica-3 well 1 S input2 RT | ecosystem: Environmental > Aquatic > Deep subsurface > Shale gas/oil reservoir > Produced... | reverse complement strand
TTCAACATCAAGCCCAACTACAACATCAGCTTTCACAACAACGGGAAAGAAATCGGCAAGCTGGACTTCAACGGCCCTGCACTGGTGTTCACTGGTGACGCAGAGGAAAGCGCCAAGGTCTTTATCGACTGGATCGCACGGAGCTTTCATGGGCGGCTGGAGGAGGAGCGCAAGGCAGAGCGTGAGGCGTGTTTGCGTGAGGCAGAGGTGGCTATTTCTTTGCTTAACGATCCTGTTGCCGCCATCCGAGCAAGGGGGAACACATGACCAAAGACCAATTGAAGGAACACAACGCCGCCGTGGAGGAAATGTTCCAAAAGATCAAGCCGATCATTGAAAGCTACGACAGTGACGTGGCGCTCCACACCCTGATGATTACCTTGGCCGCTTGTGGAAATCAGGTGGACCTTCCTGCCGAGCACTTCAAGGCACTGGTGGTGCAAGAGCTGGACCGTCTGATGCTTATTGAGGCAAAAGTGAGAGGGCTTCCATCATGACCAGCGAACAATTCCTTGTGCTGGCGGGTTGCATCTGGCTTGCCCCGCACATGCCAAAGCAGTTTGCCCAGATCGGCGGCAGCGCCATACTTATCGTGGCTGCGGCAATTGGATTGGGGTGGAAGCCATGACCCGCGAAGAACTCGCAGCTATCCCGCTGCAATACACCTTCGGCTACAGCGCCGAGGACCACGGCCTGCGCCAGTACGTCAACGAGGAGCACCAGATCGCCAAGCAGGTCTACACGCCCCGCAAGATCAGCACTGGCGAGTGGGGCAAAGGCGAGACCACCTTCAAGCTGTTGGACACCGGGGAAGAATTTGAAACCATCGACGGCCTGTTGGCCGGGATCAACGCACGAGGAACCAAATGAACATCATCGAACACACGCCCGCCGTAGCAAAGGCCCCCGAAGTGCCGCGCTATTTTCACTTCTCGCAAAACAACCCTGGAGGGACTTTTGAAGTCAATGAAAAAGTGGCGCATCACGTCATCATCCAAGCGCATTCCGAAAATGAGGCCAACAGACTTGCACTAGATGTCGGTATCTACTTCGATGGGTGCGCGTCCGGTGCAGACTGCACCTGCTGCGGCGACCGCTGGTCTACGGTATACGGCAAAGGGGACGAGACACCGCTGATCTATGGCGAAAACCCCGCCATGTACAAAGACTTTTTCACAAAACCGGGCCAGCCTGTGTGCCATGTGTACTACCTTGACGGCAGCAAGGCGACGTACCGCCAGCCTGAGAAGGAGAAGCCATGACCCACTGCCACGACTGCAACCGACCGCGCTTTCCAGAGGGTGGCGTCCAGATGACCCCCAAGCGCTGGATTTGCGCCAGGTGCTGGGGCCTGTTTTTGCAAGGCCGACAGCCGGTCAAGGAGACGGCATGAAATACACAGGGCCTGCCAAGCCAATCTCAACGTGGCGCAGGCCCCTGATTGACTACGTTGAAGCTGTTGTATTTTTGTTTGGAATTGTGATCGTCGGACTTGACGTTTATGTTTGGCGAGCGAACATCGTCTTGTGATTTTTCAACACTTAAACGGAAGCTGAAAGGAGCAACCAAATGAAAGTCCACAACGTAATGTGGTTTAGCAGCGGCAAAGGCCTGGTGGGCATCGTGCATGCCACGCAGGACGACGGCGAGCAAGGTTACTGGATTGCCCCGGCTGATGGATTCAACGAGGTGATCGACGCCAACTTGGTGGCCGCGCACGGCGCGCGGTTTCCGGACGCGGCAGGAAAAATACTTTTAGGGGAACACCATGGCAACTGAAATCATCGTCACCGCCAGCCAAGAGCAATGGCTTGAGCTGCGCAAGAAGGACGTCACCAGCACCGAGTCTGCGGCGCTGTTTGGCATGAGCCCTTACATCACGCATTTTGACCTCTGGCACCGCAAGCGCACGGGCGACGTGCCCGAGTTCAAGACCAACGACCGCATGGCCTGGGGTAACCGCCTGGAGGCCGCGATTGCGCACGGCATTGCCGAGGAACAGGGCTGGGAAATCCGGCCCATGAAGGAATACCTGCGCGACCCAGATCTGCGCATGGGCAGCTCGTTTGACTTTGTGATCACCAACCTGGGCGAGCCGGTGCATCTGGAAATCAAGAACGTGGATTACCTCGCCTTCCGCGACGGCTGGATTGAGCACGACGACAGCAGCATTGAGGCCCCAGAGCACATCGAAATGCAGGTGCAGCACCAGATGGGCGTCTCCGGTTTCAAACGCGCATTCATCGGCGCGTTCATCGGCGGCAACCGGGGCGTGGTGATCGAGCGCCTGCGCGACGAGGAGGTGATTGCCGCGATCAAAGCCAAGGTGGCCGACTTCTGGCGCACGGTGGACGCGGGCCTTGAGCCGGACCCGGTGATGCCAGGCGATGCCGAGGTGCTGATTCGCTTGAACCAGTACGCCAAGCCAGGCAAAGTGCTGGACGCCAGCAGCGACGATGTGCTGGCCGAGCTGATCGAGCGCTACAAGGTCGCCGCCGCCGCCGAGAAGAACGCGGGCGAGGACAAGGACGTGGCCAAGGCTGAGATTTTCAAGCACATCGCAGACGCCGAGAAGGTGCTCACCGGGGCCTGGACGGTAAGCGCCGCCATGCAGGCTGAAACGCCGCCAACGCTGATCACCGCCAACATGGTGGGGACCTCTTACGGCGGGCGAAAAGGCTTCAGAAATTTACGAATTAACCCACGTAAGCCCACGAAGTGATGGTACACTGATTGGGAATTCACAACACCGCCACCGGTCGGCTACCGGGTTTTAATCTGGCTGAATTGGCCGGAGATCAGGAGAAAAAATGACCCAAGTAACCGTTGTCGACCAGGTCCGCAACCAGCTGACCGCCATGACGCCGCAGTTTGCGGCAGCCCTTCCAAAGCACGTTGATGCTGCGCGATTTGTGCGCGTGGTGATGACCGCTGTGCAAATGACCCCGGCCCTGCTGGATGCCGACCGCCGCACGCTGTTTGCATCGGCCATGCGGGCCAGCCAGATGGGCTTGCTGCCCGACGGCCGCGAGGGTGCCATCGTCACCTTCAAGAACCAAGCGCAGTTCATGCCGATGGTCGCTGGCATCATGAAGCTGGTGCGCAACTCGGGCGAGATCAGCACATGGAGCGTCCAGGCGGTCTACGAAAACGACGCCTTCGACTTCTGCCTGGGCGACGAGGAGCACATCACGCACAAACCGGCGCTGGCCAACCGGGGCAAGCTGATTGCGGTGTATTCCATCGTGACCATGAAGGACGGCGAGAAGTCCCGCGAGGTGATGAGCGTTGAGGACGTCAACGCCATCCGCGCCCGCAGCCGCTCGGGCAACTCCGGCCCCTGGCAGACCGACTTTGCCGAGATGGCCAAGAAGACCGTGGTGCGCCGCCACAGCAAGCGCCTGCCGCTGTCCACCGATATCGACGGCATGATCAAAGAGGACGATGAGCTGTTCATGCCCGAGCAGGCCGCGCCAGAGGCCGCACAAGCCCCTGAAGCGCCGTCGGCAAGCAAGCGCCCCAGCCGACTGCAAAAGGTCGCCGAACAGGCCCCAGCGCCAGCCGATGAGCAGCACTGGCACGATTCGCCGAGCGATAACGACGGTGTGATTGATATGCCAACCACCAATACGGCTGGCCAGCAATCGGCAAACCAGACCGAAGAGCACGACAGCCCCATTTGATTTTTGGGCCGAAAGCGGATGCTGTGGAAGCCAGAAAGATCATCCCGCAAGGATGCCGCCACAGACGCAGCGAGTAGGCCCACCCCATTTTTAACCCCAGGAGCCCCACATGGAATACCGTATTTACCTCATCAAAGAGCTTGGCAACGACGGCACGCAAGACGACAAGATTCGTCTTGTGCGCGCTGGCAGCAAGGCCCAAGTCCTGCGCCACTTGGTCAAGGACCGCTTTTCGATTGAGAACCCCAGCACTGCTGACGTCGGCGATTTCGTCGAGGCCGGTGTGCCCATCGAGCGCGTTGCCAACAACGACAACGCTGACGCCATCTAAACCAGGAGCCCACCATGAGCGACAACAAACCATCCCCCATCAGCGTTGCAGCCGCAACCGACGTGTCCGAGTTCTTCACCGACCTGGACGGCGGCATCTTTGAGCGCAAGCTCTCGATTGCCCTGTCGCAGGTGGCCGCTGCCTGCACCGACCACGACAAGGTCGGCGAGGTCAATATCAAGCTGTCGTTCTCGCAGATCCCCGGCACCGGCCAGGTGCGCTGCGAGCACACGCTCAAGTTTGTCAAACCAACACTGGACGGCAAGTCTGGTGAAGAAGAAAAACGCGCCACCGTCCTGCACGTTGGCAAGTACGGCGCTCTCTCGCTTGCTCAGCCTTCGCTGATGGGCAAGCAGGGCGAGCTGGTCTAAGCGTCTGTTTTAAGGAGCACAACATGATCGACAAAGACGCCATCGAGGCCCTGCAACAGTCAGAGGCCATCACCGCCGCAAACGCCAATTCCAGCGCACCTTTTGTGACCGCGCTGCCAGAAAACTTCCGGCTGCATGACCTGGAAAAACACCAGACATTTCGCCGCCGCGCCATCGGCGTGATGAAGACCAACGCGCTGCCTGACTTTGCCACCTACGTGGAAGCACACGGCGAGCAAGGTGCCACGGTTTTTGTCAACGCAGCCGCCATGTCAGCAACTGCGGTCCTGAACCTCGGCATACCCGACGAGCCGGGCCAAGCCGACAACCTGGCTGTGCTTGATGCCCGCCGCACGGCCGCATTCCAAGCCATGCTTACGGTGTCTGGTGGCCAGGCGTTCAGCCAGCAAACCATCGCCGAGTTCTTGGAGGACTGGCCCAGCATGGTGTCCTGCTTCAACGACGAGGGCACCATCTCGCCCCCCAAGGCTATCGCCGCCATTCGCAAGGTCACCATTGAATCCATGCGCAAGATGGAGAACACCGAGAAGCAGCATGCCGCCAGCCGCAGCGCATTTGAAAGCGTCCAGGCCACCAGCACTGAGCCGCTGCCGACCTTGATTTACTTCCAAACCGTGCCTTACCACGGCCTGGCATCGCGCTTGTTTGTGATGCGCCTTGGCATTCGCACCGGCAACGAAAAACCCACCATCACTCTGCGTGTCCAGAATCTGGAGCAACACGAAGAGGAAATGGCAAACGAGCTGGCCGATCTGGTCCGCTCAACCGTTAAAACCACCCCCGTGCTTTTGGGCACATACCACCTCAAGTGAGAAAACCATGCAAATCCTGAAATTTGAATTGACCCCTGATGAGTACAACTTCATCCGCTCCGTGTTGGGCGACCTGCCAACCAAGTCGAACGCTTGGGTGTTCCTGAACAACTTGGAAAAGCAAGCCACGGCCCAAGTGCAGGCCGCGCAAGCAACCGCCCAAGTGCAAACCGCACAGGAACAGCCTGCCGCCGCACCTGCCGCAGAAGCCGTTTGATAACCCAGGGCCACCTTCGGGTGGCCCGCCCCTGGAGAGCCACATGGAGAAGTTTGAAAACCAGCTGCTCACGCCGCAGCAAGTGTCTGATCTGCTGCAGATCACGGTGGGCACGCTGGAAAACTGGCGGCTCAAAAATTACGGTCCCAAGTTTTTAAAGCTGGGTGGCCAACTTAAAAGCCCGGTCCGGTACCGACTGCAAGACGTTGAGGACTGGATGTTTGAGGACGCAAAAACACCCAAGGAGACTGTGAAATGACTTACGCAAGTGAAGAAGAAACCAGCGCCCTGATCGTGCCCGACACGCGCACGCCAGCCGAGAAGAAGCTCGACAAAATGCTGAACGATCGTGGCGCATGGGAAATGGGCGCAGAGCCGTACAACGTGCTTTACAAAATCGCCATCGAGTTGCTGGAGTCCAAATGAACCAGTCCCGCACCGCATCGCTGATCGAGTCCGTGTTCAACGTGGTGATTGGCTACGGCGTGGCGCTGGCCAGCCAGCTTGCAATCTTTCCGATGTTTGGCATTCACCTGCCGCTGTCGGATAACCTGGCCATTGGGGCCTGGTTCACCATCATCAGCCTGGTGCGCAGCTATGCGATCAGGCGCTGGTTCAACGCACGGCTGCAAAGAGCCGCACAGAAACTTGCAGGCATGAAATGAAAAAACGCAAACCCTCCAAGCCCATCCACATCTACCACTACAACCTGATGGATGTTTTGATGGCCAGCCCGACGCAGCCGCTGCAAGAGCACCTGCGCAGGCACCAGCTCACGCGCATGCACCAGGGCCTTGAGGCCATGGAGAAGGCCCCAGCGCCCACCACGGACGACTGGCGCGTGGTCAGCGACGCGGTCAACATCATGGAGACGCTGGTCAACAACAGCCCGTGGCTTGATTGCGACGGCGACCCCGTTGAAATCACCGATGCATCTGGCCTTCTTCCCGACGCGGTGACGGCCATGGCCATGGCTGGCAAGCGACACAGGGCGGGCGGCAACATCCGGTTGGATGGCTCAGGCATCCAGGCCGTGCGCAGCGTGCTGGCCGATTACGGCGACCTGCTCGAAGCCTTGCCAGCCAGGACCATGATCAAAGCGCACCGGGAAACCGAGCGCCGCATCCATGAAATACTTGTTGGCAAGAAAAAGCCGCACGACGTTGAGGTGATGGACCTATGACACCAGAAGAGCAAAACCTGGACATGCTGGTCGCCGAGCTGGACCGCGAGAACCGTTTGTTGAGGGCGCGCAATGAGCGGCTGGAGCGTGAGGCGGAGCAGCGAAAACCGTGGGTGGGGCTTACGGATGAGGAGATTCTGGCTGACGAAACTTTGCGCTATTACTTCGGCTTAAACGGCGGGGATGGCCCTGTGTCTCAGAAGGGCAAAAAGACTGTTGCCGCCATCGAAGCCAAGCTCCGTGAGAAAAACCATTGAGCCCCTGGACTTACATCCGCGCCATCTTGGGGCCTGGCCTGCACTGGATGCGCCCAGCCCAAGAGCTTCAAGATGCAATCAAACGCGCCGAGCTGGACGGCCAGGCGGCAGCCGCTGAGCACCTGCGCATCATTTTGGACACCCGCAACAAGGTCGCGTTCGACCAATAAAAAACCCCGCCTGGTTAGGGCGGGGTAAGGCTTCGAGTGCTCAACAACTGCTCATTCAAGCTCGTCCATCAGGTCAAGCTCAATCTGGGGTAAGGCCGATTCAGGCTTAGTCTCAATGTCCGCGTCAATGTCTGTCCGGGGCTGCTCAGCCTGCTCCACCATCGGGGCCGGGAATATCGATGTGGCACCACCCATGACCGCACCGCGCTCTGCGGCTGTTGAGCGCACGGCTTTGGGTGCCAAGCCCTTCTCGTACTGCTCCAAGAACTTCACTACCGCAGCAACCTCGCTGGGGTTCTTGGCCATCAGCATGTCGGAGAGCTTGTCGGCCACTTGGGGGCTGAGCGTCGAGCTGCGCGCCACCCGGGCTGCCATGCTGGTCAAAGACGGCCAGAAGCCGCCAGTGACTGCGTTGGCCACAGCCTCGCCAACGCCTGGGCCTTCATCCAGCGCCTCGCGCATTGCACCGCGTTTTGCCGTTTGCGAGCCGCCCAAAATCTTGTTGGCCTGCTGAAACAACTGCGCCTCGCGCTCCAGCGCAGTCTGGAATAAACGGAAGTGGGCCGGATCGTCAAACAGCGGCTGCAACTTGGAGACGGTTTCAGGCGAGTTGATGATGCGGCTTGCAGCGTTGAAGTTTGTCGATGGGTCCATGACCTTGCCGTAAAGACTCCGCGCAACGCCTGTGCGAAAGGCCTCCTTCTCGGCCTTGCCCATGCCCGCCACCATCTTGACCACTTGCTCGCTGTCGAGCTTGCCAAAGTCAGACAGGCCCGCTCGCATGGCGTCAATCACCTCCATGTCTCCAGCGTACTCCTGTCGGGCGGCACGGTAGGCAGGGACGTTCTCGTCGATGGCGTTCACAAATTCCTTGCGCAAGCCGCGCAGGGCGCTTGCCTCTGCTGTGGACATGCCTTGGCCACGGAAACCCGACTCAATGCTGGCGTCGATTCCGCGCTTGATGTAGTCCAGAGTCCGCACGTCGGGCAGCTTGGTCAGCTCCAGGATTTCCGCGCCGCTTTCAGTGAACTTACCGGTGGGCTTGTAAATCTCAGGCAGCGCAAACCGGCTGGGGTCCTCGCCGCGCAGCTTGGCAGCCTGAGCCTCTGTGTCGGCAATACTGCGGGCCTTGGCAAAAAACGACTGGAACTGCGGGTTTTTCAGCGCCTCAACGATGCGCGGGTCATCCACATCGCCCCATGCATACGCCTCGTCGTACATGGTCCCGGCCTTGCTGCGCAGGTCCTGCACCAGCTTGGCCTCGTCTGCGTAGTAGTCGCCAGGCTTAAGACCCTTGGCCACCTGTTGGTATGTGCGCTCGCGTGACCCGGCCTTTTGCTGGCCGAGAGTTTTTTCAACCTTGCGCGTGCCTTTGCCTGTGCGTTGTGCAACAGCCTCGGCCAAATCGGCGAGGGCATAGTCAACGTTGGCCACGGTGCTGGGCACACCCATGGCGCGATCACGGACCATCATCTGCTCGATCTGCTGGGGCGTCAGGTTTGACTCCTTCATGGCCCCACTGAGCTTCTCGCCCGCCCGAGTGGCAATTGCCGCCTCGCTGGGAGCCAGGCGGTCGCGCAGCCAAGATCCAGCGCCCTTTGCGCTGCGAAGCGCGATAGGGGTGCCCAGGCCAATTGCCCCGCCCAATATGCCCCCAGCCGCGCCGCCGCTCAGCCGGTCGCCCTCAACGGCCGAGCCAGCGCCGGAAACGGCCCCTGTGGCCGCGCCAAGGCCAGCCAGGCGAGCCAAGGCCCCAGCGGTGGTGCGTTTCGCCTGTGCGGCCCCGGCAGCCTGTGCACCGGGTAAAAACATCATGCCAAGGGCTGGGGCCATGCCGCCGCCAAACTCGGCCACGGTGGAGGCGATGGGGGCCTCCTTGGAGTACTGCGCATATTCCTGTCGGATTTTTTGCAGCGCGTCCTCGTATTTCTCGTTACCTAGCCTTGAGCGAAAGAAGGCCTCGGCCTCGTCGCCCCAGCCCATGCCCAGGCCTTGGCCCAGAAACGCCCGTGCAGCGCCTTTTACTTTGTCGACCATCATTCATCCCCTGGGATTTGGGTTGCACGGTATGCGCCCTGGTTGATATCGTTGAGGCGCTTCTTGTTGCGAGCGTAGATTGCTTTCATGGCATCTGCTGCGTTGCGCATGATGCGGCCCCGCTCTTCGATGCTTTTTGCCGCCATACCTTGCGTTGCCAGCAGGGCTTGTCGCTCGTCGTTCGAAATCGCACCGGGGAATGTGGCTTTGAGCTGCGACAAAGCGGCTTTTTCCAGCAGGTTTTCCAGCTCGCGAGTGTTGGCCACTTTGGGGTCTTTGCTGCCCACGGCTTCGAGCGCCTTGCGCTGCGCTGTGTCCACCAGTGAGGTGTCAAACGTGTTGGGGTTCAGCTCCAACGCGCGCTTGATGTTTTGATAGCCCTGCGACGTCTGCGCCAGCAAGTCCTCTGTTTCGGTCTTGAGCTTCATCTCAGGCGCTGTCAACTTTCCGGCCTGCTCCTTCTGGAAACCAAACTTCTGCTGCTGCAAGGCGGCGGTGGCTTGTTGCACGCCCATGTTGGCCAGTTGAGCATTGATCAGCCCCATCTGCCGCTCCACATTCAGCTCGGCGATTTGGCCAACGCGCTTTTGATACTCGGGCGTGCCAGGCTTCAAGCCTTCGTCCAGGGCTTGCTTGCCTGCGCTCGACTGAGGCTGGCCGGACTTCACGTAGTCCTTGATCAGCTCTGTTGCAATTGCGCGCTGGTCCTTCATCTCTTCGCCCGCGAGCTGGCGCAGTGTTGTCAGGTCCTCTTTGGCCCCGGCCATGCGCATCTTCTGCGCTTCCAGGCCAAGCTGCAGCTTGCTGGCCGCGCCTGCCTTTTTCGCCTCTCGCTCCTCCTTCTGGTACTGAGCCATGACGTTGCCCGCCGTGCCCAAGTTTTCAAAGAAGCTGCCGGTCTTGCCTGGCGTGCCAAATGCAGCGGCCAAGCGGAAATACATCTCGGCTTTCGATGGACCGCTTTCTGTCTGGCCTTCCATGGCGCTTTGCAGCATTTTTTGAAAGGCCTCTGTCTCGGCCGTTGAAGTCTTGCGAGCCGCCTCCAGCTCTGCGCGGTAGGGACTCTCGGCGCTGCCCTGGTACTTCTGGATCAAAGACAGAAGCTGCTGCGAGCGGTCGACAGGCGCAGGCGATTCTGGCGCGACGGCCGTCATTGGGGCTTGCTCCGGTACCGGGTTTACTTGAACGCCAGTTGGGAACATCTGGGAGCCTGGGTAGCTCAGCAGCCCGTAGCTGCCAGCCATGTCTTGCAAAGAGGCCATGTGCGGTGCTCCTAGAGTTTTTACTGAGTGAGTTTATAAAGGCCAGCAGCCGCAGCGCCAGCCGACGCCAACTGAGACAGCGGCGACAGACCGGTGTTTGCTGTGCCCGTCTGCGTTGTGGTCTGTGGCGTGATCGGGGCCATGCCGCGAATCTGAGTGGACAGCCAGTCCAGCGTCTGACGCGGGTAGGCTTGCTCTTCGGCAAACTGCTGGCGAGCTGCATCGATTTCTCGCTGCTGCTGGCTTTGGTAGGCAGATCCGGACGCTTCGAGAGCGGCGCGATCTTGAGCGTTCATCGCCTGCGATGCCTGCGTGAGCGCACCAAGCTGCTGCTGAGCGGAAAGCTGCCTATTAATGTCCGTCGATGCAAGCTGGCCCGACATCTGGCCAAGGTTGGCCATCTGCTGCGCCTGTTGCGCGGTGAGGGAGCCGCTTTGTTGCGCAGCGGTGAGGTAGGCCTGCTGCTGAGCTTGACCCAGGCCACCCGCCGTGGAGGCAAGTTGAGCTTGACGTGATGCGTCCTGTTGTGCAGCGCCCAGGGCTTGGCCATAGCCTTGCTGCAGAGCCTGCGACTGCTGGCCAAGGATGGACTCTTGAGTGTCGCGCAATGCACGCGAGCCAAACTCACCCATACGCGTGCCGCCAAACTGCCCGGCCTTGATGAAAGCATCCGAGACACCTGGAAGCAAGTTTTCGCTCAAATTACGGGCACCAAGCCTGGCGATCTGATCCGTCACGTTTTGCGTGTACGGGTTCATGTAATCTTGAATGCCACCTGCAGCGGATTGGCCAGCCTGCTGCAAGTAAGGCGATGCCGCTTGCAGGCCTCCAGACTCCAAGCCGCTTTTCATGTACCCCTGCGCCGCCGCCAGAGGATTTGCTTGCGCAGCCTGCTGGATGTAGGGCGATGCCGCCTGCGAAGCGCCCATGCCCGAGGTCAGCGCACCGGTCTGCGTCATGGCTTGGTTCATCGAAGGAATCCAAGAGCCAACGTCCTCAGCTGTTTTTTTGTAGGCCTGCTCTTGGTAGGGCGTCAGGCCCGCCACGCGCTCGCCAGAATAGCCCTGGTAGGGCATGTTTGCGATGTTGGCCGAGGACTGGATTTGGCTAAAAATCGCGTCCTGCATCCACTTCGGGGTTTCGGTTGACGACGTCGTATAAGACGTTGCAGGGGTTCCAGTAAAAAGGCTCATTTCATGTACTCCTTGATGTACGACAGTGGGGACTTAGCGTTGGGGCTGAACTTGCCTTTGGCCAGCGCCTTGCCCTTGTGCGAACGGATTTGTTGGCGCATTTTGTCGAGGCGTTTTGCACCCTCTTTTGTCGAGCCGTCGCCGACAAGCGCAACAGTCTCCGCGTCCATGACATATTCTCCGTCAGAAAGCCTGGCGTCGATAGTGTCATCGCGCCCGGAGCCGCCGCCTTGTGCAAGGTAGGCCATCTGGCTTAAAGCCCCCTGACGGCCCATCATGGCCCCGCCACGAGCCTTCTTGACGGGCGATTCCACCGGCTTGAGGTAGTTGTCCATCTTGTTCCAGTTGTAGGCCACATACGAGCCCAGCGGCTGCCCGGCTGAGGCGGCATCGGCTGTAATCCGGCTCCAGTCCCAGGACTGCAGCGGCTTGCTGAAATAAGCCTGCTGCTCGGGCGAGAGCGCGTTTTTCACCTGTTCGGGCGTTTTTGCCGCACCAAGCATGCTGGTGAGCGGCAATGCCACGGCTGCTGCCTTGCCCCAATTGAGGCCGCTTGGTGCCGGGGCAGGGGCTGCGGCCGGAGGCGTGATGCCTGTGCCCATGTCTTGGCCACCATAGCCCAGAGGGGCCACGGGCGCACCGCTTGTGAGGTCGTAGTTTCCTTTAAAGTCCGTCGGCCCACGGAATCCCACCTCTCCGGTCATGAAATCCGTGGTCTGCAGGCCCGCGTCCGGGATTGGCTGCATGGTCATTTCGGGCGCTGTCAGGCCCGTCTCGCCGCCACCAAAGCGAGCCCCTGTGCCGCTTGTCGCAGCCTCCGACGGCTTGATCCTGTTGCCGATGTTCGTTGTCAGGCCCGCCAGCACGGCTCCGGTCAGTGAGGCCTTGGGGTCGTAGCCCGAGGCCATCATGCTGCCAAACTGCTGGCCTCCCGCCTTGAACGCCTCACCGCCGACCTGGCCCATTTGACCGCCAATCATCTGGCCGACCGCTCCCTGCATGGCACCCTTGGCGAATCCCTGCCCCGTGGCCGCGCCGGTCACACCGCCGACAAGGCCGCTGCCCAGCACAGCCTGGCCCGCTTCGCCCAAGCCCAGCCCAAGCGCCGAGTTTGCTGCGCCACCCACAGCGCTGCCAAGACCGCCACCCATGCCGCCCATGACCGCGCCTTGCAAGATGTTGCCGCCGCTTAGGCCGGAGCTGACGCCACCAATCACAGCGCCGCCCAGCATTGCTGCCGCCGTACCGCTTGCGCCCAGGGCCGCGCCAATTGCAGTGCCCAAGCCGGGCGCAACGAATGACAGCACGATGGGCAAGATTGGAGCAATCGCCTTGAACGCCTTTTTCAAGCTGCTGCCCAGGCCGTACTCGGGCATGCCGGTGCGTGGGTTGATCGAGCCAGCGCCGCCGTGGGCACGCAGCAGGCGGTCCTCAAACGGCGTGATGTGCGCCAGGCGTGTGTCGCCACGGCGACCAGCTTTGGCAATCGCATTCAAGCCGCCCCTGGCAAAACCTGCGGGCACTTGCTGCGGGGCCGACATGCGCTGCTTGACGATCTTGAGGGCCAGCAAGGCAGCGGCCAGGAAGGCGGGGTCGAACTGCTCCGGAATATCCTCGGGGTCCATGACGCCGCTGGCAATTGCCGAGCTGCGCATGTCCGAATATGCCTCCGGGTTTTGAAGCGTGAACTCAAAGGCGCTGATCAGCTTGTCAATCGCCTGTAAATTGACATCTGGGTCAGCGGAAAGCTCAGCGGCAATCTCATCGACCGCCGACTGAAGCTCCGGATTTGACTGCAGTTGTTGCATCAAGTCATCATTCATGTCAGTGCTCCAACAAGCCTCTCGGCCCATTCTTTCCAGTTTGTGAATTGGTAAGGAATCGGAAGATTCCGGCCAATCGTGGTGTTGTTCAAAAACTGCATCCCCCAATCCTGCCAAAGATCAGGATTGTCAAGTCGCCCAAATGCGCCATACGGGTCCAGGTCAAGCACCAATTGAGCCGCCCAATCGGTCAGCTCCATATTGGTTGGCATCGTGATCATCATCCCAGCACCGTCCTGTCGCCTGTTTCCATGTGGCCAATGATCTGGCCCATCTGGTAGTCGCCATACAAAGCGTTGGACTCAAAGCGCACGCGCAACTCACGGCGCTGCTCTTTGAGCATCACGATCTGCTCGAACGGCTGATCGGCTTGCTCCGGGAACGTGAATGTGGAGCTGACCACCTCGGGCGCTCTTGCGTTTGCGCGACCTGTGACCTGCACGGTCATTGGTCCGTTTTGCACAAAATCCGGCTCGATGGTCGAGATTCGAAGATAGCTGTCCTGGCCCTGAGCAATTGAGGACAAGTCGGCCGTTTCAAAAAATGACTGGATTGGAGCCGCCAGCGTGCCATCGATTTCGTCCACGCCCTGCTCATGCACCCAGGTGCGGTAACCGCTGGGAGAAGGAATGGCATCGACCAAGATGGGCGACATGAAGGCGTTGTTGTAGCCCCCAGCAGATCGGCCAGAGGTAGGCAGTGCGGTGTCGTACCAAGTGTTCTCGCGCACGTTGTAGATCACCGCGTGCGTGCATTCGGTGGCGTCACCCCTGGGGTACGCCCACCAGATTTCGCCAAAGCGCGGAACCTTCCAGGAGAACACTTTGCTGTGCTGGCTTGGGTTCAGGCCGTCCAAGAAGTAGTTGATGTTCATCTGGTTTGGCACATCGCGCACCACGCCGTTGAACATCAAAAACCGATCAACGCCAGCCCAATAAAAAACGCCGTCGTAATCCACGACAGAGTCTGCCGACATGATCGAGGTGTCGGTGGCGATCACGTCAAACTGGAACACGGTCGCACCACCGCTGAACGTGGCACGAATCACCGCATCGTAGGCCCAGAAGATGCCAGCAGGCGCAGAGCCCGAGCCCGCGCGAAGGGGCATGCCCTTGATGATCTTTTGGCCCCACACGCGAGCTATGCCGGACCCGCTACCCGTCAGGTCTGAAGGCTCTCCAGGCACGGACCAGCCGATGATGCCTGCGGTGCCGTAGTAAAACAGGTAGGGGTGCAGCGCCACGATGCCGCCCGTGGCGTTGGCACCTGCGGGCAATGTGACCTCCGTCAAAGCAGCGGTGCCCAAAATGTTGCCATAGAAAATTTGGCCACCCACATCGTTGCACAGGCACGAGCCGTTGGGGGCCACGTGCGCAAGCAAGGCGTTGTAGGTGGTCGAGCTTTCATAGATCGACTGAAACATCCAGCGGTTGTTAACCGAGTCCACCAACGTAGATGGCGTGCGGTCCGAAATGATGCTGGAGTTTTTGTTGGCATCAATCGTGAACCGCTCCAACGTGCTGGAGCCGCCGCTGTGGCAATATTGCAACAGTTGCTGCGTGAAGCTGTTGAAGCCGCGCGAAATCTCGGTGAGGTATTTTGAAATCGAGCGATACCCGCCAATCTTGCGAGGCAGGCCGCGTTGGAAACGAACCCACTGGCCGTCAACGTAGAAGTCGCCCTCAAACTTGGTGCCGTCGCGTTTGATGCCCGGCTGTGATCGCAGGATTTGTGTTGGCATCAGAATGTCCCGCCAACAACAACACCGGCAGGTGCAATGCCAAGCGCCGCATAAGCAGCAGCCGGATCGACAGCGGTGAACAGGGCATCACCGACCGATGTGGCCCCCAGGTTAATTCGGGCCGCTCCAGCGGTCGTTGCGCCGGTACCGCCGTCCGACACCTGAATGGGCACAGCCAGGCCACCCGTGTCAGCGTTGACCACGTTGGTGCCGTCGCAGTACAAAATCGAGCGCGAGCCTGCCGCCACCAGGACGCCAGTGCCAGCCGAGGTTTTCACCGTGAAATTGAAAGAGCCGGTCGTCTCGTTGTTGACCCAATACTGCTGCACCGTCGTGGGCACAATGATGTTGCGATTGCCCGTCAACGTGCCCGTGAAGCCATAAGCAATTCGGTTCAGCTCCGTACCCGTCAGCGTGTAATTGCCCGTGCCCGAGACGTTGATCGAGGTGTAGTCAAACGCAAATGTCGCGGACTGGCCAAAACCGATGGTGTAGAAGGCCTGGCCGTCCGTGGCAATGATGGCCGACTCGCCAGGCTGGAAGGACAGCGTTGCCGATCCATCAATCAAAATTGTGCCGTTGGGATCTGCCACAACAGCGCCAGAGCCCGAGTTGCGCAGGTAGCAAAACCAGTCGTTGCCAACTGTTGCCGCCGTCGGCAGGGTCAGCGTCCCGGCTGCACCGCTCCAAACAAACATCCTGGCCCGGTCGTTGATGCCCGCCGTGTAGTTGCTGTTGAAAGTGGTGATCGGCACAGACTGCGAGAGCAGCGTGCCAACCGCGACGATGCCGGTACCGGCCAACGATGAGGCGTTGACCTGCGAGGTCGATGCGCCGTACTGCAGCGCAACCCAGGTGCCAGCGGCTGTGCTGTTGTTTGAAAGGTAGACCTGCCACAAAACGCCAGGAGCAATCGAAACAACCTGCACGCCCGTTGCATCTCGAACGGTGAATGTGTGAGCGCCCTTGTTGTTGAACAAGATGGTCTGTCCACGGCCTGTTTTGTTGGCCGCAGGCAGCGTCACCGACAGACCAGAGGACGCCGGGGTGACGTCCATGATCTTGGTGGCCAGATTTGTGCTGGTACTTGTTTCTTCTGGCCAACTCAGCGTGGTGTTGACGGCCAGGGCCAGGGCGCTGTAATCGACCTCGCTGGGGTAGATGTTGGCACCGCCAAAAACATCGGTGTATGTGGTCATGCTTCACTCCGTTGGGCGCTGCGGTCCATGATCCGTTTCATGTCCTCGCCGCTGATTGCCTGGGCAGCCCTGTCGTACATCTGCTGCCAGGTGCCGATCCGCTGGTCGTTTTTCAAGAACGGCGAAGCCTCAAGCAGCGTCGCGTACAGCAAAAGATCGGGCGCATATTCGGTGACCCAATTGGTCTGGAAATCTTCGCCAAGAAAACGAGGCTGCTCATAGTACAGGACCTCCAGCGTCTGCGCTGCAACAGGCGTCGGGGTAATCAGCCAGTGGTTGTAATCGTAGTCGGCATAAAACTGCGGCACAGCCGTCACGGCCTCATTGGGCCAGTAGCTGCGGCAATACTCATACGACCGGGCAAAAATGGGCTGCCCATCAAGCGTCATGCTGATGGTGTCGCGCCAGCGGTCGGGCTTGCGGTAGGTGGCAACGCCAATTTGCAGCGGGGTTTGAACAGCACGGATGAAACCTTGGATTTTCAGCTCGCGCGAAATGCGGCGCTCGCCCAAAGTGATCAGGCGAGGCAACTGCTCGTAGACAATCTGATCGCTCTCGGCCGTGAAGCCTCGCTCAAGGTAACGTCGAACGTCCTCGAGCAGGCTGGTGTAAGTCATGGTGTACATAAGCTCTCCGCATTGGGATAAAGCCGCTGATGCAGCGAGCGCCTGGTGGTTGGATTATCGCTGCAATTCATAGTCATCGGCAAGGTGGCAAAAACCTGGGAGGCTTTTTGCTTTTAACTCAGGAACAGAGAAATCTCGGCTTCACGGCGTTTGACCAGCCCGGGGAGAACCTTGCCGCCGCCCTTGGTCCAAGCCCGGAACGCCTCGGCTGCGCCAGCCCAATCGCCCCGGTTGGCCTTCATGCGGATGGTGCTGCGCTGGAGGTTGCCTAAACCGAAGTTAAAGGAAATGCTGACCAGAGCGTCAAAGCTGCCTTGACGCCCAACCACGCCGGGAACAAGACGAAGAACACCCCGTTCAAAATTTCCGACATCAACTCGGAATAGTTCGTCGATCTCCTCTTTTGTCCAGACACGGTTGTCCTCCGGTTTCAGTGGGAACTCACTGCGGATCATGGGGATGTCCTCTTTGGTCTTGCCCGGTGGCCGGACCATGGGGAGCCTGATCTGCTCTTGGTACAAGACGTGGCCGTAGCCAATCGTCCAGATGTGCGCCGGGCAAAGGTAGGGCCGAGAGCGCTTGCCCTCGAACCGGTGCATCAGGTCTTCACCTGCCTTGCTCAGTTTCACTTCTTGCTCCAGCCGCGAGAGCCAAACCAGAAACCGATGATGCCGCCCAGCATGGCCATTTCGTCAGCACTGAAAATCAGGTCGGCGTACTTGATGACGTCATCAATGCTGGTGATCAGGCCGGGGTGATTCCACAGATACCAGGCCATGAATCCGTTGATCAAAACCAGCTCAAGGACAAAAATGTAGGTCACCGTAGGGCGCACAGTGCCCACGTAGTTGGAAACCCATGTGGAAGCCTTCTCAAGCACCTTCTCGTCGTGCGAGAGCGCCGCCTCAGTCATTCGGGCGTCAGTCTCCATCTGGACTTGATCGGTGCGGACCTCTTCGATCTTCAGTTGGGCAGCGAAGCCCTGCGCGGCCATAGCCAGCTCGCGCTCGTTCTGCAGCGCCGCCAGCCGAAGCTCGTGCGCTTGGTCGGCCTTGTTCTGGAAGAACTCCAGCAGCTTCGGGAGACCGGAGATCAGCAGACCCCCAAGAGTTGAGAAAAGTGAAAGCATCAATTACCCCTTTTGGTTAGCATGGCGCTGGCAATCTCCAGCATGAATTTTACTTGTTCAAGGTTTTCTGGCTCCTGCGGCCAGCCGACCGTAACCTGCCCCACAAACCTGTGGCTGTCCGGTGGAACGCTCACCCGGCAGGTGAAGCCCACGCCCTTCTCGATGTACCACAGACCTACCTCGGACTGAGCGTAGCGGTACTCGCTGCAGGGAATATCGTTGGTCATCAGCTTGATGACGTCGTTGTTGTTGGCGGTGTTCTGGCTGAACAAACCCACGTCAATGTCTTCAATGGTCTTGTCCCTGCCGTCCTTCGTGTAGGCCTTGTACAGCACCCGGCTGTTGAACAGGGGGTTGACCTTAAACACGGCCACCACCGTGGCACCTGTCTTTTTGAGCAGCATGGCGCTGGCGTCGTCCGCACGGTCGGTGTTGATCTCGGGGAGCTTCTTGGACTCCTTGTAGGCGTCCATCATGAAGGTTTGGTTTTGCCACAGGAAGTAGCCAGCGAAGGCCACCACGCCCATGAGCAAAATGGCAAACAGCTTGAACGGCGAGTCCACATACCCGAGCACTTTGTCGAGGGTGGTGTTGGCGTTTAGCTTCTCGTCGCTCATCGCAGGTGCTTCATGTAGATGACAAAACCGCCGACCATCAGGCCAGCCAAGACAATAGTCGCCATGCCGATGGCGATGTACTCGGCCATCTTTTCAAGGTCTTCCTTGCGCTTCTTGGCCTCACGGGCTGCAGCCTCTTTGGCCTCTCTGCGCTTGCGTGCCGCTGCGGCTTGGAAATTCTGCCAGTCACCCCACATGCCCGGGCGACCTGCGTAGACCATGCGCTCGCGCAAATCTTCTTCCTGCTGCCGGAGCTGCTCCAGCGCCATAAACTCTTCGAGGTCAGAGCCGCCGCCCTTTTTATTGGCTTTTTCCTGAATCTTGGCTTTGTTGTCGAAGTAATCAAAGACCCGCGAGCCGAGCTGGTGTAGCTCTTTACCGTTGGCCAGCGCACCTTTTATTACTGCAAAGGCCGCATTGGCGGCGGCGATTTCGGCAAGCATTTACAGCCTCCATACAAACGGCAAAATTATGCTTGTGGACCAAACAACAAACCCAATCAAAAGGGCCGCTGCAATGAATGCAACAGCCCAATCTCTCATGGCACCGTAGTGGTGTTTGTTGTGGTCACGGTATCCGTGCTGGTCACCACAGTTGGAGTAGCCGTATTGTCAGTAATACCGCCACCAGCAAGGCGACCACTGTTGCCAGAGTTTGACCCACTGTTTGCTCC
>Ga0114983_1000372_pt1 | contig 19368 bp, 19 predicted proteins | sample Shrwel_input2_RT_FD_87182 | JGI IMG/M metagenome (GOLD analysis project Ga0114983, IMG submission 87182) | Subsurface microbial communities from deep shales in Ohio, USA - Utica-3 well 1 S input2 RT | ecosystem: Environmental > Aquatic > Deep subsurface > Shale gas/oil reservoir > Produced... | reverse complement strand
CCGTCAGCCAGGCCGAGGCCAGCGAGCTTGAACAACAGCTCAATGTGATTGCCAAACGCCTGTTTGCCGGCCGCACTGTGCTGCATGTCTGGGCCGATTCGGCGCCGGAAGGTTTTACTCAGGCAACGCCGGGGTTGGAAGATCTTTATTTCAGCACCCTGCATCGCCACCGCAACAGCACGCCGGTTCAGGCTGCCTGAGGAACTGCCCATGTTTGTTTCCATGTTACGCTTTGAATGGCGCTACTATCTGCGGCAGCCATCTTTTTATGTTGTTTCTTTGCTGTTGTTTTTAATCAGCTTTCTATCCGTTGTATCCAACAATGTGCAGATAGGTGGCGGCGGTGAGGTGCTGAAGAACAGCCCCTTCAGCATTGCCCAGACCCTGTTGATCATGAGCTTTATCTCCATGTTTGCCGTGGTCAACTTTGTCGGTAGTACAGCGGTGCGCAACCAGCAGCACGGGATGGAGGAACTGATCTATTCCAAACCGCTGACACCGCTGGCCTATCAGTTGGGGCGTTTTTTCGGCAGTTATCTGGTGGTCATGGCGGTGTTTTCCATGGTGCCGCTGGCGATGTGGCTCGGCTCTTTTATGCCTTGGGTCGATGCCAGCCGTTTCGGTGAAAATCGGCTTAGCTATTATCTGCTGCCCTTGCTGCTGTTGGCCGCGCCGAGTCTGCTGCTGATATCGGCGCTGTTTTATGCCATGGCCAGCCGTTTTCGCTCCATGATGGGTTTGTATCTGACCGCCGTAGCACTGCTTATTATCTATAACCTCACCGGCGAACTGGCCAGCCAGCCGCAGTTTCGCACGCTGGCGGCCATGTTGGATCCCTTTGCACTGCGCACCTTTGCCGACCTTACCCGTTACTGGACCATAGCGGAGAAAAACACCCAGTTGGTGGATCTGACCGGTGTTATGCTCAGCAACCGCGCCATGTGGCTTTCTCTGGCGGTCATCTTGCTGCTTGTAGCCAAGGTCTGGCGCCAACCAACACTTACTCGCAAGAAGGACAAAGGCTCCGGCAAGCTGTCTGCAACCCCGGCATTGCAGCCCTTGCAGCAACTGAGCCGTGCAAGCTCGCCATCGACTTCGGCGCAGTTCAAGGCCCGAGTCGGTTTTGAAATCCGCCAGGTGCTTTACACAGCACCGTTTGTGATTTTGGGGCTGCTCACCGTTTTTAACCTGGTCGGGCCCATGTTCGGTGATTTTGGTTGGTATGGCACCTCCAACTGGCCGCTGACCCAGGACATGGTCGATAATATTGCCGGGGCCACCGGCCTGCTGATGGTAATAGTACTCATCTACTACAGCGCCGAGATTGTCTGGCGTGAGCGCAACTCCGGAATGGGGGACATAGTCGACAGTCTGCCGGTGCCAAATCTGGTGTTCTGGGCCTCCAAACTGGTGGCTGTGGTGTTGGTGATGGCGCTGCTGTACCTGTTGGCGACCCTGACCACAATTACTTTCCAACTGATCAAGGGGCAGTACAATCTCGAACTGGCTCAATACGCCATCAGGCTGGGATTTTACTATCTGTTGCCACTGCTGATGTCGGCGGTTCTGGCGTTCTTCTTTCAGGTGCTCAGCCCGAACAAATATGCCGGTATGGGGCTGTTTGTCGCCTACTACCTGACGACCTTTGTGATGGCCAGTTGGGGATTCGGCCATTCACTGTATAACTTTGGCGCTTCCCCTTACCTGGTCTATTCGGATATGAACGGTTACGGCTGGGGACTCTTGAGCCACAGCTTGTATATGCTCTATTGGGGCGGTTTCTCACTGCTGCTGTTTGTGCTGGGTTATGGTCTCTATCACAGGGGGCCGAAACAGCCTCTGAAACACAGGTTTGCCCTGCTGGGCGGTCAACTGGGAGCCAAGGGACGCTTGCTGGCGGCCTTTGGGGTGCTGCTGTTTGTTGCCAGCGGCGGCTATCTCTTCTACCAGACCAAGGTGGTCAATCATTACTATACCAATGATGAGGAAACCGACCTGCGCGCCGACTATGAGAAGAAATTCAAGCAGTATGCGTCTTTGCCTGTGCTGACCACCACTGCGGTCAAGGCCGACATTGATATCTATCCTGAGTCACGGCGAATCGAGGCAGATATCAAGCTTGATTGGGTCAACAAACAGGACAAGCCGATAAGCAAATTGCTGGTCAGTCTACCGTCCCACACCCGCGCGGAAGATCTCAGCATCACCTTGCCGGGGGCGACTCTGGGCGAGTTTGACGATAAATTCAATGTCAGTTGGCTGGTGTTTGACAAGCCGTTGCCGCCGGGGGAGAAAATCAGCGGCCGCATTCATTTGATTCGGGAAACCCAAGGGGTTGAAGAGTCCAACTTCGATCTGTCCATGGTCGAAAACGGCACCTTTATCAATAATATCGAGCTGCTGCCTCAGTTTGGGTATCAGGAAGGCTATGAACTCAGCGATCGCCACGAGCGTGAGAAACGTGGTCTTGAAGACAAACCAAGAGCCAATAAGCTGGAAGACACGCGCTTTTATCGGCAGAACTTCTTTGGCGTAGACGGCGACTTTATCGACTTTGAAGCCACGGTTTCCACCTCAGGCCAGCAGATGGCACTGGTGCCCGGATACCTGCAGCGGCAATGGCGTGAAAATGGTCGCAACTTCTTCCATTACAAGATGGATAGCCCCATGGTTAACTTCTATTCGATCCTCTCCGGACGTTTCGAAGTGGACCGGCAGAAGTACAAGGGCATAGTGATCGAGGTGTACTATCATTCGGCCCACTATTGGAACGTGGAGCGAATGATAGAGTCGGTGAAAGACTCTATCGACTATTACACCCAGGCTTTTGGTCCCTATCAACACAAGCAACTGCGTATAGTAGAGTTTCCCGGTTATCGCTCCTTTGCCCAGAGTTTTGCCAACACTGTGCCTTACTCTGAGCGTATCGGCTTTATCGCCGACCTGCGCAACTCGGACAATATTGACCCCGTCTATTATGTGACGGCCCACGAAGTGGCACACCAGTGGTGGGGGCATCAGGTTGGCGCTGCCGATGTACAGGGCAGTGCGGTTATCTCCGAGAGCCTGTCGCAATACTCGGCGCTGATGGTGATGGAGCACAAGTATGGCCCGCAGATGCTGCGCCGCTTCCTCAAGTATGAGCTTGACCGCTACCTGCGAGGTCGCTCATCGGAAAGCAAGGGCGAACAGCCGTTGCTGCGCAGTGAAGGGCAGGGCTATATCCATTACCAGAAGGGCTCGGTGATCATGATGGGGATCCGTGACCGCCTGGGTGAAGAACGGCTCAATGCCAATTTGAAGGCATTCCTTGAGCGTTACAAGTTCCGCGGCGATCCTTTCCCGACCACTCTGGATCTGCTCAGCTATCTGAAACGGAATACGGACGGTGCCGAGGCGCGTTTCATTGAGAACTCCTTCTCTGAGATCAGTCTCTATGACCTGCGTCTGACCGAGGCCAAGGTAACCGAAACGCCGGAAGGCCAGTTTAAAGTCAGTCTGGATATCTATGCCCAGCGCCGGGTCGCTTCAGAGAAGGGCGCCGAGCAGGAAGTACCGCTGGATGAATGGATTGATATAGGCGCCTTCAAGGTCAACCCGGACAAGCTCAAGCAGGATGATCAGGTGTTGTCGCTGCAGAAATATCGGCTCAAGAGCGGAGAGAACCATCTCGAACTGGTGCTGAGCGAAAAGCCTGCCTATGTCGGGGTCGACCCCTTCATCAAGCTGGTGGACCGGGATTCAGGGGATAATATTTTCAAGTTTTAGAAAACCTTATAATAATTTCTGACGTTTTGCTAAATGCCTCGCAATCAAGTTTGCGAGGCATTTTCGCCTCATGTATTCCCCATCAATTCAGCTGTGCAATTCGGTTTGAAGGCTATTCAACTCCTTAGTTTGCTGTGCTCGACTATAGTTTATGAATATAGCCAGCCGATGACTAACTAACTTGGCTCGCCATAGGCACTCTATGCCATCGCCAATTTGGCTGGGTTTCAAACGGCTAACAAAGCTTTGAGTGGCTCAAACTTCTATAAGGAATGGGATTATGTCTATGGTCAGTGCCAAAGAGTTTGCCGACTGGCTTTACAAGCGCTTCGAGCAGGTAGAGCATGGGGTAAGCATGAGCCGTGAGGATATCAACCAGCTAACCGGGCGGCAGAATTTCTCCATGGTGTTTGTCCATGATATCCACTACGAATTGATGCAGCACGGTATGGCGTTTGTGACAGACACTTCTCGTGAGCAGTTCTTTCTGGTGCGCGTCTGTCCCATGCCCTGGCGGCAGCAACTGGAGCAGCAATTTGACAAGGAGATCTTCAACAATGTCATCTCCATTAATATGTCCCGCTGAAATAGTTGCACCTATCTGTTTGTAAGTCACAGGTGTTATGAAAGCCGAGAGCTCAACCTTCCTTAGTCCTTAATTGCCGCTGTAGACACCCCAAACTGACGACAAACAGCTAACTTAAACCGGAAGAGGGGCTCTAAAGCCTGAGCAAAATCATAAAATTAATGCAAATTCACTTGTCGCGGACCTGAGATTTTCTTACTTTGGAATGAAACTGATTATCAAAGAGGCCACCCTATGAATACTCATCTGGAGCTGCAACTGAAACATTGGCTGGAGATAGATCCCGACCCTAAAACCCGGGATGAGCTATTGAGTCTTAAAGCCGAAGGCAATGAAACTGAATTGGCCGCCCGCTTTGCCGGCCGTTTGGCCTTCGGCACCGCCGGTCTCAGGGGCGTGGTCGGCGCCGGTCCAATGCGAATGAACCGTTTGGTTATCCGCCAAACCACAGCGGGCCTGGGGCAGTATCTGCTCGCCCAGGTTAAAGATGCCGCCAGCCGCGGTGTGGTGATAGGTTTCGATGGCCGCCATGATTCACGTACCTTCGCCCATGATGCCGCTAGCGTGTTGACCGCCATGGGGATTAAGGTGCGACTCACCGCCAAAGTGGCCGCCACGCCGCTGGTAGCCTTTGGGGTGAAACACTTTGAAGCTGCCGCCGGCATCGTAGTGACCGCCAGCCATAACCCGCCGCAATACAACGGCTACAAGGTTTATCGGGGGAATGGCGCGCAGATCATTCCGCCACACGACTCAGGTATTGCAGCCTGCATAGATAAGGCTGCCAACGAAGAGCTGCCTTGGCTGGAGCAGAGTGAAGCCACCAAGCAGGGTAAACTCATCTGGCTGCAGGATGATTTCTATCAGGACTATCGCCGCGGTGTGTTCCATGCCGATGTGTTGCAGCACAAAACGGCGCCCGAAAGGGTGAGCCTGGCCTATACCGCCATGCATGGTGTTGGTGCAGAAATGGCCAAGACAGTGCTCAAGGATGCCGGTTTTACCCAGGTTTATTCTGTCGCCGCCCAAGAAAAACCGGACGGTGACTTCCCAACGGTTAAGTTCCCCAACCCGGAAGAGAAGGGCGCCATGGATCTGGTGATTGCCGAGGCCAAGCAGCATCAGGCGATGCTGGCCTGTGCCAACGATCCGGATGCCGATAGGCTGGCGGTGGCCGTGCGCCGTGATGACGGCGAATATCAAATGCTTACCGGCGATCAGGTGGGAGCCTTGCTGGGCCACTATTTATTGTCCAAGGCGCCGGCCAATCAGCGTCTACTGGGAACCACCATAGTCTCTTCAACCTTGCTCTCCAAAATCGCCAAGGCCAAGGGCGGTGAGTTTTATACCACGCTCACAGGTTTCAAATGGCTCACCAATGTTGGCATGCAGCGACAGAGCGACAGCAATAAATTCCTGTTTGCCTATGAAGAGGCGCTGGGCTACACAGTGGGCAGCATGGTATGGGATAAGGACGGCCTGTCGGCGCTGGTGGCTTTTGCCCAGCTGACTGCCGAGCTGGCGGCACAGGATAAAACCATCTGGGACAGACTGGAACAACTCTATCGCGACTATGGCTTGCACCTCAATACTCAGGTGAGCATAGCGCTTAAGCCGGGAACGCCGGATATCGGTGCCCATCTGCGGGCCAATCCTCCCGAGTCCATTGCGGGCATGGCGGTATTGGTGACCGAGGATCTCAAATCGGCCGAGCGGCGTTACGCCGATGGGCGGCGGGAGATCATCGAATTACCGGCCAGTGATGTGCTGACTTTCCATCTTGAAGGCGGTGCCCGAGTGATAGTAAGGCCTTCGGGAACCGAACCCAAGATCAAGTGCTATTACGAAGTGGTTGAGCCTATGAAGGCAAGCGACAGCCTGGCTGATGCTGAAAGCCGCGCCAGAACAGCATTGGATGCCTTCGTCAGTGGCCATCAGGCATCGTTACCCAAGTAGATACTCGCACCGGCGATATTTTACATAGGAATTGATTCATTTTGAGAGTGAAAGAAAGGCATTAACGAATACAAGCGCCAAATGCGGATTAGTTTGCCACTTCTTTAGATAATCAGGCATGTTCGACTCACAACTTGGCCGAAAAAATAAAACGGCGTTTTAATAGGCAAACGATAGAGACAACGAGGGCTTTAGAGGGACTTTCAAACTCCTTCTGAAGCCCTCAAGTTTATTGATGTTCGCTTAACTGATTTGCATCGGGTTTTTTTATCCGTAAAAGGACTGCTAGAATAGCGCAATTTTGTGTGCTTTCTCGCAGTGAAAGGAACCCCTTAGTGGAATTTTTATACGAGTACGGACTATTTCTTGCCAAGGCGATTACCCTGGTGGTTGCTATCGGCGCCATAGTGGTGATTGTGGTGGCTTCGGCAGTAAAACAAAAGAGTGACAGGGGCGAGTTGAAACTGACTCATCTCAGTGATGAACTCAAATCGCTCAAGCATCATCTCAAGGCTGAACTCTTGGGCAAAAAGGCATTCAAGGCCTATGAGAAACAACTCAAAGCGGAGCAAAAAGCCCATGACAAGGCACTGGATGCCGGGGACGTCAAAGATCCCAAGGTATATGTCGTCGAGTTCAAAGGCGGCATAGAAGCCGCCGAAGTCGCATCGCTGCGGGAAGAGATCAGCGCTATTTTGGCGATTGCCGAGGAAGGTGATGAAGTTGTAGCCAGTGTTGAGAGTGGTGGTGGCATGGTTCATGGGTATGGCCTGGCTGCCAGCCAACTGGACAGGATCCGCAGTGCTGGATTGCCGTTGACCATATGCGTGGATAAAGTGGCTGCCAGTGGCGGTTATATGATGGCCTGCGTTGCCGACCGAATTATTGCTGCACCGTTCGCTATCATAGGCTCCATAGGTGTTGTTGCCCAATTACCTAACTTTAACAAGCTGCTGAAGAAGCATGACATTGATTATGAACAGCATACCGCCGGCGACTTTAAGCGTACCCTGACACTCTTTGGTGAGAATACTGATGAAGGCAGAGCCAAGTTTCAACAGGAACTGGAAGAAACCCATTTGCTGTTCAAGGACTTTGTCGGTCGCTATCGGCCGCAACTGGAGCTGGACAAGGTGGCAACAGGTGAGCATTGGTATGGTCAGCAAGCTATAGAGCTGGGACTCATAGATGAAGTGGGCACCAGTGACGATCTCTTGCTGAAGCTGGCCTCGGATCGGACTGTGATCAAGGTAAAATATCAGCTGCGTAAGAAACTGGCTGACAAGTTGGCTCACAGTGCTTCTTTGATGCTTAATGCCTGCTATAACAAGTTGGCTGAGAAAAATCGACCAATCTAACCCTTGATATCTCGCTAACTCGATAATCAGACCCCGGCTTCCCGGGGTTTTTTATGCGGTACGTCTTTAATTCTCTTGCTGGATACGCTAAAACAGTTTTGGGTGATTAACAAAAAGATAACAATGGCAATGCAGATCAAATACCGAGCCAATATGATGGTTGGGGATCAGGCGTACCCGGCTTTTGAACTGGCCAACCTTATTCGTTTTATTCAGTCACAATTGGGAACCGAGGCTACCGAAGAGCTATGCCAGCACATAGGCACGGGTATCAATGAGCTCAAGGAGTGCCAATGGGTAAGGGTTTGGCAACTCAGCGCCACGATAGCGTTTTTAATGCAGCGCAGCCGACGTGAGGATGTTAGCCTGCTGGCCGGTCTCTACACTCGGGTAACTGACTTGGGCTTTCTGTTGCCTTTGCTTGGAGAATGTCGGAGCCTTGGTGAGTGCCTGGAGTTTGTGCTAAATCATCCCAAGTGGGTGGGAAGTTTTGCTGATCTTTTACTGCTGGAGGATGAGCATCAAATCAGCCTGCGCTGGCTCAATACCGGCCGGGCCGAGCCGTTAATCTATCGTGGCGAATTTCTTCACAGCATAGGCGCACTGCTGAGTTTAGCGCGGGAGTTGACCGGCCAAGAGATCGTTTTTAACGCTATCAGTATTACCGGCACCTTGAGGCCGTCTGCAGGCTTGGCAAAATTGGCCAAGCGGGTGGAGTTTCAGAGTGATTTCAATGAATGGCGCCTCGACAAATCTTGGTTGGCGCTTGCTGTGGATCTGACTCAGTTCTCGGCTCGCAGTCAAAACTTTGAGCAGCAGAGTTCGCTGATTGAAAAAATTATTGACGAACTTGATGGCGATTTCCCCTTTGTGCCAACGCTGGAAACCATGGCACTCAGGCTACACATGAGCAGTCGTAGTTTGAGGCGCAAGTTGGCAGCCCTGGGCAGCAGTTATCAACGCCTGGTGGATCAGCAAAGGTGTCAGCGAGCGGTAAGCTGGATCCTCGAAGGCCAATTGTCGGTGAGCGAGATTGCCAAGCGTTTGGGGTATAGCGATAGTTGTCACTTTCGTCAAAGTTTCAAGCATTGGCTCGGGTATCCACCCGGTTATTTCAGCCGTTTGGGGCAGCAAAACTAACCAAGGCCAGGTTCATTTTATCCTGGCCAGTTTAGTCATCAATAATCTGCTGTTGAGACCTTTGCGATTCTGCGATAAACCTTTTGCAATGATTCAGTGGATCTCTCTGACACTGGAAAGTGTGTTGTCTTGCTGTTCCAACTGATGGGTTAGGGTTTCAACATCAATAAACAGGGTTTCGGGTTTCAGTTCTCTGCTGGGTTGGCAAATACAGGCCGCCAGGCGGTAGTCCAGCTGCAGGTGATGAAATTTGTTATATTCTTCGCTGAACTTGTTGATTTTCTCATTAATCCGTTCAATTACCTTCTTGGCTCCCATCTTATCGACGTTGAATAGACCGAGGGCGAACAGCTGGTGGTTCATGCGTCCCAATAGATCAGTATTGCGCAGCAAGGCTTCCTGCACCTGTTTGGCAAAGAATTCCAGCAAGTGAGGTTGGTTAACTGTTTCATGTATGTGAGGGCAAAGATACAATAGCGCCAGACTCTGGTGATCTCGCAGATGGCGAAACCATTCACGGTGAAAGACTTCCATAAAATAGGTTCGGTTATAGACCCCGGTTTCCGGATCCCTGAAACCTGAGTTACTGAAGGAATAAATCATGGGTTGGCTCCGAGCTAGTGACTGCTACAAGTATAGTTAACCAATCCATCTACTGAGTTGTGACAGGAGAATAACGACAATGAAAAAAGGGTTTTTGCTGTGCTCTATTATTTTGGCGTTGAGCGCTTGCTCCAAAGAGGAGAGCAGTTTGGTGACTCAACCACAGCTGGAGCAACAGCCCGCTGCGGCAATGGTACAAACGGCAGAGCAGGCTTATCTTGCCATGGTGGATCAATTTTTTAAGGACTACCTCAAGCTTGAGCCCATCTACGCCACCTTTGTCGGGGTCAATGATTATAACGATACCTTCGGTGGCGACCTCTCTGAGGCTTACCTCAAACAGCGCCATGAACTCAACAGCCGCTACGCCGCTCAGGCCAAGACCATAGATAAACAAGCCTTGCCAGAACAGTTGCAACTCAGTTACGACATGTTTGTCTATGACAGGGACATGGCGTTGGTGGATGAAACCTTCCCCAGCCGTTTTATGCCGATAAGCCAGTTCTACAGTACAGTGATTACCATGGTGCAGCTTGGCAGCGGTGAGAGTGCTCAGCCTTTCAATACCCCGCAGGATTACGCCAACTGGCAGCAGAGGGTGAAAGGTTTTATCAATTGGACCGAACTGGCGAAACAGCGTATGGATGAGGGCATTGCCAGCAAGGTTGTGCTGCCACGGGTATTGGTCGAGCGGCTTATACCTCAGTTGCAGGCACAGTTGGTGGATAAGCCTCAAGACAGTATCTTCTACGCCCCTGTGACCAAGATGCCCGAGAGCTTCAATGCCGCCGAGCGCGCCTTGATTGAGCAGGAATATCAACAGATGATCAGCCAAGAATTGCTGCCGGCTATCGCTTCTCTCAAGCAATATTTTGAACAAACCTATCTGCCGGCCTCGCGGGCCACTGACGGTTGGTGGGCGCTGCCTAACGGTAAAGTCTGGTATCAACATCTGGCCAATGCCCATACCACAACCACTATGGCGGTGGACGATATTCATCAAATCGGCCTCAAGGAAGTGGCACGGATCCTCGATGAAATGGACAAGGTGCGCCAGCAAGTGGGTTTTGAAGGTGATCTCAAGGCCTTCTTTGCTTCACTGTCATCCGAGCCCACGTACTTCTTCAGTGACAAGCAGGGCTTAATTGACGGCTATATGGTGCTCAAGGACAAGATCAATGCCGTACTGCCCGATTACTTTAATGTGATGCCCAAGGCCGATTATGTAGTGAAGCCGGTTGAAAGCTTCCGTGAAAAATCAGCCGCCGGAGCCTCCTATGAAGCACCGGCCGTCGATGGCAGTCGTCCAGGGGTGTTTTACATCAACACCTATAACCTGAAAGCTCAGCCCAAGTGGGGCATGACCACTTTGTCATTGCATGAAGCTGCGCCGGGTCACCACTTCCAAATAGCTATCAAGCAAGAGCTGCAGGGCGTGCCTGAGTTCCAGCGTTTCAGCGGTTACACCGCCTTTGAAGAGGGCTGGGCCCTCTATGCCGAATATCTTGGAATAGAGATGGGGCTGTTTGAAGACCCGTACCAGTATTTCGGCAAGCTCTCGGATGAAATGCTGCGGGCGATGCGTCTGGTGGTGGATACCGGCCTGCATGCCAAGGGCTGGAGCCGCGAACAGGCGATTCAGTATATGAAAGACAACTCTCCGCTGGCAGAAAGCGACATTATCGCCGAGGTGGAGCGCTATATGGCAATTCCTGGTCAGGCACTGTCTTATAAAGTCGGTCAGTTGAAGATTCTGGAGCTCAGAGCCCGGGCCGAGAAAGCCCTGGGGAACGACTTCGATCTCAAGGCCTTCCACGATCAAATTATCACCACTGGCTCCTTACCCATGGCGGTGATGGAAGCCAAGATAGATCTCTGGATAGAAAAACAGTTGAAGCAGAAAGCATCAGCCTGAGACCAAACTTAAGTTGGGTCTTTGATAAACAAACTAAAAACGCCGTCCTCTGACGGCGTTTTCATTTTCAATTCAAGGCCTGCCATTATTGCTGTGTCAGTTAACTTCTGACACAGAATGATATTATACTGGCCGAGTTTATTTGGTGAATCACCGAAAAAAGGCCATTTGGCCAAGATTACTGAGGAGCAAATTATGGTGCAGGCAACAGCAAGACATCTACTGGTAAAGACCGAAGAGGAATGCGCCAGCTTGAAACAACAGATTATCGATGGCGCCGATTTTGCCGAGCTGGCCCGTAAACATTCCGCTTGTCCTTCTGGAGCTCAAGGCGGCGAGCTGGGCTCATTCGGTCCGGGTATGATGGTGCGTGAGTTTGATGAAGTGGTGTTCAGCGCGCCGCTCAATGAAGTACAGGGGCCGGTGAAAACGGCTTTTGGTTTTCACCTGCTTGAAGTCACCAGTCGCGGTTAAGCTGTAAGAGTTTAAGCAAGTGATAGAAATCTACACCGATAGACTCAGGCTCAGGACTCTGACGGCGCAAGATTGGCCGGCGTTTCTGGCACTGCATTGCGATCCTGAAGTGGGCCGCTTTGTCAGAGATCCCGAACCCGTTCCACTGCTCAAAGCCAAGTTTGAGCAGCGAAGCCAGCCTTGGCGTTACGAGTCCGGGGATTGGCTGACGCTGGTGATTGAAGAACTGGGTAGCGACTGCTTTGTCGGCTTGACCGGCTTTTACTGTGTCGATCCTGAGCTGGCGCAGGCCGAGGTAGGTTACCTGTTGCATCCGGATATGCAGGGGAAGGGCTATGCCACAGAGTCGCTACGCGGGGTCATAGATTGGGGCTGTTTGAGCTTCAATATTCATAAATTCATCGGTCACTGCGCCAATGACAATCTGGCTTCGGCCAAGGTTATGGAAAAGTGCGGCTTCGAGCTTGAGGGAATATTGCGGCACAACTTCCGTATCGGCGATCTTTGGGTGGATGACAGGGCCTATGGCCTGCTCAGCGATGAGCGTCGTTGACTTCTCTCCCCCAAGCGGATGCTTGCTGCTATAATCCGCCCCAAATCGAGTCAATTCCAGCAAGGCAAGGTCACAGTGACACAGAAAATGAGCGAATTCACCCTCAATAGCGGCGATGAGTATATTGAGCTTTATAAGGTGCTGAAGGCAGAAGGCATGACCAGTGCCGGCGCCGAGGCCAAGCATGTGATTGCCGAAGGGCTGGTGCTGGTCAATAACGAGGTTGAAACCCGCAAGCGCAAGAAACTGCTGCCGGGCGATCTGGTCAGCTTCAACGGCGAAACGGTTAAAATAGTGGCGGCGCAATAAGCGCAAGGGGAACAAAATGCAATTTCCAGATGATGACAACGGCAAGATGCTGCAGGCAATGCAGGAGTCGGGTATCGACTTGAGCAAGCCTTTGGATGTGGACTTTTTCCTGGTGTTTGATGATCAGCGCGACGCTGAATCGGCATTGGAAGATCTGAGTCAATCCGAGCAGGCAGGCGAAGTTGAGCTGCAGTTCAACGAAGAGATTGAAAAGTGGGAGCTGATTGTCTGCATCAATATGGTGCCCGAGTATCAGGCATTGGTGGCGCGCGAAACCGAGTTGAACAGCTTTGCCGCCGAGTTTGACGGCATGACAGATGGCTGGGGCGTGATGCAGCATCAGGACGGCGATGACGAGTTTGCCGATGATGACCATGAGTGTGATGAGCACTGCCACCACTGAAGATAAGTGAATTTTTCCTGAGCCACCCAAATTTGGGTGGCTTTTTATTCTCTAGCTTTTTATTCTGCCCCCACTGATTGCCAATCTCAGGGAGAGTGATATGGCCAAACACATCAGTTTTGGAACCCCGGTCAACGACGCCGAGCGCTGGGCCTTTGAACTGCTGGGTGATGAGTTACCCAAAGATTATCTGCTGCTGACCAATATTGAGATCCCGACTCAGTCCGGGCAAGCGATGGAGGTGGATGCTCTGGTGGTCGGCGAGTGGGGCGTGTATGTCATCAATACCGCAGCCTGAGCCGCATTTATCACCCCAATGTGGAGCGGGTATTGGCCTTTGGCGAACTTGGCGGCAGCGACCGGGTCTTCATTGCCAGGGCCTGGGAGCGGGGAGTTGCTTTGGATTGCGCCGAGATCCAATCGCCGCAACAGGTGATAGGCTGGTTTCGGCAGTTGCTGACGGCGCTGCAGTACCTCCATAGATTGGATATCTTCCATAGTGCCATCTGCCCGAAGAATATTATCTGTAATGGCGACAGCGCCGTGCTTTTGAACTTTGGCTTGGGTCAGGATATAGCGGCCAGACACTATGCTGCTCAATATGCCGACCCGGATCTCTGGGCCCTTGAAGGGGATGCCGAACGGGATCTCTATGGTTTGGTGGCCAGTTTTATTGATGTGTTGACCCCTATAGAGCTCAAGGGCGATGCCGGCCCTGCGGGTATGCTCAGGGCCCTCGATGCTTTTGATCCCCGTTGGTTGGGAGAGTCTTTGTTTGCCATGTGTTACAAGGTGCTGCGCTTTGAGGTCAACCTGACAGACAATGATGACTATATGCCGCTATTTGGTTTTAACTCATAAGCAGCACAACTACGAGTGACAACTGAATATGAATGCATCATGCACAATTTAACTCGATTTTGGGTAAATGATTATTTTGGACATGGATGATAAGAAACAAGAAATGTGACGCCTGTGCAATCAAGGTGATTAAGTTATCCAACGAAACTGCAGGTCATAGTGTTGAGCTCCTAATCCAGTCTCTGGCTTTGAGTCTGAGAGGAAGGATGTTTATACCTGTCGTCAATGTAATACCGAAAAATATTGTAATTGGATCTTGAGTTTGCTGATCACTTCGGAAATTAACATCCACATTAGAAACAGCCAAACTACAACTGGGAGGTTTTATGGCACTTATTTATGAGGTTCAGGTTCGGGGAGCGGCCAAGGTGTTGGTACATGAAGTCAGCTCCCGCGCGGCCGCCGATCTATTGGTTTATCGAGTCGACAGCCGCGGCGCTACGCACAATCAGGATAGCCTCTGGTGTCAGGTGGCGAGCCGCTCAACGGCCACATCACTCATTCATTGGGTCAGCCATCGCAGCGCAGCTGATCTGCTGGTGTATTTTGTCAGCAGCCGCGGAGCCAGCGGTTGGCAAACCCAGCACCCGCTCAAAGGCCGTTTGTAACCGAGCTGCGTCTAAATCCAGGTAAAAAGGACGTCGGGAAGGTGAAAAGAATGGATATTGGAAAACAGCCTTGGCTGCGTTGTGAGTCTTTATAAATCTGAGACGGACAATAACGGCTGGCTTGAACACTATTGGATGACCATCTCGGGCGAAGGCCTGCTGGTAAGTGTGAGGGTGAATACTGTCTTGTGGCAACGACAGCTGCCTGCGGCCATCTGCTATTGACCGTCAGCTTTTTAGCCAAAGGTGGTTTTCCTGCCTGGAGCGCCGAGGTGAGCCTGGCGATAGATGCCGGGCAGTTGCAGGCATTGGCGATGAATGGCAAAGATTTCTTTTATCCCGCGCCGGCCGGCCTTTGAATGCCCTTTAAAGACGTTTTACTGACAAGGATTTCCATGAGATTCGTATTTTTGCTTTGTGCCTTGCTGTCGCTGACTGTATTGGCCGAAGAGCAGCGTTTTACACTTGCGGCCGACCTTATCGATGAAGCCGTGACAGTTCAGGTTGCTTTGCCCGAGAGTTATCGACATTCAGACAGTTTTCACTACCCCTTGCTGTTGGTACTTGATGGTTCGACTCAGTTTCATCATGTGGCATCCAGCGTTGATTTTCTGAGCACATACGCCATAGTGCCGGAAATGATAGTGGTGGGCATAAGCACCCGCGACAGACTCAAGTACTTTACTCCCACAGAGCCGGAAGATTTCGCCGCAAGGGCGGGAAAGGCTGATGTTTATAACCGTTTTATCGCAGAGGAACTGCTGCCTACATTGAGTGAACGTTACCGTCTGGCGCCTTACCGGACGATATTTGGCCACTCTTTGGCCGGGCTTTACAGCAGTTATCAGGCGCTCGGTTCGTCATCTTCCTTCAATGCCGCGATAGCCATTAGTCCCAGCCTCTGGTGGGACGATGGTGCCTTGATTACAGATTACGACAAATACCAGGCTCGCGAGCGCAAAGCGCCCATGCGCTGGTTTCTCAGTATGGCGAGTGAGCCAGGCGAGATGGCGCAGGCCTTTGACGCCATGCTGCAAAAACTGGAAACCAAAAAGCCGTCAAAGCTACAGGTTTTCAATGCCCGTTTTGCCCGAGAAACCCACGACAGCACCCCCTTGATTGGCAATGTCGAGGGGCTTAAAGCCATCTTCAGTGGCTGGAACGCGGTACCACAAGTTGATGCGATGTCGCTGCAACAACTGCAGGCGTTCTACAGGGGAAAAACTGCCGAGTATGGCTATACCTTTCCGTTGTCGGCACATCAATTCAATGTATACGGCCTAAAGGCCGCCTATGAGGGCCAAACTGCCTGGGGCGTTGCCATATTGGAGCAAGGAGTAGAGAAATTCGCTCGCTCGGAAATCCTTTGGGACAGCCTGGCAACGGCCTATACGCTTAACCAACAGCTCGATAAGGCAATGGCGGCTTCTATCAAGGCGCTGCAATTGGCCAGGCTGCATGGTTCGGTTTTTCTCGAAGAGATTATGGCTCAGAACCGGGCGCTTGAGCAAAAACTGAGTCAGCCCTAACTCAGGTCTTTTACCTACCAGGTCCGGGATTTCCCGGAGAAGATTTACACTTGTTATGAGAGGAATGCCGTGTTTCGTGGATTAAATGAGATAAAACAACATATTGAAGAAGGCAATCTGGACTATTTGCGCCAGCATATGCCTAAAGCCTGGTCCCAATATATGTTCAGGATAGAGAAAGACCCGGCCTGGCTCGAGATCATCTCTTATCTCAGAGCGAACGCCGTTATCAAGGACTATCAAATCTATTACCTTATGTATTGCCGTGTGGCGTATTATTCCGAGCCGAAGCAGTTTACGCCGCTATTTGACATCATCAAAGTCAACGGCCCGGATGGCAGCTTGGTCGAAGACGACCCTGAACATCTTTACCGGCTGTGTCACGATGTTTATCTCGGTTTTATTAGCGCGTTTATTTCAGTGGGTGGCCGTTTGGACCATAACCGGTTGTTGGCATTGGTCTTTGCAGGAGAGTCTGACGCTTACGCCATTTTTAATTTTCTACTGCCCAGATACGCCTTCTCCCATAAGGCACTGGCTACGGCGGCGGCCTGTTTGTTTTACAATGAATACCATTTGGATGGAGCCGGTGAACAGGCTTTGGCTGCCTTGCTAAGTCGGGGCATAGCGTTGGATTACTGCTTTGATGATGACAGTGAATTCGGCGAATATGCTTGCTTGGCGGCGTTGATCTTCGGTCACAACCCAAAAAGGTTTAACCAGCTGTATGCCGATGGTGTCGAGCAGGCGCTTGTCGACAGTTTCGATTGGTCGTTCTTGCTTACCGAGCATGAACTGACTCTTGAGCATATTGAAGCCCTTAAGCTGTTGTCCCTCAGCGCTACGTTACCCATAGATGAGATTGGCGAATGCCTGTTAGAAAGAGAAGATGAAGCACTGCTGGCTGCTTTTGACTCCCTGCGCTGATGTCTTGGGCTGAAGAACTTTATCAATCACGGCGCGAATGGCTGTTGAGGCTGTGAGCGGGAAACTCTGGGTGTTGTAAGAAACTGCCGACTTTCAAGGAGCGAAAAAATATGAATCTACTGCTGCTCAGTAATCACCAAAGCGCAATCGGCCATAAGGCGCTAGCGTTTGTTATTGAGGCTTTGGGGCTTAAAGGACAAGTCGGTGGTTACATAGGTTCAGAGCCTGACCCCGAGGAAGATTTCTACCGGCCAACACAGGCGTTTTATCAAGGCCTTGGCATAGGTCTCAACACCTACCTGGATTTTGAACAGGGCTTTAATGACACTGCGATGCAGACGTTGCTGGATAAGCCTTTAGTGCATCTCTCTGGCGGGGATACTTACCGTTTTTTACATGGATTGTATAGCCGCAATCAACAGCAGAAACTCAAGAGTTATGCTGCATCCGGACATCTCTTGGTTGGTGTCAGTGCCGGTGCCATGCTGCTGACCGCCAACATAGAAACCGCGGCGCTTTGTGGTGACAGCAATATAGTGGGCCTTGAAAACCTGAAGGCGCTGGGCTTGGCCGACCTTTTATTTGTGCCCCATGTGGTTCATTCGCAGAGCCGAGACCAATCCCATGGCCTCAGCCAAAAACAGCGTGCAAAGCAATTGGCTAAGCGGCATGGTTTGCCCGTTTATCTCTGCTCGGATGAAGACGCGCTGGCCATTATTGATGGCTATCTTCACTGTTTTGGCGCGCCGGAGATCATCCTGCCAGAGGCTATCGCCTGAGCCCTGCAGTGCAGCAGTGCCCGTTCATCGGGATGACAAATCCCATTTATTGGGGTAGTTTGAACATTATTGATGGCTTATGCCAACAAGGCCTTAAGGAAGCAAGGCATCACCCAAGAGGAAGCAAGGATGGCAGCAGAACTGATCAAATCGTCAATGACTACAGTGCAGAATGGAGTGGCCAAAGCCGATGGCAAAATCTCCTTGACCGGCAATGAACTCAAGTTTGTGCCTTTCAATCAGCAACTGGGGCTGGGGCCCTATACACTCAAGCGTGATGATATCTGCGCGGTAGAAAAGTGTCTGGCTACTGGCGGCGGTATTTTCCCCATATCGGCAGATGCGCTGCGGGTCATTCTCAATGATGGCAAGCGTTATGAGTTTATTCTGGCAGATACCTCAGAGTGGCTTACGCTGCTGTAATTTTGTGCCTCTTTCGGTAAAAGCGGCATAGTCGGGAGCTGGGTATGAAAGTACTGACGATGGCTCAAGGGCAATGGTACCTGTTGGAGCATGAAGGGCTGTTATATCTGGACGTGCTTTGCCGACATAGCAACCGCTTTATGATCCAGCTCAATGAGCGGGAAGTTGCAGAGTATCGCCGCTTCGGCAATCTATTTCTCGAGCAACTGGCCCGGAATATTCAATATGTAGTACCTATCCCTAAGGGGGCTCGCTCCAGTTTCCAGGGGCGGGATCAGCACCGTCAACTGGGGGAGTTGGTTACCACTGCCGAATGTGAATGGCTGGCGGCTAAAGAAGCTGAGCAGTGACTACCAGAGAAACAGCCTCAAAAAAAGATTTTATCAGGAAAGCCGTGCAAGCCGTATTTAAGCAAACCGAGGGCGATTACCTCGAGGCCGTTATTGAAGTAGCGGGGCAGTAGCTTGCTGTGATGAACGAATTCGGCAGTGACAGCCTGACTTATGGTGGTGGGCTTTGTTATCGGAAGATATTTCCGGAAAAATACTCATACTGTTGCGGCGATTTTTGGGGCTCAGCGAATAGCTGGTGTGTCTCTCGGGATTGCAATCATGCTATCAAAGGCCGCATAATCGAATACGGCCTTGCCCAGGCTTCATGCCGATACCTAAAGGCTTTCAAAACAAGGTCACGGAAAACCCAAGGTTTTGTGACAGTTATTCTGATAGGAAAAGGAATTTTACCTCAATGCTTCTGCAATCTTTTATAGAGCATCTGCCACCCGGCGCAGATATCAAATCAGTATCGGCGCCAACTCTTGCCAAATATCGGGACCATTTGCCCGAGTGCTTATTGGAACTGTGGCAACAACATGGCTTTGGCCACTATGGTGATGGTTTAATCCAACTTATTGATCCGGATGAATACCTGGACAATCTCTGGGGCTGGCTGATGTTGGATGAAGACATGAGTCGCATCCCGTTCGCTATCAGCTGTTTTGGCGACATTTTTTATTATCGGCTCCTTAGCGATGAAGGGGATGAAGATATCGCCTTTTAGGCCGAAATTTTTAAAAGTGTAAAGCTGCACTCATCACATAGAATAATAAAGCCCCGTAAAACAGGGCTTTTTTTGTGTCTGTACAAATTTTTAGCTTGCAGTTTGTTTTTTGCGCAT
>Ga0114983_1000369_pt1 | contig 19476 bp, 16 predicted proteins | sample Shrwel_input2_RT_FD_87182 | JGI IMG/M metagenome (GOLD analysis project Ga0114983, IMG submission 87182) | Subsurface microbial communities from deep shales in Ohio, USA - Utica-3 well 1 S input2 RT | ecosystem: Environmental > Aquatic > Deep subsurface > Shale gas/oil reservoir > Produced... | reverse complement strand
TACGAGGTAGGCGGTCATCAGCTTGGTCAAGCTGGCCGGCGGCAGACGCTCGTCGGCCTTGTGCTCGGCCAGCACCCGGCCGCTGTCGGCATCCATCAGGATCCAAGAGCTGGCCGCCAGTTGTGGCGGCGAGGGAATCATGGCCTGTGGCGCCCGAGCCGTCTGCGCCGAGGCCTGGGTCACAACCAGCAGCAGGCCGACCAGCAGCAGCAGCAGCGGCAACAGGCGGCGGCAGGAGAAGAAAAACGTGAATCTCATGGCATGGGTTCTCATCAAGGGCATTGCGGTCGGGTTGGAAAAGCTGCGGGGCTCAGTCGGCATCGTTGACGACGAAGGCCTGGGCAAAGCCGGCCCGGCGCAATGCTTCGCGAACGGGAGCCAGCTGGCCGGCATCCGCCAGCGGGCCGACCTGAACGCGATGCAGGCCGGCGACACTGGCAACGCGCACGGGTTGGGCGATCTCATGCTCGAGACGCGACTTCAGCTGGCGGGCATTGTCGGCAGAGCCCAACGCGGCCACCTGCAGGAAGACACCGCCACCGGAAAGGGACGGATCTGTTCCGGCCAGCGGCACGGCCGAAGGCGAACGTGACGCCGTCTCGGGTCGGAGCGTCTGCCCCACGCCGCTCAACGGGGATGTGCCATGTTCGGCGATCCAGCGCTCAACGTCGATGGCCTCGACCCTCACCCGACCGGTGCCTTTCTCGAGAATGCCCAGGCGGGCCGCAGCGGCGTAGGAGAGATCGATCTCGCGGTCGCTGTGGAAGGGACCGCGGTCGTTGACCCGCACGATGACCGAGCGCCCATTGTCAAGACTGGTGACGCGCACGAAGCTGGGCAGGGGCAGGGAGCGATGGGCGGCGCTCATCTTGTACATGTCATAGATCTCGCCGTTGGACGTGGCATAGCCATGGAATTTCTTGCCATACCAGGACGCCCTGCCCTGGCGACGATAGCCCTGCGCATCGGCCAGCACCTGATAGCGCTTGCCCCACACCTGGTAGGGAGAGGTGTTGCCTGCACGGGAACGTGCCTCGTGGCGCGGCAGTGCATCGGGTACCTGGGCCACGTCGGGGGGATCCTGGGGATAGGCATCGCCGGACAGGGCATAGCGCTCACCGCTTGATGATGTGGCCGGCAGCGTTGTGGACGCTGCGTCGGTCGCCGGGCGGGTCGTGCCACCGCCCCCGGCACACCCGGTCAACAGCAACAGCAACAGCACGCTTAGCACGGCACAGGTGCGTCTCATGAGCCCTCCTGCGAGCTTGTGTCGGCGGCGTCGAGCCAGTGGGCCTGTCGGCCACGAGCCGCAGCGATCGCCTCGGCGAGCTCGCTGACCGCCATGGCATACAGATGGCTGTGGTTGTAGCGCGTGATCACGTAGAAATTGTGCTCGCCGAGCACGTAGCGCCAGGTGTTCTCATCTGCCTTCAGCGCCACCGGCAGCAGGCGATGATCATCGGCGAGCGACGCCGGAACCTCGAGGCCCGCTGCAGCGAGTTGTGCTGCCGGCACCGCAGGGAGCTGTGCGGCGCCATTGAAGTCGATACCATTGGGCGGCGTGGCGGGCCCCGCGGCCTCATGGTAGATCGGCTCACCGGCGAGCCAGCCATGTTCAGCGAAGTAGTTGGCCACGCTGCCGATGGCATCCACCGGATTGCTCCACAGATCGCGCAGGCCATCGCCGTCGAAATCCACGGCGTAGGCGCGGTAGCTGGTGGGGATGAACTGCGGATAACCCATCGCGCCGGCGTAGGACCCCCTCAGACTGCCGGGCGATCGCTGCTGTTCGAAGGCGATCTGCAGGAAGGCGGCCAGCTCCTCGCGAAAGAACCGGCTTCGACTGGGGTGATGGAAGGCCAGGGTCGCCAGGGAGTCCAGCACCCGATGCCGACCGGTGACCTCACCATAGCGGGTCTCCACACCGATGATCGCGGCGATGACCTCCGGGGGCACACCGTACTCCGCCTCGGCCCGCGCGAAGGCCGCCGAATGCGCCTCGATGAAGGCGACGCCATGGGCGATACGCGGGGCATCCAGGAAGATGGCGCGATATTCGTGCCAGGTGAGGCGTCGCTCGGCGGCGCCGGCCATGGCCTCCAGCACCGGTTGGCGAAATTCGGCGTCAGCGAGGGCGGCCTGGAGCCAGTCGCGGTCGATGCCCGTCGCGGCCAGCTCCTCCACCAGGCGCCGTGACTCGCGATGGTGCTGGGGATCGAAGTCCGTCGCCAGCCCCGCACTCGCCGCGCATGTCAGCAGCGCTCCGGCAAGCCAGGCCATCCAGCGTTTTTGCTGTGGTGACGACACCATCATTGCAGATCTCCCTGTGTCTGCCTTCCAGACACCCCTAGCGCGGCAACAGGCGGCGGTGGGAATGAATGGCCATGAGAATACCGAAACCCGCCATCAAGGTCACGCTGGAGGTCCCCCCGTAGCTGACCAGTGGTAGTGGCACGCCAACCACCGGCAGGATGCCACTGACCATGCCCACGTTGACGAAGACATAGATAAAGAAGGTCAGGATGATACTGCCGGCCAGCAGGCGGCCGAAGGTTTCCTGGGCGGTGCCGGCCAGCCATAGCCCACGTCCCACGATCAGCAGGTAGAGAAACAGGAAGGCCAGCATGCCCACCAGCCCGAACTCCTCACCGAGTACCGCGACGATGAAGTCGGTATGACGTTCAGGAAGGAATTCCAGCTGGGACTGGGTGCCCTGCAGCCAGCCCTTGCCCCAGAAGCCCCCGCTGCCGATGGCGGTGGTCGACTGGATGATGTTCCAGCCTGCGCCCAAGGGATCGCTGTCCGGGTCGAGGAAGGTCAGTACACGCTGACGCTGATAGTCATGCATGTTCATCCACAGCAGCGGCAACGCGGCCGCCACCAGAGCGCTGCATAACAGGATGAAACGCCAGGAGAGCCCGGCCAGCAGGATCACGAACACGCCGGCGATGGTTACCAGCAGCGACGTACCGAGATCAGGCTGCTTGGCGATCAACACCACTGGCAAGCCGATGATCGCCACACAGACCATGAGATCGCGCCAGCGAGGCGGAAGAGGCTGACGGCTCAACCAGGCGGCGACCATCATCGGCATCGCCAGCTTCATCAGCTCCGAGGGCTGAAAGCGAATCAGCCCGGGAATCTCCAGCCAGCGCTGGGCACCCATGCCCATGTCACCGATCAACTCCACGGCCACCAGCATCAGCAGCGCCGCCACGTAGACCGGCGGCGTCCAGCGCAGCAGGGTCGTCGGCGAAAGCTGGGCGAGCCCGACCATCACCGCCAATGCCACGCTGAAACGGATGGCCTGGGCGGTCACCACCGGCAGCCGCTGACCACTGGCGCTGTAGAGCACCACCAGCCCGGCCAGCATCAGCACCAGCAGCATGCCGAGCAGCCAGGGATCCAGGTGGATGCGCGCCCAGAGGCTGCGCCGCCGCGCGATACCGCTCAGCGAGGGCTTCACGGGATGAGCCCGCAGGCCGCGGGTCAGCTCGCTCCAGCTCATCGTCAGCCCCCCGCCACTCGGCTATCTTCCCGTTCAAGCACCTCACGCAGCTGCTGAGTATCCGGCTGATCATCGAGCAGCCAGGCATCGGTCATCGCCTTGGCCAGATGGGCGGCATGGGTGCTGCCCCCGCCGGCATTCTCGACGATCACCGCCACGGCAATCCGGGGGTTCTCCACCGGGGCGAAGGCAATGAACAGGGCATGGTCGCGCAAACGCTCCTTGATCTCGTCGGCGTTGTACTTCTGATCCTGCCCCAGGGAGAATACCTGGGCAGTACCCGACTTGCCTGCCATGCGGTATTCCAGATCCTTGCCAATGCGTCGCGCAGTGCCCTCATGGCCCGAGACCACCTTCTCCATGCCCGAGAAGACGCTATCCCACCAGGCCTGGTTGCTGAGCGTGATGTCGGGTGGAGTATCGGGCAGATCGACAGGAACCTCATGCTCGCCGACACGTAGCGCCAGGCGTGGTTTGACCCAATGGCCGCGATTGGCCAGTACCGCCGTGGCGGTAGCCAGCTGCAGCGGGGTCACCTGCAGGTAGCCCTGGCCGATGCCGACGGAGAGCGTCTCTCCGGGGTACCAAGGCTGATTGAAACGCGCACGCTTCCACTCGCGCGAAGGCATCAGTGCGTCGCTCTGACCCTGGACGTCGTGGGCCACGCGCTGACCGAAGCCAAAGGCCGTCAAGTTGTCGTGAATGCGGTCGATCCCCAATTCATGGGCCAGAGAATAGAAATAGGTGTTATTGGAAACGGTGATGGCACGCTCCAGGTCGACACGGCCATGTCCCCAGCGCAACCAGTTGCGGTAGCGCCGCGAGTCATTGGGCAACTGGTAGTAGCCCGGATCGTAGATCACCTCACTGGGCGTGATAGCGCCCTCCTTGAGGCCGGTGATGGCCATGAAGGGCTTGATCGTCGACCCGGGCGGATAGTGACCGCGGATCGCACGGTTGTAGAGCGGCAGGTCCAGATCCTCGCGAAGCGCGCGATAGGAGGCAACGTCGATGCCGGTGATGAACTGGTTGCTGTCGAACCCCGGCACCGAGGCCAGGGCGAGGATCTCGCCGGTTCGCGGGGCAATCGCCACGATGGAACCACGGCGTCCGTCGAGCAGCTCCACGGCGAGCTTCTGCAACTCGCTGTCCAGCGTCAGGGTCAGGTCCTCGCCCGGGACCGGGTCGGTACGGCCGAGTTCGCGCAGCACCCGGCCGCGGGCGTTGGTCTCGACCTTACGCAGCCCCGCCTGGCCGTGCAGTTCGTCCTCGTAAAAGCGCTCCACGCCAGTCTTGCCGATGAAGTGAGTACCGGCATAGTTGCCGGTATCCAGGCCCGCCAGCTCGTCGGCGTTGATCCGACCGACATAGCCCAGCGCATGCACCATGGTCTCGGCGTCGGGGTAGTAGCGCAACAGCTGCGCCTGGATCTCGACGCCGGGCAGGCGATGACGATTGACCGCGAGGCGGGCGATCTGCTCCTCCTCGAGGTCGCTCATCAGCAGGGCCGGCTGGAAGGGACGCTGGCGCTGCCGGGAGCGCACCCGGAATGCCTTGACCTCCTCAGCGGGAATCTCCAGCAGGTCGACCAGCAGCGACAGGGTGGCATCGAGGTCTTCGACCCGTTCGCGCACCAGGGTGAGATTGTAGGTAGGCCGGTTCTCGGCCAGCAGCACACCGTTGCGGTCATAGATCAACCCGCGGGTGGGCGGCAGCGGCTCGACCCGCACCCGATTCTTCTCGGAGCGCGTGCTGTAGACCTCGTGCTGCACCACCTGCAGATAGAACAGCCGCCCGCCGAGCAGCCCGGTCAGGCATATCACCACCAGCACGGCCAGCAGCGAGCGCATGCGGAAGACGCGCAGCTCCTGTTGCGGATTCTTCAGGGTTTCGCGGCGCCGACGCATGCGCAGTGATGACCTCGGGAGGATTAAGCAAAAAAGCCTTCCACAGCCAAGCTGCCGGAAACGCCTTCAACGGTGATAGGGATGGCCGACCAGCAGCGTCCAGGCCCGGTAGAGTTGCTCGGCGAGCAGGATACGCACCAGCGGGTGGGGCAGCGTCAACGGCGACAGCGACCAGCGCTGGTCGGCACTGGCGGAGAGCGACGGCTCCAGTCCGTCCGGCCCCCCTACCAGCAACACGACGTCACGTCCCTCTTGGCGCCAGGTCTCGGCCTCACGGGCCAGTTGCTCGGTGCTCCAGGCCTTGCCGCCCACTTCCAGGGCGACGAGGCGCTCCCCGCCCTTGAGACGCCCCCGGATACGCTCGGCCTCGAGGGCCGTGGCCCGGGTCATGCCGGCATTCTTGCCACGCTGCCCGGGGACGATCTCCTCGATATCCAGCGTGAAGTCCCTGGGCAATCGTTTGCGATACTCCTCGACCCCGCGCGACACCCAGTCGGGCATGCGTGTGCCCACCGCCAGCAGGCGGAGCCTCATGAACCCTGCACCTCCTCGAGCCGCGACTCCAGGTCGCTGGGCAGATCGGCCCACAGGCGCTCCAGGTCGTAGAGCTGGCGCGTCTCGGGCAACATCACATGCACCACCAGGTTACCCAGGTCGACCAGCACCCAGTCAGCGCCGCCCTTGCCCTCGACACCCAACGGTGCCATGCCCTGTTCCTTGGCGGCCTGGACGACGTTCTCGGCGAGTGCCGCGACATGGCGACTGGAGGTGGCGCTGGCCACCACCATCAGGTCGGTCACGCTGGTCAATCGTGAGACGTCCAGGACGGCGATGTCCTGGGCCTTGATGTCCTCCAGTGCGTCGATCACCAGAATCTTGAGTGCGTCGCTATCCATAAACCCTTCGCGTTAGCCCTTCTTCAGCGGGAAGTCGTTCTGGCCATTGTACCGATTTGACGCCTCATGGGCAGCACTCAGCCATGCCGATAGAGCCCCCGGACGAGCAGATATGCCTCCACGGCCTCCGGCAGCAGGTAGCGCACGCTGAGGCCTGTCGCCAGTCGATGACGCAGCTCAGTGGCCGAAATGGCCATGCGCGATGGCAACCGCAGGCGCAACAGCCTGCCAGCGGGGCGGGCCATCAGCGCCTCGCCCTCCTCGACTTCGCGCCCGGCCAGCAGCTCGACCAGCGCGTCGGGCAAGGCCGCCTGGTGATCGGGTCGATCAATCACCACCACATGGGCCAGCGTGAAGAGTCGCTCCGGCTCGTGCCAGTCGGCCAGCCGCAGGAAGGCATCATGGCCCAGCGCCATCACCAGCCGCGCTTCGTCGCCCAGTTCACGGCGCAACGAGGCGAGGGTGTCGGCGCTGTAGGAGGGGCCGTCACGTTCGAGCTCGCGAGGATCGGCGACCAGGCCCGGCGTGTCACCGATCCCCAGCCGCAACAGGGCGAGGCGCTCGCCGGGCGAAACCCACGGCTCACCGCGCAGTGGGGGCGTGGCGGCGGGCACCATATGCACTCGGTCCAAGGCCAGCGCCTCGCAAAGCTCCACGGCGCTGCGTAGGTGCCCCACATGCACCGGGTCGAAGGTGCCGCCGAGCATGGCGACCCGCGGCGGCGCGGGCAGCTGGCGGTCGGCCCCAACGGGCAGGCCAGTCTCACTCATTGGCGCACCTGGCCGTCGCCCAACACCACGTACTTGCGGGTGGTCAGCCCCTCGAGCCCCACGGGGCCCCGGGCATGCAGACGGTCGGTGGAGATGCCGATCTCGGCGCCCAGCCCGTACTCGAAGCCATCGGCGAAGCGGGTCGAGGCGTTGACCATTACCGAGCTCGAGTCGACCTCGGCAAGAAAGCGACGCGCCAGGCCGTAATGCTCGGTGATGATGGCGTCGGTATGGCGCGAGCCATAGCGTTCGATATGCGCCATTGCGGCATCGATGCCCTCGACCACGCGGATGGCCAGCACCGGCGCCAGGTACTCCGCCTGCCAGTCCGCCTCGCTGGCCGCTGGGATGTCGCCGAGGATCGCCCGAGTGCGCTCGCAGCCGCGCAGCTCGACGCCATGTTCCGCATAGGCACGCGCCAAGCTCGGCAACAGGCTATCGGCCACCGGCGCATCGACCAGCAGGGTCTCCATGGTGTTGCAGGTGCCGTAGCGGTGGGTCTTGGCATTGACGGCGATGGCCAGGGCCTTGTCGGGGTCGGCGCTGGCATCGATGTAGACATGGCAGACACCGTCAAGATGCTTGATCACCGGCACTCGCGCCTCCCGGGTGATGCGCTCGATCAACGACTTGCCGCCACGCGGGATGATCACGTCGACGAACTCCGGCATGCTGATCAGGTGACCCACGGCGGCGCGGTCGGTGGTGGCTACCACCTGTACGGCCGCTTCGGGCAGTCCGGCCTGAGCCAGCCCGGCGCGAATGCAGGCAGCAAGGGCGGCGTTGGAGTCGCGCGCCTCGGACCCGCCCCGCAGGATGGCGGCGTTACCGGCCTTCAGACACAGGCTTGCCGCCTCCAGGGTGACGTTAGGGCGTGACTCGTAGATGATACCGATGACCCCGAGCGGTACCCGCATCTGACCCACCTGAATGCCGCTGGGCCGCGAGCGCAGGCCATCGATCTCGCCGACCGGGTCGGGCAAGGCGGCAACCTGGGCGAGCCCGTCGATCATCGCATCAAGGCGCGTGTCGTCCAGCGCCAGGCGGTCGAGCAGGGCCGATGCCAGGCCGTTCTCGCGCCCGCGGGCAAGGTCTCTCGCGTTGGCGGCCAGCACCTCGCCGCGGGCCTGCTCGAGGTGCTCGGCCATGGCCCGCAGCGCAGCATTCTTGGCCGCGGTGTCGACACGGCGCATGCGGGTGGCCGCGGCGCGGGCATCTTGCCCCAGGCGCTGCATGTAGGCACCGACATCGCTGATATCGCCGATATCGAATGTGGCAGGATCGTGGTCCGAGCGCGAGGCTTGAGCTGTCATGCTGTTGGCTGTCTCCTGGGCCGGCGGCGCCGCTGTCGCGCCGCCGGGGTTATATCGTACCGTTGAACCGCAAGGCGATTCATACTAAGCCACCATGCAGACCAAGTACAAAGTCGGGCGGCTGCGCATCAAACTGCCGGACGATCACCCTGCCTGTCTAACCTCACTCGAAGCGCCGCGCAGGCGCTTATGCCATCACCGTGCGGGCTCGAGCTCATCGGGAAAAAAGCAGTCGATGACTGAGCGCAGACCCGCCAACCTTCACCCCTCACTGCACGACGACGGAGCCCCTCTTGAGTATCGCCGATACCCTCTTCCAGCTAGCCCCCTCGCCGGGGCTATTGCTGCTGATCGTCACCGCCATCGCCCTGGTGGAATCGCTAGCACTGGTCGGTCTGCTGGTGCCCGGCGTGGTGTTGATGACCGCCGCCGCATCGCTTGCCGGCCACCAGGCGATGAGCCTGTACCCGCTGCTCGTCGCCGCCTTCCTTGGGGCGATGCTCGGGGATGGCCTGAGTTTCCTGCTCGGTTACACCCAGCGCGAACGAGTCACTACCCTGTGGCCGCTGTCGCGCCATCCAGAGTGGCTGGCGCGAGGTGCGCGCTTCTTCCAGCGCCATGGTGCGCTGTCGGTGCTGCTGGGACGCTTCGTTGGTCCGGTGAGGCCCGTGGTGCCGCTGATTGCCGGGATGATGCGGATGTCGCCGCGGACCTTCGCCTGGGCCAACCTAGTATCAGCGATACTCTGGGCGCCGGCCTATGTACTGCCGGGTTATCTGCTAGGACGCACCTGGCAAAAGCTACTCGCCGTGCCCGAAGAACTGGAACCCTGGCTGATCGGGCTCGGCGGGCTGGTGGTGGTGCTGGCAGTGGTCTTTTCCTGGGTGCGACACCAGATGACCCGCGAAGGCGGGGTCTATCGGCGGCTTGCCTGGCTCTCGCGGCGCAGCCCCATGGGGCGTCGCCTCTGGCGGCTACTGGCGCCCGCCCATGTGGATGAGCCGCCGCTAGCCTCCTGGTTGCTGTTGATCGTCTCACTGGGCGCCTTCTCTGCCTGGACCCTGGTGGTGATCCACCACGACGGTCCGCTGGCCATGGACACCCAACTGGCGGGCCTGTTACAGACAGTAACCAGGCCCGGCCTGGTCGCAGTCGGTCAGGCGCTGGCACGGGCCGGCGATCTGCTGGGCGTGCTGGCGCTGGTGTTGCCCTGGGCGATATGGCTGCTGTGGCGACGCCAGCTGGCGGTGGTCAGGCATCTCGGCGCCGGTCTGCTCGGCATCGCCCTGCTCAACACCCTGTTCAAGTCCGCCATCGGCCGGGTACGGCCGGATACGCCGGCCTATCTTGCCGACTCCTTCTCCTATCCCAGCGCCCACACCTCGACGGCCGTGGTGCTGTTCGGCATGGCCGCCACCTTTGTCAGCCGCGAGCTGCCCCCGGGGCGGCGCTCCCTGGCCTACTGGGCGGCGATCGCGGTTATCCTGCCCATGGCGCTGTCACGCCTGGTGATCGGGGTACATTGGCTCAGTGACCTGGTCGGCGGCACCTTGCTCGGCCTGGTGGTCTGCGCCCTGGTGCAACTGGCCTGGCAACGCCATCCCCGGCCCTCGTTACGCCCTTGCCCCTGGCATGTGCTGGGTGTTGCCTCGCTGGTGCTGGTCGCGGCCCGTATTATCTGGTTTGCGCCGGTCTAACCTAGCGCCAGCCAAAACCCCACGCCGATCATCAGGGTGCCAGCCAAGCGATTAAGCAGGCGCACGTTGTCGCTGTGCCCCAACAGCCGGCGCAGCGTGCGTCCCCCGCTGGCATAGAGCAGCAGGCAGAGGAATTCGATGGACAGGATCACCGCGATCAATGCCAGCAGTTGGCTGACCAGCGGGCGCGAGGCATCCAGAAAAGGCGGCAGTAGCACCATAAAGAAGGCCCAGCCCTTGGGATTGGCCACCGCGGTGATTAATCCCTGCAGGGCCAGCTGGCCCCGCGCAGCAGGCGGCCCGACGTCCTGCGTCAGGGGGATGGCCATGCGTCCCCGGGAGCGCCACATCATCACGCCCAGGTAGACGAGATAGGCACCCCCCAGCCACTTGAACAGTGCAAAGAGCTCGGGCAGGCGCAACATCAGCGCCGCCACACCGGCCCCAGCGGCGAAGGCCACCAGGCCCACGCCCAGCAGCTCGCCGGCCATCATCCATAGGGTGCGTCTCACCCCCTGAGTCATGCCCAGCACCATGGCCAGGGTCATGCACATGCCGGGAGTGAGCGAGACCAGCAGGAAGGTCGGCACGAACACCGATAGCAGCGAGAGGCTGATCATTCTTCGCCCCAGCGCGGCATCAGGCGATGCTCGATGCCTAATTGGTTGAGGATTCGCGCCACGATGAAGTCGATCAGGTCGTCGACCGACGACGGCCGATGATAGAACCCCGGTGCGGCGGGCAGGATCACCGCTCCCATGCGGGTCAGGGCGAGCATGTGCTGCAGATGGATTGCCGACAACGGCGTCTCGCGGGGCACCAGGATCAGCTGCCGTCGCTCCTTGAGCGCCACGTCGGCGGCGCGCTCGATCAGATTGTTGCTGGCGCCGGTGGCCACCGCCGAGAGGGTGCCGGTGCTGCAGGGGCAGATCACCATGGCCGAGGGCGCCCCGGACCCCGAGGCGACCGGCGCCATCCACTCCTCGCGACCAAAGCAGCGAATCTGGCCGGGCGCCGCCCCACTGCGCTGGGTAAGGACATCGGCCAGCCGTGCAGGTCGTGCCGGCAGTTCGCGGTCGGTCTCGGTGGCGATCACCAGGTGGGCGGCCTTGGAGATCATCACCCACACCTGGTGATCGGCCGCCACCAGCGCCTGGATCAAGCGTAGCCCGTACTGGGCGCCAGAGGCGCCGGTCAGGGCCACCGTGACCGGGTCACGCAGTTCAGTCGGCATGCGCCATCTCCAGCGCCGCCAGCAACTTCTCGTGGATGCCGCCGAAACCCCCGTTGGACATCACCACGATGCGATCCAGCGGCCTCGCCTCGGCAACCAGGGCCGCCACCAGGGCGTCGAGATCCTCGAGCAACCGGGATGGGACCGGGGCTGCCTCGATCACCGGCGACAACGACCAGTCGAGTCCCGGCGGCTGGAACCAGAAGGCCAGGTCGGCGGCCGCAACGCTGGCGGCCAGGCGGTCACGCAGGGTGCCCATGCGCATGGTGTTGGAGCGCGGCTCGATCACCGCCAGCAAACGCCCGCGCGGGGTGGCGGCGCGCAGCCCCTCCAAGGTGGCGGCGATCGCCGTGGGGTGATGGGCGAAGTCGTCGATGACCTCGATCCCCGCCACCTCGCCACGCAGCTCCTGACGCCGTCGTGGCGTCGCGAAACGCGACAGCGCCGCGGCGGCGCGCGGCAGATCGACCCCGCAGACGCTCGCCGCTGCGAGAGCCGCCAGGGCGTTGCGGGCGTTGTGGGCGCCGGTCAGCGTCCAGTCGACCACCGCGTCCTCGTTCACCTCCACCTCGCCGTCATGGCTCTCGTGGATGACCCGGAAGCGCGAACCGTCCTCGCGCTCGAGCTCCAGCCGCCAGGGGCTCGCCGCCACAGTGCCAAAGCGCTCCAACGGGGTCCAGCGCCCCATCTCGAGCACTCGCTCCAGGGCCGGCTCGCCATCGGCGACCAGTAGCCGGCCCCGTCCAGGTACGGTGCGCACCAGGTGGTGGAACTGTCGCTCGATGGCGGCGAGATCGTCGAAGATGTCGGCGTGGTCGAACTCCAGGTTGCCCAGGATGGCAATCTCGGGGTGGTAGTGGACGAACTTGGAGCGCTTGTCGAAGAAGGCCGTGTCGTACTCATCGGCCTCCACCACGAAGGGGGCCTCGTGGGCGCCGAGCCGAGCCGAGAGGCCGAAGTTTCGTGGCACCCCGCCGATCAGGAAGCCGGGCGCCTGGCCGCCGGCTTCCAGCAGCCAGGCCAGCAGGCTCGCGGTGGTGGTCTTGCCGTGGGTGCCGGCCACGGCGATCACCCGACGCCCCGGCAACACTTCTTCGGCCAGCCACTGGGGGCCGGAGCGGTAGGGCAGCCCCTGATCCAGCACCGCCTCGACCTCGGGATTGCCCCGGGACAGGGCATTGCCGATCACCACCTGGTCCGGCCGCGGCGAGAGGTTGTCCGCCGAGTAGCCCTCGCACAGCACGATTCCCGCCGCCTCGAGCTGAATGCTCATGGGCGGGTAGACGTTGACATCGGAGCCACTCACGGTGAAACCCAGCTCGCGGGCAAGCAGCGCCAGACTGCCCATGAAGGTACCGCAAATGCCGAGGATATGAAGGTGCATGGACGCTCCTGACCGCCAACTTTCGCCGCTTATCGCGACAGGGTTGGGCGAGACTAGCATGGTGCCAGGCGCCCCTCCAGCTTGCCCCTGGCAAGCATAAGCCAAAGAAGCTGGCCAGGTGCGCAGGAGCGCTCGACAAACTCGCCTCGAGCGACTCGGCCCACGGCACTGGATCGCAGCGCTCGGGTGCAGGGCGATAGGGTTTCGGCTAGAATCCCCCCACTTTCCTCCCCACTCTCATCGCAGCGACCAGGAGCAGGTAAGCCCCATGGCCCAGCATAACGCCTTCTATGCCCAGTCTGGCGGCGTCACCGCCGTGATCAACGCCAGCGCCTGCGGCGTGATCCAAGCCTGCCGCCGCCATCCGGACCGGATCGGCAAGGTCTATGCCGGCCACAACGGCATCATCGGCGCCCTCACCGAGGATCTGATCGACGTCAGCCAGGAGTCGGAAGAGACCATTGCTGCCCTGCGCCACACGCCCGGCGGCGCCTTCGGCTCCTGCCGTTACAAGCTCAAGGACATCGAATCCCACCGCGCCCACTATGAACGGCTGATCGAGGTCTTCAAGGCGCACGACATCCGCTACTTCTTCTACAATGGCGGCGGCGACAGCGCCGATACCTGCCTCAAGGTCTCGCAGCTCTCTGAGAAGCTCGGCTATCCGCTGACGGCCATCCACGTGCCCAAGACCGTCGACAACGACCTGCCCATCACCGACAACTCGCCGGGCTTTGGCAGCGTGGCCAAGTACATCGCCACCTCAACCCTGGAGACCTCGCTGGACATCGCCTCGATGTGCGCCACTTCCACCAAGGTCTTCGTGCTCGAAGTCATGGGGCGCCACGCCGGCTGGATCGCCGCCGCCGGGGCGCTGGCTGGCCAGGGCGAAGATGAGCCGCCGCACCTGGTGATCTTCCCCGAGGTGCATTTCGACCGCGCCAGGGTGATGGCCCGGGTGGAAGAGTCGGTCAAGACGTACGGCTACTGCGTGATCGTGATCTCGGAAGGCGCACGCTACGAGGACGGCACTTTCCTCGCCGACGCCGGCAACACAGACGCCTTCGGTCACCGCCAGCTGGGTGGCGTGGCGCCGACCCTGGCCGGCATGGTCAAGCAGGATCTGGGCTACAAGTACCACTGGGCGGTGGCCGACTACCTGCAGCGAGCCGCCCGTCACCTCGCCTCGAGGACCGACGTCGAGCAGGCCTACGCGGTGGGCGAGAAAGCCGTGGAGCTGGCCATCGCCGGCAGAAACGCGATGATGCCGGCGATCAAGCGCGTCAGTGACAGCCCCTACGAGTGGCGCATCGAGGCGGCTGCGCTAGCCGAAGTCGCCAACCGCGAGAAATTCATGCCGCGGGAGTTCATCCGCGAGGACGGCTTCGGCATCACCGCGGCCTGCCGCCAGTACCTGTCGCCGCTGATCCAGGGCGAGGACTTCCCGCCCTTCGAGAACGGCCTGCCGAAGGTGGCGCACCTCAAGCGGGCGCGGGTCACACGCAAGCTGACCGAGTTCACGATCTAACACGCTTCCTGCTGTGAGGGGGCCGTCACGGTAACTCCGAATGAAACCTGGCTTACCGCAACAACCAGGAGAACACCAGCAACAGCAGCAGGATGCCCGCCACGCCTTGCCAGAAGCGGGTCGACTCCTGTCGCCTGGGCTTCTCCTCCACCACGTCACGGCCTGGGTCCCGCAGCGGGCGCAACGCGCAACGGAACTCCGACATGCGCCGATAGCGCAGCGCACGCTGGGGGTCGAGGGCGCGGCGCAGTGCCGCGTCCAGGGCCACGGATACCTGTGGATTGAAAGTGCGAGCACTGCGGTAGGTGAGCTGTTCCAGATCGGTATGGCTACGCAGCCGGTTTGGTGCCAGCGCATAGGGCAGCTCGCCGGTAAGCAACCAGTAGATGGTCGAAGCCAGGGAGTACTGGTCGCTGCGTCGACCGACATCATCCTCCAGCGCATACTCCGGCGCGCTGTGCTCGGTGACCCCGAGCTGTCGGACCAGCTCCCTGGAGCGGCGATGGCCTTCTCCGTTGCGCAGGTGGCAGGCACTGAAATCGGCCAGCACCACCTGGCCATGCACATCGATCAGCACGTTGTCGGGGTGAATGCGCTGATGCAGCAGGTCGCGGTGGTGCAGGGCCTGCACCGCCTTGACCAGCTGATTGGCGATGTCGAGGCGCTGCTCGAGGCTCGCCTGGGGATGGCGCCGGGCCCACTCGATTAGGGTCTCGCCCTTGACGTGGGCCATCAGATAGTAAAGATAGCGCCGCGGCCGCGAGGACTGCATGATGCGCACCACGAAGGGCGATTTGACGCGCTCCACCACCCATTGCTGCAACAGGAAGTGCTCTAGGTAGGCGTTACGGCTGGAGAGCTCGGGACTCGGCGCCTTCATCACCATCTCGCGGCTGCTGTGCAGGTCGCGAACATGGTAGACCCGCGATTGGGCCGTGCGCGAGAGCACCGACAACACCTCGAAGCCATCGAGGCGATCGCAGGGCGAGAGCTCGGGAGGAATCGGCAGGTCACCGTAGACGCGGCCGAGCTTGTCCTCAGAGGCCTCATCGGGCAGGGCGTCGATGCGGACCAGCTGGAAACAGAACTGATCGCTGCCGTAGCCCCGCGCCTGAGCGCGCTCGCGCGCCGCCGCGCTCAGGCGTTCGCAGGCAGCATCCAGGTCGCTGGCATCCTCGCGGATCAGTCGCACATAGTCCGAGGGCATCAGGGTGCCTTGCACAGGCTGGGTGGTAAACAGAAAGATGTCGCCCTGCTTGAGCGCCATGCTGGCGTAATCGATCTCCAGCCCACTGTCCATGCCCATCGCCCGGGAGGGGTAGCGATAGCCGCCCAGGTCGGTGACATGGTCCCGGGAGAGCTGCTCGAATTCGGCGCCGCGCAGACGGAACACCAGGGTATCGCCCACGTGAAAGAGGTGCGCCTCGCGACCACGGTAGATCATGGCGGAGAATGAGCAGACATAGCTGCCGTCCGATATCTGGCGATTGTGGCTGAAGCACCAGGCATTCAGCGCTCTGAGCACGCGGGTCGCCGAGGTCTTGACGTCCCAGTGATCGGGAGTCGAAAAGTAGTCGGCCAGAAAGCCCTTCACGCTGAGATCTCCCGCCTGCTTGGCCAGGTGGTTACGTGAGGTGGCGTCGCTGATCAGCGCGCAGGCACCCTTCGCGGCGAGCAGGGGGGGCTCGGGGAAGCGCACCGCCATCGAGCTGCGATGCCGCCGCCGATCAGGCGCCACGAAGGCCTGACCGAAGCTCAGTGACAGGTCCACGGGTGTCAAAGGCAATCTCCCTAGCCATCGTGGCGAGCCGCCGGACATCGGCAGGCGCCTTCAATCGGAGCACCATGATACACCCTGCCCTGCCGACTGGCTCCTCGACCAAAGACCCGCTTGTCACCTCAGGTCGATTGGTAATCCCCGCGTCGGCTTCGTATAATTCGGCGGATTTTGCGCCTGCCTGATTCGCCAAGCCTGAATGTGCCAAGCCTCAATTTGCAAACCCAAGGAAGCGACGATGAACCTCGACAACATCCCCGCCGGCAAGGATCTCCCCAACGATGTCTACGTGGTGATCGAGATCCCGGCCAATCACACACCGATCAAGTATGAGATCGACAAGGACATGGGTGCCCTGCTGGTCGACCGCTTCATGGCCACCCCGATGTTCTATCCGGCCAACTACGGCTTCATCCCGCACACCCTGGCCGACGACGGCGATGCCATGGATGCCCTGGTGGTCACACCCTACCCGGTTCAGCCCGGGGCAGTGATCCGCGCTCGTCCGGTGGGCATCCTCAACATGACTGATGAGGCCGGCGAGGACGCCAAGCTGATATGCGTTCCGCATCCCAAGCTCTCGAGCCAGTATGACGAGGTGCAGGAAGTCACCGACCTGCCCGAGCTGCTGCGCCAGCAGATTGCCCACTTCTTCGAGAACTACAAGGATCTTGAGAAGGGCAAGTGGGTTAAGGTGGAGTCCTGGGAGGGTAACGAGGCAGCCTGCAAGGCTATCGAGAAGGCCGTGGCCGCCTACGAGAAAGCCTGATCCTGAATCGGCGGTCACCACCAGCCGCCACAGACGCCAACCGGCCGCCTCTGGGCGGCCGGTTGGCGTCTGTGGATACCCGCTGCCATCAGTTCGGCGACGACGGAGACGTGGCGTTCGGCTCGGATGCGCTGTCGCCGCTGCCCTGCCCCGCCGTCTCGACGGGCGTGTCACCCTTCCCAGCAGACGCCTCGCCGCCAGCGGCCCCTTGTCCAGCGTTCTCTCCCTTAGCGGAGGCAGAACCGTCGCCGGTATCGATGGGCGGTTGTTCACTGGCATTCTCGCTGGGCTGCGCCTTACTCCCGGGCGATTCGCTGGTCGTCGGCGCGGAGACAGCCGTTACCTCGCCGAGGGACGTGGTGATCTGGCGAGCCAGATCCCGGGCACGCACCAGGTAGTTAGCCAGTACCAGCGAATGATTGGCGAAGATGCCGAACCCGGAGCCATTGAGTACCAGCGGGCTCCACAGCCGGCGCTGGCTGCTCTGGAGTTCGGCGACCAGCTGTTCCCAGCGCTTGCTGACTCCGGCCGAGGCCAGCACGTCAGCCTGATCCCGGCGCACCGCCTCGAGCAGATGCATCAAGGCCCATGCCTGACCGCGCGACTCGAAGAACACATCATCGACCCGATACCAGGGCGTTCGCGCCGGCAGCGCCTCGGTGTCGATGTTCAGGTCACGCAATTCATCACGACTGCCAATACTCGCGGTGAGTCGTCGGCCCAGTTCGTCCAACGAGCCGGTGATCGCCTCCAGCCAGGCGGTCAGGCCCTGCCCCTGATTACCGAATGCGGCGTCACCGCCCTCTCCCAGCGAATCAAGATAGTCCTTCAGGCCGTCAAGAGCCTGTGCCAGGTGCTTCTCGGTGCCGGGATAAAGCCAGTCGCGGCTGTCGGTCATCAGGCGCGCTTTCACGGTCTGAAGTTGTGGCGCCGATGTCTGTTCCATGGCGGGTAGCGACCGCGCGAGTCGGCGAGCCTGGCTAAGCACGCCCAGCTCCCAGGCCGGCATGTTGTCGAGCCACAGCCCGGGCGGGGCGAGATCGTTACGCAGATACCCGCCCGGCTTCTCCAGCAGGGTCTCGACCAGGGTCATCAAGGCAGCGGTGGTCACGGCGCCGCGGGCCGCTGTGCTGCCCGAGGATGCGCCACGCTGTTCAACGACGGCCTGCTCCACGTCGAAGCTTGCCGGGGTACGGCTCCACCAGATGCCCAGCCCCAGACACACCACCAGATAGATCACCAGCAGGGCCAGCAGCGGCTTCCAGATCCAGCCATACTCCGGACGCTCGAGTGCGTTATTGCGACTGCGGCGCCTCGCGGCACCCTTTCGAGTCAATGCCATGATCACGGTTCCTTGGTGATGAAAGCGTCCGGCGGCGCGACAATCCAGCGCAACCTTCCGGGCAGGAGGCCATCAACAACGTCCTGCTTCTGCGATATCCTAGCAGCACCTCGGCCGCAAAGCCGATGGGGAACATGCCCTCGAGAAAGGGATCGAATCTTGCTCACCTCACCCACGAGTTCATGCAACGAGGAAAAGCCGTGTCGATCATCCTGCGTCTCGCCCTGCTGTTCACGCTGCTGCTCCCGCTTTGCGCCCAGGCGCAGTGGCTCTCCCAAAACGATGACTCGACGTTTCTGCCAGTGCGTGAAGCCTTCCAGCCCAGCGCCTGGCACGATGGCGAGACCCTCTTCGTCAGCGTCGAGAATGCCGAGGGCTACTATCTTTATCGCCACCAGTTCGCCGTCGGGACCGACGTGGGAGGTCTCGAGCTAGGCAAGCCCGAGCTCCCTCCGGGGCTGGCGAAGAGCGACGAGTTCCTAGGCGATGTTAACGTCTTCTATGATAGCGTGGTCTTCGAGGTACCCCTCGAACCGGGCCACCAGGGTCCGCTGGACATCACCCTGACCTTCCAGGGCTGCGCCGATGCCGGCCTGTGCTATCCACCGGAACGCGTCGAGCTGACCGCCGCCGAGGGCGCGGCACCGGCGGCTTTCGCCGGTTGGACGCCTGGAGAGGCCACCGGGCGCGATAGGGCCATTGCCGGCAATGCGGCCAGCGACGCCGCCCCGCGAAGCGAGGATGGTCGCTTCCGGTCCCTGATGGCCGAGGCCAGCCTGCCGCTGGTGCTTGGGCTCTTTTTCCTCGCCGGCCTGGGGCTGACCTTCACGCCCTGCGTGCTGCCCATGGTACCGATTCTCTCCGCGATCATCGTCGGCGAGCATCCAAGCCGGTCCCGCGCCTTCTTCCTTTCGGTCAGCTACGTGGCCGGGATGGCCCTGACCTATGCCGCCGTGGGTGTGCTGATGGGACTCTTCGGCGCCGGACTCAACCTCCAGGCGAGGCTGCAGTCGGCTCCCGTGCTGATCACCTTCGCCGTGCTCTTCACCCTCTTTGCGCTGGCCATGTTCGGCAGCTTCGACTTGCGCCTATCGCCCCGGCTGGCCGGCCGCATCGATGCCTGGCAGACCCGTGCCCAGCGCAGCGGACCCGCCGGCCTGGCCCTGGCCGGGGCACTATCGGTGCTGGTGGTCTCTCCCTGCGTCTCGGCGCCGCTGGCCGGCGCCCTGGTGTTCATCTCGACCAGCGGCAATGCGCTGATGGGGGGAGCCGCACTATTGGCACTGGCCCTGGGCATGGGGGTTCCTCTGCTGCTGGTGGGCACCTTCGGCACCACCCTGCTGCCCCGTTC
>Ga0114983_1000366_pt1 | contig 19533 bp, 26 predicted proteins | sample Shrwel_input2_RT_FD_87182 | JGI IMG/M metagenome (GOLD analysis project Ga0114983, IMG submission 87182) | Subsurface microbial communities from deep shales in Ohio, USA - Utica-3 well 1 S input2 RT | ecosystem: Environmental > Aquatic > Deep subsurface > Shale gas/oil reservoir > Produced... | reverse complement strand
GAATATGAGCAAGGCAGAATACATCCGCGGGATCGACTTCATAAAGCGAACATCCGGAACGCCTGGAGAGATGAAAGCACGGCTGGAGTATTGGATCCGCGAAGCGGGGAAGTTGGTGGGTAAACAAGTGCCGGACATTGCGTATGCGTAAAGGCCAGGTGGTATACGTCCAGGGTGTGTACAAGGCGATGGTAGAAGAAATAAAACAGTACACCATTGTCGTCTTGGTAAAAGAGGGAGCGCCATACAATCCAGAGAATCCTAAAAACCGTTACGAATACGCAAAATCACTGATTAAGACTGAGTGCAAAAAACCAAAACTGAGAGTGAAGCGGGAGTATAATGGGAGAGGAGCTACCAGCCGGTAGTGGATCAGTGAAAAGGGAAAGGACATGGAACAGCACCATGACGATCATCAAATGGAACTGCCGCTCGATGAGCGCTATCGCCGCGCGGAACAGTATGCGCTCGATCTTGCGCCCGTACCGCATCCGCGGGAGAAGCCGGAAGTAACGTGCGGACGGCTCGGCTACTGCTACTGCCCGAAGTGCAATCCACGCTGAAAGGAGGTGATCTAAATCTTGACGGCGGGAATAGACCGCAAGAGGCGTGATTAAACCCGCGCCTCTTTCTAACTTAAAAACTATGATCACCTTAAAAAAATCAGAACAACATGGCGAAAACTTCTATTACATCCACATTTGCCCTGGGTGTAACGAGGAGCATTTAATACCGTCGTGGGGTAGCTGGCAATTCAATGGCGACTTTGAAAAGCCGACGTTTAGTCCATCCTTAAAGCACACGTTCCGGAGTGGCGACGATGAGAGAATCTGCCACTACTTCATACGTGATGGCATGATCGACTATTGCTCGGACAGTATGCACGAATTGGCTGGCAAATCCGGTATACCATTACCAGAGATAGAGAAACCAGAAGTACCAGACTTTGATCTACCAGACGTGAGTGGGGAGGGAGCGAAAGCGAGCGCCCCGCGTATCCACATAGGGGGAGATACATGTGTAAGCTGTGAGGGGTAGAATAGAGGGGTAACGGTGATCGTGGTAAAAGGGAACATCGTTACAGCTCTACGCTTGGAGCACATTAGCGCGTTGGACGCTTGGCCAGAGAGATCCGCTTTATTGCGGGTCTTTTTGTTTATACACAGGTGGTAAAACCTAGGGTAAAGAAATGATAATCGTGTTGTATAATTTTGGTACATGAATGAGCCTCAAAAAAAAGTAGAAAAACCGAAACATCCTATAACGGGGAAGCCAATCAACACTCGTGCGAATGAGCCAACAAAAAATATAAGTCGGCAAGTAGAAGCTGCGCAAATTGTCAGAAAAGGAGAGGAACTTACAGGAGAAAAGCTGATAGATATTGGTTATTCTCCATCGACAGCAGAAAATCCAGGCTCGGTGAAGTCTTCAAAATCGTTTATGCAGTTACTCGACGAGTTCCTACCCGACGACAAGACGCTGGAGAGCCACGTAGTGCTCCTAAATGCACGAAAACTCGACCACATGACGTTTCCATCGAATATGGAAGATAACGACATTGGAGAGCTGCTGGCGAGCGTAAACTGCGTACTGCGTAAGGTAGTACATGGCGTTCAAGCAAAGCACGCGTACTTCTGGAGTCGTGACAATCGCGCACTCAAAGATGCCCTCGACATGGTGTACAAACTCAAAGGGAAATACGCACCAGAAAAGTTCGAGGATGTATCAAAGTATTCAAACCTCAGCACTGCGGATCTGGTTAAACGTAAGAAAGCAGCCCTGGAGTTCTTGAAGAAGAAACCGCCAGCATTACCAGCGCCAGCGCCTAAAAAAGAATAGCCATGTTAGAACCTTTCACTATCAACGGATACGAGCCACGCCATCCAGAGTTTATACAGGCTCTTTTGCGTCGTCGTGATGAGTTGGTGGTGATCGAGGGACATAAAGCAGCACTCGAAGCGATTGCGCGATCGAGCAGTACCAGTGTGAAACCTCCGCACGTTGGTACTTCTCGGTTGCCAAAGCCGGAACCAGAGGAAGACGAGATCGAAGTAGAGGATGAAGTGGATGATTTTTTAGCAGTATTAAACGGGGATCTATGACCAGAGCAGAGATATTGGCCCAGCTGTTTCGTAGCCATGGCCGCTTTATAAGAAAAATAGATGGACAGATTTTATGGATAAAATAATCATTGACGAGTCACTAAAAACTGAGGCAGTGCGCCAGCACATACCATCGGTAAAGATCGAAACGCCAGAACAGATTGCGGACGCAATCGCGATTGCGACGTACGTTCGTGATTGGCTTAATGAAACAAACGGTAACTTTCCAGGCCAGCACAAGAGCGCGTATGCCCTCCATGCAGCGCAGATCTGGCACAAGTTCACTTCAAAGCATACCGACGCGCCTTATAACTTCTTCGTGGTAGATCAACAGCTCACGACTGAGGAGTGGGGTAAGAAGATCGAGCAAGAAGATCGGTCGCTTCGTGATATCACGAACATCGTATTTCCGGATCAGATCATCTTCAACCCAGAAATAGTGACGGCCACTGTTACGTTCATGGATGATTACAAGCGCAAGGATGGAAGCTACCGCAAACGAGCGACGGCCAACGTGATGCGCTACCCAGAAGCGTGCATGAGTTTTAATGAACCGCATTGGAAAGTGGCCAAAATGGATCGTTTCTACCGAATCATGGTGCGATATCAGATCCTTGATGAAACCGGAACCGGCTTAAAGACTATCGAGGAGTGGTGCCAGGGCTTGAAGTCACACATCTTTCAACACGAGTGCGATCACGCTGCGGGGCTATGTATCGTGCAGAAGAAGCATAACCCGTATTGGCCGACTACCCAGGAGCGAGAACGTGAGAACGGTTACACTCGCAAAGAGGTAGAGGAGTACACTGCCAAAGTGCTTACAGATGTCGAGGAGAAGATCCAGAAGCAAGGAGTATGCTTGCTCGAATCTATCGCCAACGGTGGGTATTACCGATGCCCAACTACCTTGGCCGAATTGCCAGCGGGCTTTATTGAGCCGGAAGTGTACCAGCTGTACGATTGGAACGACGGAAGTATTAAGCCGCCATATCACGATGCGCCATGGTACACCGATGAAACGGCCATGATGAGTGAAGAAGAATTAGAAGCGCTAAAGACAGATCATGAGTCAGAGTAAAGAACAGAAGATATTGGAACTGATGCACAAGGGTATGCACGATCCTAAACAGATCGCGCGTCGTCTTGGATATAAAGGGAACTCGATCGAGAAAGGGATCAAACTTATTAACGAGGTGCTTGAAACCTACAATAAACAAGGTCGTATGCTATGAATCACGTCTTGATCAACAAACGCTTTCGATTTGAGATCTGGAGCCAGAACATGAAGCGCTTTCTTACACCAAAGGAAGTCGCCATGGTGCCGCTGGCGTTTACGAGTGCGGGCTATATATATTTTCCGCATCATCCCCAGGATCTACTACTGATCCATTACACTGGCTTCGTAGACATGAACAACCGGCCACTCTTGGAGGGCGATATCATCAGCTGCGAACAAATAACCGAGTTTGGTAGTGCAATACCGATGCGAGGAGTAGTGCGATACGGTGCCGACATTAACGGCTACTCAATCGACGTGTTCAATGACAACCATGTGGGCTTCACGGCCGAAGTGCAGCTTGTCACTTGGATTGGTAACTCACTCACTCACCCAGAATTAGTACATGAGATTTCCGTCAAACCAGCCACGTAACTGCTTACAATGCAGTCGAGATCTTACCGGCACCACCAAGCGCCGGTATTGTGGTGATGTTTGTCGAGAGAAGTTTTTATGGAGAGTTAGAAAAGGTGAAGTGGTGATCGTGTGCGGTACATGTGATACACCCAAGAGTAAAAAGGGAGCAAGCGGAACCTGGTGCGATACGTGCCAGGGAGATCAGCCACTAGCTGTGCTCTACCCCCGCGCAGATCGAGCGATGTTTGGTACACTTAAACCCAAGTAGCTATGAGCGAAAATTACACACACCAAGACGTGATGGATATCGAAGCCGAGATCGTGCGCCGACTCGAACAGGAGCGCTGGCGGTTTTATGAACCGAGCGTGAAAGCCGAGGAGTACATCAACAAGGTTGCGATGAAGCATGAAGACGGGCAGCAAAACTTCATGACACTATTCTCCGCGGCCAACGGTATCGGTAAATCTGCTACATCAGCAAATATCGTTGCCAACATCCTATGGCCAAGTGAGAATCCTTTTTTTCAGCATGATCTATTCCAGAATTGGCCATTTCCAAAATCTGGCCGTATTGCATCAGAGCCGACCAACATCGAGAAAAACATCATCCCGTCGTTGAAGTTCTGGTTTCCACATGAGGAGCTAGGGCGATACAAGACGCGCAAAAACAATAAAAACTACGAATCGGTCTGGACTACCGACACCGGCTTTACGTTCGACGTGATGTCGTATGAACAGGATGCAAAGGAGTACGAGGGGCCGACTCTAGGATGGGCTTGGCTCGACGAACCGCCACCAGAAGCGATCTTAAAGGCGATTATCTCGCGTATGCGTCTTGGTGGCATTATTTTCATATCAGCAACACCACTCGCGGGTAGTGCGTATCTGTACGACATGTTCGCAGCGGGTAATACCAAAGTGCACATTATCGGCCCAAGTGGGGAGCAGATGATCTATACCCGTCCGGTATCGTACGTGGAAGCCGACGTGTGGAGCGCGTGTCGTGATATTCCAGGCACTCGTGGCCACCTTGGAAAAGACGACATCCTCAAAATGATCGCCGAGTACACCGAAGACGAAAAGCAAGCGCGTATCAACGGGAAGTTTCAACACTTGGTGGGTCTGGTCTTCAAAGCCTGGAACCGACAGGTGCACGTTATCAAGCCATTCATCGTTAATCACTACGACTACGAGGTATGGAACATGCTGGATCCTCACCCACGCAATCCGGATGCAGTGCTATGGATGGCCGTCGATAAGTACGGGCGCAAGTTTGTGATCGACGAGCTATTTGTGAACGTGAACAATACCGAGGAGCTGGCAGTGAAGATCAAGGCTAAAGACAGTCAGTATCGCGTTACAAAGCATATAGCCGACCCTAGCGCCTTTATTCAAAACCAACATGATCCGGACAGTAAGTCACTCGCAGATCGCCTCAGTGAGTACGGTGTGACCTATGAGCCAGGTACTAAACAGCGAACGGCAGCCGACCGACGTATTCAAGACGCGCTCGCGTATCAGCAAGTCGCTGGTGTGATGGTGAAGCCGCCAGAAATGTACGTGTTCGAGAACTGCGCACGCACAATCTGGGAACTGGAGCACTACCGCTGGGATGAGTGGAGTGGCAAGTCGAGTGATAAAAAGGATCGCAAAGAGAAGCCAATCGACAAAGACGATCACATGGTGGAAGACATCGGGCGTTTCTTGATCCAGGAACCGCAATGGAACGAGTACATCAAGCCGACATACAACCGGCAAGGTGATGGGTATGGCAGCGACGACCTTGACCCGTACCGAAAATAATTGTTCACAACTGCGTTACTGTTACGAAGTGAGCAGTGTATAATAAAAGAGCCAAAGCTATATCCGTCATGTGTTCAGCGCAAAGTAACCACTAGCGTTAATTTTACATATGGCAAAAAAGATACTTAAAGATATTCTCTCCAAAGCTCGAAGCGCTGCTGGCGCTCCAGGTCGAGCAATCGCTGGTGCTTACTACGACTCAAAGACTCGCACAAACGAAAAGAATACAAATCAACTCGTCGATGATATTAAAACCGTTCGCGCTATGAGCAAGAGCGGTGTTGAACGTGGCAACATGCAAGATCCTATGTCACGCGGCCGTCGTGAGATGCGTATCGACGATTTCAAGACAAAGCAAGCCCTTACTGGACTCCCTAAAGGTACCCGCGTGATCAAAGCGGAAGATGATGTGGAGGATGGAAAGTACAACATCGAACGTCGAAACGGTGTATTGGTAGCAATTCCAAAGCGAAAGCGTTTATTTGGCGGTAGTAAGTAAGTTTCTATGAAAATGCGAAAAATCAAACGAACCATGCAGCAACCGAACGGAGTGGTTGTTGATATGCCACAGAGCAAGCCTCGTGTTGAGTTCTCAGGCCAAGATCTACCAGAAATGGAGAAGTGGGATGTAGGCGATAAATACACGCTTACAATCGAAGTCGAAATGACTTCAATCCGCAAGGGTAGCGAGTGGAACGATAAAGACAAGGAAACTCGCGGTACATTCAAAGTCAATGCCGTTGGAGTCGGCGAGGGTAAGAAGAAAAGCAATCTTGTCGATAACGATGAGTACGCAGAAATGATGGACGAAGCACGCGGTTAATTTTTTACAACGTATGGCACGAACCAAAAAAGCTACTAAAGTTCCGAAGTACGACATGGACGAGTCGGAGATTTTGGCTGCCCGTGCTGAAAAGATGGAGGGGCGTAACTTCGAGGATCTCATAAAGCAAGTCGATCGTGAGTACCAGATGGCCTACGATCACATGAAGCCGAAGTGGGATAAGTGGGAAGTGCGTTTGTCACTCTACAATAACCAGCGCCGGAACGAGGAAGCGGTTGGAGATCCTTTAATCTTCACCATTCATCAGTCAGTGTTGGCTTCATTGTACGTCGATCAACTATCGAGCGAGTTTTCTGCTCGTGAACCAGGTGATGAAGACACTGCTGCGAACCTCAATCCACTTGCCGAGTTTGACTACGACGAAATGGATAAGGACATCATCGACTACTCCTGGGACTGGGATGCGTCTTTCTTTGGTGTTGGATACTGCTTACTGATGGAGTTCTCACGAGAGTTTAATACTCCACTACCGCAGATCATCGACCCGATGGTGGCAATGCCGGATCCTTTTGCGAAGTCGATCCAGGGTATCGGCAAGCGCAATATGGGCGCAGCACAGTTCTTCGGATGGGAAGACAGCGCAACTATTCGACAGCTTCGTGATACTGGCGTGTATTTCAACCTCACAGGGCTTAAAGCGGACGTTTCAAGCGAAAGCAACCGGTCGCCGTTTGATCGTAACCACGAGGCCAGAAATGAGGCACACGGCATGGGAAGCGTACAAAACAAGTCATACAACCTTTTGGGTGATAACCGTCGCCACAGAGTGCTTAATTGGTTTACCTGGTACCGTGGCCGACTATGCTTCGTTACGTTGGCCGAGGATCGCAGTAAGGTGATTCGTTTTGAACAGCTACCAAAGTCAGTGAAGAACATCCCGATCATTGAACGTACGCTCTTTCCTCTTTCGCACGAGCTTCATGGCGTGTCGATTCCAGATCTTACAGAAGACAAGCAACGCGCACGCGCGACACTACAAAACTTGGTGCTTAAATCAGCAAAACTTTCTGTATTGCCACGCTACCTCTACAACAGCAATAAGATCAAGAATAAGCGCGATCTCGATTCAGAGTTTAATAAGCACGTTGCTATCGACGGATCACCGGACGGAACTATCGTGCCGGTACAAAATGCCGTTATTGGTCGTGAAGTTTCTTACATTATGGAGATCCTCGACACTGCGGCACAACGTGCAACAGCTACACCAGGAGCCAAGCAAGGTATTCAGACCGGCGGTGGTACTGGCACACTTGGAGAATTGCAGATGATCAACAGCGGATCTGATACTCGTTACTCACTTGGTGCACGTATCTTCGGATGGTCAGAGCGTCGTTTCTGGCAGCAATGGTACCAGCTCTACAAAGAGTATTTCAGTGATGCAGTCGATGAAAAAATCATCCGTATTAACGGTGCTGCGGGGTACACATTCCGTACACTTACTCGTGATCAGGTGGTGGCAAATGTCGATCCAGACATCAAGGTATCTTCAAAGGTGGTAGCCGATGCAGAACGTCAGCAAGAGCTTATGACATTCCGAGCGTTTGTAGCCGACATCATGCGAGATCCAAACGCAAACCTACGCTTCGCACTTAAAGAACTTGGCCGACTATCTGCGATCCGACGTGATCGAGTCGATATGCTATTGCCACAGACTGCGAGTGAAATGCAAGCCGAGGATGAAAACAGCCGACTCTCAAAGGGAGAAAAGGTCAAGGTACTTTCTACCGACGACGACATGGTGCATATCATCATGCACGAAAAGGCTGCCGAAACTCCAGCGAAAAAGGCACACATCAACGCTCACAAGCGAGCACTCTTGCTCAAACGAGCAAAACCAGAAATGTTCGATACTCCGGTTGGCGTATCACCAGAACTCAATCCAGCGCCAGGCGGTGAATTGCCAGGTATGGATAATCCGGATATGCCGGTACCGGTGCGCGGTGATGCACGTACGAGAACAGCAGCGCCATCATTACCACCAGGTGAATAACAAGTATGAGTAAAAACACACTTACAGATGCAGAGAAGATCGAGATCCTACGCGCTGGCCAGGCTTCGCAGTTTTGGGCGATTCTGGCCGAGGTAACGCGTGAGAATATCGAAGTTCTTGAAGCGCAGATCCTCGATAAAGTATCAAACGAGGAGGGTCACGAAAACGAACCACTAACAGACTTGGAAGTGGATCGACTCCGTGATAAGCGGTCGGCAATGGTTGAGCTACTCGCACTACCATCGTCGATGATTGCGGGCATGACTCGTGAAGATAGTGAGGCAGAAGAAGATTTAGATCCATATCTCCAGCACAAAAAGCCGGAAGATACCGGATAGTTCTTTGAGTTTTACCCATTCGGAAGTGGGTGTGATCGCTTGGCTTTGGCAGAAGTTCCATATAGAGCTTACTAACACGTTGCTGTTCGCGTGATACAGGGCTAGATCATTCCCACGTCCGAGTGTCGTAAGGCACTCGAAACATACCGGAAGTAAGGTTTTGCACGCCGTTCCTTACTGGCCGCGATAAATAAAAAACGTATGGCAGATATACCAAACACAACCGATGGAGGTGCGGCAGCAGCTCCAGGCGAGAGTTTCGATTCTCGAACAGCACCAGACCAAAGCGGCAGTGGAACTGATACCACTGGCGATGAGGGAGAGGGGGACGATGATGGCGAGGACGGTGGCGACATCGAAGACGACAACGCAGAACCCGCAACCAGAAGCAAGGACTATTACATAGGACTTCGCCATGGCAAGAAAGCAGCCAAACAGGGTGCTCAAAAATCAGACGATGAGGGAGAAGATGGGGACGACGACGATGGACTCGATCCAGAAGACGCTCAGATCCTCGATGGTGCAATTAAAAAGGCCGTCGCTCCACTCACGGAAAAGCTCGCCGCCGAAGAAGATGCTAAAGAGCTTGGCAATTTCCTCGGTGAACATCCACACTTCAAACCGTATAAGGCAAAGATCGAACGCTTCATGAAGCATCCATCACGCCGACACCTCCCCGTGACAACAATCGCGATGGAAGCAGTCGGGCCGGATGGCATGATGAAGATTGGCGCTCGCATTGCACGCCAAGCGGACGTGAAAAAAGGAGGGTCACAAGGCGGCCCAACCGGAGGCGGTAAGAGGGGAGCAGCTCCAGCCAAGTCAGTCGCAGACATGACACCGGCAGAGTTTGCAGATTACTCAAACGGCGTTCGGGCAAAGGCTCGATAAATTAACAATTCTTATTAAGAAAAACGGCTATGTCTAATACAGACCGAACAGTGATCACCCGCGAAGTTGATGCGTTCTACTCACGAACACTTCTTACTCGCGTTGTGCCACTTTTTGTCCACACTCGATGGGGACAAGTGCGTGATATTCCACGCCAAGGAGGTACCAATACCATTCGATTCCGTCGATATGGAAACCTTGCCGCTGCGACTACACCTCTTTCTGAGGGCGTTACTCCAGCTGGTAAGCAGCTTTCACAAACTGTTATTACAGCAGTTGTGCAGCAATACGGTGACTTCATCACCGTAACCGATGTGGTTGATTACGAATCACCAGATCCAGAGTTGATGATCGCAGCAGAAGTGCTCGGTGATCAGGCTGGTGATACGCTCGACCAAATCACTCGTGACATTCTTGCGGCTGGTACAAACGTACAATACGCAAACGGTGCGGGTGCTCGTGCGTCTATCGACAGCACAGACAAAATCTCACTTCTTGAAGTGAAGATGGCGACTCGAACTCTTAAAAACAACAACACTCGTAAGATTACAACAATGATCGCTCCGTCTACTGGCTACAACACAGAGCCGGTAAACGCTTGTTTCATTGGTATCTGTTCTGCTGATACTACTTACGACCTCGACGCTCTCGATGGATACACTCCAATCGAAAAGTACAGCTCTCAAATGGGAGTGATGGAGGGTGAAGTTGGAAAGCTCAAAGAAGTACGCTTCGTTGAAACTACCAACGCAAAGGTGTTTGAGGGTGCTGGTGCTGCCGGTATCGACGTACACGCTACGTTGATCTTCGGACGTGACTGGTACGGTGTTACTCGCATTTCTGGTGAAGCAATGAAGAACATTGTGAAGCCACTTGGATCTGCTGGTACTGCTGACCCACTCGACCAACGTGCCACATCGGGCTGGAAGTCTACATTCGTTGCGAAGATTCTCAACGACGACTTCGGTGTTCGTATTGAACACGCAGTAAGCGCCTAACCTTGGGTGGAACTTCTTGCCAAAGCATTAAAAGCCTTGTAATTAAACACTTATGAGTGAAGAACTAGAAAAAAACGACGAACTCGATGAGTTAGAAGACGGGGACGAACTCCTCGAAGATGGTGCTGAGGAAGACGGGGACGGTGCGGATTCCGCAGATGAACCCGTCGATCCAGCGCCGGTGCCAGAAGCGCCAGCTGCTCCACTGACACCTCCAGCTGCTCCGGTATCGACCGCAGCTGTACCACCGCCGGTAGTCCCAGCGTTCCAAGGTGCAAACCAAACGGGCGCAGCGGCTCCAGCCGGTACAGAGCGTGACTTCGGTATCCGATATGGCAAGCGCCAAGCCTCTGTGAAAGCACGGCTTGATAAGCAGCCAAAAGTTGCGTTCATGATTCCTCGCAATCCTCTTGAAATCGACGGCCTTTCTTACGAAACGGTGCAGATCGACGGTTTCCGTATGGAGATCAAAAAGGGTGCGATGGTATATCTACCGCAGCAAGTAGCGGAGATCCTCGCTGAAAAGTTTAACATCGAAACAACCGCGGGCAGTGATAAATTGCTCAATCGGGCGCAAGATGTAACCGACGCTCTCTCATAGAGATTTACTCGCCATCCAAATAATCCACGATCACTATGATTAAAGCTGAAATTGTTGATGCAGTACGAGGTGCCACCATTGAGTTTGGTACTGTCGCTTCATCTAACCCAGCATCTATTGCTGCTGGAGCTGAGGGATCATGCACACTCACCATCGCTGGTGCGAAAGTCGAAGATATGATCTTCGTTACTCCTCGCGCTCTTGCTGCTGGACTGTACGTGCGTGAAGTCACTGTGACTGCTGACGACACTGTAACTGTTGTTCTCCGAAACGAAACAGCCGGTGCAGTCGATGATGCAGTATCAGACTACGACTACCAGCTCGTAAAGGTCGCCGCTTAACCGCATTTGTGGCCTTACTCACACTCTTTACGGAGTGTGGGATAAGGCCGGAAATATAATCTACACACTATGATTGGTACAACATTCGCAAGCCTCGTACGCAAGTACACTGGAACAGACACCACCACGCTCCCAGACGCGGATCTGTTACTCTTTGCCAACGTCGAAAAAGATGATCTGGCTGAGTTTATTGCGGATCAGTGTGGCGAGGACTTTTTCCAGCTCACCTACAAACGAGATCTCGAAGTAGACAAGCGCGAGTATTCACTACCGCGCCAGCTCATGCTTCACACCAAGCGAGTTAGTGCGATGCTCGACGGTGAAAACTACATGCTCCTGGATGAGTTCGATATGAACCAGGTGCGCAAGCCATTGGTCACTGAAAACGACATAATGGCCGCTTTCCAGGGTAAAAAGCCAGCATTTGATATTATCGACATTGGTATCAAAATCTACTCGGATACGGCCATTTCTGCCGTTACCGACGGTATTATGGTCGATGCCATCATCTACCCAGAGGATATTACAGCTCCAAACCTGGCTGCGGCCGGTGATTTAAGTATCGCGTCGGCCACTGACAAGGCCAGACTGCCAAAAGCAGCACATCGCGTGTGGGCTGTCCGGACTTCGATCGCATACAAGCAGTCACGTCCAAAGGCCATTCCACTAAACGAAGTGGAAAAGCAACTCGTAAACCTTGAAGCCAGGATGCTCGACAACTTGAAAGGCCGAAACCTCGACCGATCATACGTGCCAAGCGCTCCGGTTGATAATGGGGAGGGTTACTAGCAAGCAACTGTTATAATAAAAACGTATGACACAAACAACCATGGCCACAAAGGGGATCATCAGCGCAAAAGTCTTTCGTGCATACAAGACCAAGCCATTTTTTGTGCCTGGTTTTGTGTGGGCTTACGCCAAGCGTAAGCGACTTTTCTTCGCTGGTCGATGGGAAGATTTCGGCGTAATTCGCAAAATGCACGAAACAGCAGCGTAGTGTCTTAATAAATAAAAATATGCCAACTTTAATTCCAAACGTAGGATTGCAAAGAATCATCAACGCACTCAACGGTGGCAGTCATACTGCACCGACGTACATTGGGTGGGGAACTGGTACCACTGCGCCGGTAGCGGCTAACACTGGACTTCAAACGCCAGCGGCCGAAGCTCGTACCAACGGTACCAAAAGTGTTGTGACCACTACTATCGCCAACGATACATACCAGGTCGTGGGTACGATCACTTCACTTTCCACACAGTCAATTTCCGAAGCAGCTCTCTTTGATGCGGCTTCTGCTGGAAACATGTACCTCCGAGGCACATTCACTGCGATTCCTCTCGAAGCAGACGACGCAATTGCGTTCACTGTTCAGATTGTAAACAGCGCAGCGTAACCGGCAGCCTGGAGGGTTCGAGGCCCTCCTACGCTTATGGCAGATCAAAAAATATCACAATTAAATCCACTTCTTGCCGCTGGTGTCGCGGAAACTGATTTGTTTGTGGTCGTTAAAGATCCATCTGGTACTCCAGAAACAATGAAAATGACGGTGGCAGAAACTCGCAAACTTTTTGCGAATACTGATTACGTTGATTTTGGTGATGGTAGAGATGGCGATGTCACGATTTCGGGTACTACAACGCTTACCCGTGACATGTACTACAACAACCTCACGGTAAATGCGACTCTCAATACCGATGGTTTTCGTATCTATGTTGCGGGTACACTTTCTGGTACTGGCTCAATAAATCACAATGGTAGTAACGGTGGTGTTGGTGGTGATGGTATTGGAGGTGGAGCGTATGGAGCTGGTGGTACTGGTGCTCCGAGCACTGGAGCGGGTGTATTCAAGACTGGTGCTGGAGGTAACGGTGGTGCTGGTAACACTCCAAACGGAAACGTGGGATCTGCTGCCGCAAACATAAACTGGCTACCTTTAAGTGCGCTTGCTGCTGCTGGGGGTAATGGATCTTCTGGTAGTGGTTCCGGTGGAGCTGGTGGGCCGGTAAATACAATCGCTGAACTAAACCGTATTGCTCCTGTTCCTGTAACACACTTCGGTATAGGAGTTACCACAGCCGGACTCATTGAGTTTTTGAAAAAGAGCGGTGGATCTGGTGGTGGAGGCGGTGGACGCAACACTGGCTTTGCTAACGAGCGTAGTGCCGGAGGAGGTGGCGGTGGAGCATCTGGCGGTGTAGTGTGGATCGCTGCTCGAAACTTCAATGGTAGTTTTACCATCAACTGTAATGGTGGTAACGGAGGTAACGGTGGTACTGGCTCTGGCGGTAGTACATACGGCATGGGAGGCGGTGGAGCTGGTGGCCACGGAGGTTTTGCAGTCGTATTTTACGAAACAAAAGCCTGGACAGGAGCATTTAGTGCGACTGGTGGTACAGGAGGTGTCACTGCTGGAGCGCTGGCTGACGGCGCAAACGGTACAGCCGGTTCGATGCTTGAAATTGAGGTAGTAGCTTAATTATAATTTATATGATCACTTCACTAGACGCATACATCAACGCAGCCAAAGCAAGAGTAATGCTTGGTAAAACAGCTTCACGTACCACGGTTGCAGCCATTCCTTTCTCTGTATTTGAGCTTGCTGGTAGCCCTGGAGCCGGTACACTCGCTGGTGCCAACACCGCAAACGGAGTGGTGCCAACGGATGCTACTGCTGGTTTCCCAACTATCCCGTATTCTTCTGGTGACGTGCAACTCGGATCTATTCAATTTGCCAGCTCGGTCGCGAGTCGATTGGAGCTTTACGATTGTCTTTTCAAAGCTGGGGCGTACGCATTTAACGCCAACACTACACTTGCTTCTCAACCATCATTCGCTTCACGATGTCCGGACTATCCTGGATCTGGAGCAGTGTTTGGAAAAGGTAACGAGATCTGGATCGAAGCCGTGACTGCGTTTACTGGAAACCCATCATTCCAGATTAACTATCTTGATCAAGATGGTAACGCGGGTGACTCTGGTGTGGTTGCTTCCGGTGCTGCGCTTACCGTCGGTCGTATGTTCCGCATCCCACTTGCTGCTGGCGACTCTGGAGTATCACAGATCACTCAGGTACGTTGTACAGTAGCCACCGTGGGTACATTCAACGTACTTGTATTGCGACCACTCTGGAACGCTGGACGCGTGCCGGTAGCATCATTTGGTGATGTTCACGACATGCTAAAGGTGGGACTTCCGGAGATCTTTGTAGACAGTGCCCTCTTTATGCAAGTGACGGCCGATAGTACGGCCTCCGGTATACCGGATCTGCGTATCGAGGTAATTAACTCTTAAAATATGGCAGTGAAAAGCGTCTGGCGGCGACAGCCGACAGGTCGCTTGCTCGCAAGCGACCTGTATCAAAAAGTACCAAGCGGGACTTCTCAAACGGTCGCCACTGCTTTTTTTGAAGTGCCACTGGTATATAACCAATCGCTTGTCGGGCAGTTATTGTCCGGTAGTGTGCTTCGTCTTTTTTCTGCGGCGATCATAAACTACTTGCCAATTCTCAAAGAAGATGGTGATGTACTTTTGAAAGAAGATGGTGATCAGCTCTGGCTCGAACACCTTTATATCACCTCAGTAACTTACCCACTTTTGATTGTTGCGTCGCTCCTTTCTGATGCTGTTTTGCACCGAGTTCACCCACGTACTCTTAATGCTGGGATAGAACAAACTGGAGTAGTGGCGTACAATAAAACATATGCTCGCCTTTTGGATGGTGTGGTGGCTGTATCTGGCGTTGTTAGTCGCCAGCTCGACCTGGCACGAACATTGGTTGGAGGAGTAATAAGCACTGGAACAATCGTTAAGGGCCGACTGTTTTCTCGAACACTGGCTGCGACTGTTATTGCAACCGGATATCTCACTACCTTTAAGCTCAAAGGAGTGCTCATGATTGCGTCCCTAGTAAGCTCTGGCACTATCGAAACCACTAAAACGCTGTATCGCACCATTACGGGTACAATCGTCGTTTCTGGGGCGGTTTTGAAGCAAACTACCCTATATCGAACACTCACTGCTGGTATTGAAACTGCTGGAGTGATTGCAAAACTTCCGTACAAAATGCTCCGTGGCACGATCGAAGTCACCGGTAGCATCACAAAACAACTTTCTCTCAACCGAACACTCACCGGTATCGTTTCTGTAACTGGACGTATCAACAGACAATTAAGCCTTTTTCGCACGCTAGTCGGTATAATAAACGTGTTGCCTGGTTTGATTGCCAAGCGGCCATGGACACCAATCGGAAAAGATGTCGATGATGCCGCCTGGACTTCAATCGCCAAAGACGACGATCCGGACGCTTTCACAGCACTTGCTAAAGACGACTCGCCGAGCGCGTTTGTAGCAGTAGCCAAGGATGATGATGCCGACGCGTGGACTCCCGTTGCCAAGGACAGCGACGACGAGTGGACACCAATAAATCGTAGTAGCTAAACTTTATTTATATGGAAAATACGTGTACCGCAGCCGACGTTAAGCAGATCGTTCATGATGAACTCCTCGCCACGCGTGGTCGCTTTGTAAGCCAATTCTGGTACGTCCTTTTGGGACTTTTTATCACTTCTGCTGGAGCCTGGTTCTCTCTCTACTTCCAGGTGCAGTCAATCCAGCAAGAACTTGCTCGCACTCAAACTGAAACAACCAAGCAGTATGATGGTCTTCGAGCCGATTATAAAGCTGATGTGGAGGAGATCAAGACAGATGTGCGCTTCATTCGTGATACACTAATTAAACAGAACAGCCCTAAATCATATTAAACATGGCTGAGATTCCTTTCGTAGATTTTATACTAGGTGGCCTCGCTGATAGTGAATATTACGGGCCAAAAAACTCTCTTGCTGAGATTGTCGGTTTCGACTTGCACTCTCAACCTGGTAAAGCGATCGTGAATCAAAAACTAACTAAAGACTCTGGTACTACCGTCGATGAGTTATGTAAGGTTGGTGTGCCACTTTCTGATGGATCCACCGTATGGTTTTCTTCTACATCTGGAAAGGTGTGGCGAGAAAATGGTGGTACGTGGACTCTTTTGGGTACTCTTTCATTCCCTGGCTGGGATCTCCGGACTGCTGCCTACATGAGCAAATCTAAAGACGTGTCGGCACAAGTAACACAAGTCGAGCAATTTCAATGGAAACCGGACGGCCTTTCTTTCTATATTTCAGACTTCCTTAATGCCGATCTTATCTATCAGTACACATGTACCACTGCGTTTGATATCTCGACAGCAACCTACGCTTCAAAGCAAAAGAACGTATCGGCACAAGCGGCCGATGGCGGTGGCTTCTTTATTCGAGCAGATGGTGTGAAGCTGTTTGTGGTCAATAAAACCGGTAATATCTACCGTTACACCATGAGTACCGCGTGGGATATTTCAACTGCGACATACGATACTCACACATACAACGCCAGCGCCCAAGATAACGCGGACATGCGCCAGATCATCATGAAGTCGGACGGGCTTAAAATGATCCTTTCCGGACGCACGAGCGACGCAGTGTATGAATACACACTCGGTACCGCGTGGGATCTCACCACTGTTACTTACGTGACGAGCTTCTCGATTGCTGCGCAGTCAGATTTTCATGGTGGTATGTTCGTAAATGATGCGGGCACAAAGCTCTTTATTCTTGGTAACAGCCAAGATACCGTGCATCAGTACACGCTTGCTACTCCTTGGAGCCTTGCAACAGCCTCGTATGACAATATCTCGTATAACCCGAACCCAGAAGTCACTGTGGCGGGTATTGGTAGTGGCCTTGGATTCCGTCCAGATGGCCTTGGTTTTGTGATCGTACAGACCAACACTCCAGAAACAATTTACCAATTCTCACTCACTGCCGAAGACACTAACGCGATTGTGCTTGGTGCCGAAGAACATGACAGCAACCTGGTTTTTGCTACAAAAAATAAAGTGAGCACTATTCCGGTCGCGAGCATTACAGATCTTGTGACTGATCGCTCTTTGCTCGGTAGCTTTACCGTTGGCGACGACACATATCACCCGATGAAGCGACTTAATGGGATCCTTTATATCGGTGACGGCAACCTCGTGGCGCAAGTCGAAGCTGGTGTGTTTACTGCCGATGCTCTTGATATTGTCGATCCGCTACGCATTTCTGCGCTTGGTGCATACGATGTGGAGCTTTTGATTGGTACCATCATCAGTGCGAACGTGATGAAGTGCGACATGATCCGCTGGAACACCTGGAGTGATTCATGGCAATACGCCGACCCGATTCCAGAAAATGGTGTAAATGCTTTTCTCGATACAGATAACGAAGTAGTCGTTTCTGCTGGATCTCGTGGCCATATCTACACCTACAACGGAGTGCAGCTGGTTTCTAAAAAGCGCCTCCCTGGAACTTTCACTCGTGGCACTACAAATCAGTGTCGAGTAAATCCATACGCAGTGATGAACTACGAGGGTGTGGCGCTCTTTGGTATGTCGCAAGTGAGTGGTAACGCTATCAAGTATGGTGTGTATTCATACGCCAGACGAAGTGCGGGGTATCCATTTATTTTTGCGCTGGAGTATGTGATCTCTCAGAATAAATTAGTCGATATTGAGATTGGCGCGATTGTCAGTGTAACTAACGGCTTTCTTGTTTCCTGGAAAGACGGTAGTAACTACGGAGTCGATAGACTCGATGCGAGCAATAAATATGCGAGTCCGTACATGCGTACCCGTTTGATCATGAAAGACCGACGCGAACGTGTGACACTCGGACAGTGCGACGTAGCGTATGCTTCACTACCGGACAGCACAGATATTGTTATTAAGCGATCACTCGACGGTGGATCATTTGAAACAGTAGAGTCGATGAAAGATGCGGAGCGTTTGGTAAAAAGTACCAAGGTCGATATCGGAGATTGTATCAAGGCACAGATTGAAATTAGCTGTACTGTAAACGCCAACAGCGCACCGGAGATCGAGGGCTTTTATGTAGATGATAAATCATAGTATGGCTGAAGAAAATCCCGTAACATTTAAGGATATCGAGCAAACCGACGCACCTCGCCAGGAGCGTGCTGGTGATACCCGCAACTTGCGCAAAGTACAAGAGTTTCAAATCGGCAACGGTAACGCTGTATGGCGTGCTGATAAGCGCGGTATGTGGCTTGGAGCGAAGCGCTGGGAGGATGCGCCTTTTAAGGTGAACATGAACGGTGACATTGTGTCCATCACTCTTTCTTCTGAAACAGTAACAGCACGGCGAGTACAAACTGCCGACACTGGCCAGCGCGTAGTGATCGACGACGTGAGCAATACAATTCGTTTTTATAATAGTGCCAACGCTCTGATCCTGGAACTCCAGGGACTCACTGCATTTACCGAAGACAGTCAGATCAAGATTGCCGGTGGTATCACTGGAGCATCGGCCACTGATGCAAACTATGACGCGGGGTATCGACTTTGGAACGCTGGTTTTGGTGGTACTGGTATTATTGCAATTCTCGAAGCCTTTAATCTTGAAACAGCATCGGCGCGTGCTCGACTTGGTGTGCGTACTGATGGTGAATTGTGGTGGTATGGTACCGGTATCTCACCGGTGTTTGTGGCCAAAAATGATGGCACCATCGAGTGTGAGGGGATCTGGGCCAATCTACCTACAAGTAGCGCTGGAGTGCCAGCTGGTGGCTTGTGGAACGATTCTGGAACTGTAAAAGTAGCATAACACTATGAGTAAATTAACTTTCGATGAACGACTAGATGCGGCACTCAGTGCTGAGGCCGCGGTGTGGGAAGATGCGAAGATCCGCAAAGAGATCTTTATTGCATTTCCGGAGCACGAAACCATGCCAAGAATTGCTGGATTAGCGATCTGGATCATTCGAGCGTTCGGTGGTGTGTTCCGTGTTGGATTCCACGACAAAGAGTGAAAAAGGCAATTTTATTCGTAGGAGGGGTGGTATTATAAAAGCAGCTCTATATGACCATATACCCAATTTTTAATAACAAAACAATATGGCGGAAACATTAAATG
>Ga0114983_1000364_pt1 | contig 19570 bp, 18 predicted proteins | sample Shrwel_input2_RT_FD_87182 | JGI IMG/M metagenome (GOLD analysis project Ga0114983, IMG submission 87182) | Subsurface microbial communities from deep shales in Ohio, USA - Utica-3 well 1 S input2 RT | ecosystem: Environmental > Aquatic > Deep subsurface > Shale gas/oil reservoir > Produced... | reverse complement strand
GGTATGAAGATGCAGTTTTTCCCTAAACTATGGCAAATTCGTGGTCAGATGACAGATATCTGGGGCGGTGTTTACGGCGTCAAACGCGACTCGATTGCCGACTGAGGAGCCTGGAATGTCGTTGAAATCGCGTTTTCATCTGCCCGAAGGGCACTATTTTTTGTCCCATTCTGTGGGCGCCATGCCAAAAGATTGCGAAGCTGCGGCCGGCGAGTTTCTCGGCGCCTGGAAGCATCAAGGCGGTGACGCCTGGCCTGTGTGGCTCGAGGGGGTTGAGCAGTTTTTGCAGCAACTTGCGGCTTTGACCCGAGTTCCCGCCAGTGGCTTTTGCCCGCAGCTGAATCTCTCTTCGGCTTTATCCAAGCTGGTCGGCGCCCTGCCGAATGCCAAGCCCGGTCAGCGGATCTTGGCCACCGAACTGGATTTCCCCTCCATGGGGTTTGTATTGCAACAGGCCGAGAAGAAGGGCTACCGCCTGCAGCTGCTTGAGCCGCAAGCCGGGCTGGTGTCTTTGAGTCAGTGGCAACAGGCCTTGGGAGAGGATGTGGCGCTGGCCTTTATCACCCATGCCATTTCCGAAACCGGTCAGTTACAGTCTGTGAGTGAAATTTGCGCTCTGGCCCGAAGCTTAGGAGTAATGACTGTGGTGGATATTGCCCAGTCTCTCGGAGTCATTCCGATAGATTTGGGGCAGTGGCAGGCTGATGCTGTCTTGGGGTCCTGCGTTAAATGGTGTTGCGCTGGCCCGGGGGCGGCCTTTTTATGGCTCAGCGATAGGTTGGCCCAGACGCTGGAGCCTGTGGATCTGGGATGGTTCTCCCATGAGGCGCCGTTTGAGTTTGATATCCATGATTTTCGCTATGCCAAGGGAGCAAAAAGGTTTTGGGGGGGCACGCCTTCCGTATTGCCTTACATGCTGGCGGCGGCGTCACTGCAGCAGCTGCGCGCTTTCGGCGATAGTCAAATTTATCAACACAATCAGCGCTTGGGGCAGGGGATCCTGGATTGTGCCCTGAGTTATGAACTCAAGGTGGTGACGCCCAATATCAGCGGCGAGCGCAGTGGCACTGTGGTAGTCGATTTCGCCGATAGGCAGGCGGCGCAGCAAGTGTTCAATAGATTGGGGATCAAGACAGACTTGCGCCCAAGATTCGGCTTTCGCTTTTCGCCGCATATCTATACCGATGGTGAGGATATGGAGGCTTTGCTGCAGGGGCTCAGACAGTTGGGCGGCAAAAGGCTCTGAGAGCTTGGGGGCAGGAACTGGGGCCGATTTAGATGAGACTCATTCCTGGGGAAGCCGAAATAAGATTGGGCCAGCTGCGGCTTAAATTCTCCGGGAGTCTTTAAGCCACTGAGGTTTCAGTACTGGTTCTCGAAATAGCTTTCGATGATCAGCACAGCAGAGACGGCATCGATCTGGCCCTTGGTCAGCGCCTTGAAGCCACCGAGTTCAAATAACCTGGCCTTGGCATCGGCCGTGGTCAGGCGTTCATCCTGGGTGGCCACTTTGACACCGAAACGCCCGGCAATACGGTTGGCAAACTTACGGGCTCTCTGGGTCATCTCCTGCTCTGTGCCATCCATATTGAGTGGCAGTCCCACCACCACGAGATCCGGCTGCCACTCTTCGATTAAAGCCGCTATCTGCTGCCAATCGGGAATACCATCCACTGCCTTGATGGATGTCAGTGGGCTGGCACTGCCGGTCAACTGCTGACCTATGGCTATGCCTATGCTCTTGGTGCCGAAATCGAAGCCCAGTACGGTTTTTGCAGTCATTTTGCCTCTGTAATCAAGCGTGTCCCATCTGGCTGGACATTTGCCAGATATCGAATCCCAGTGATTGGGTGGCCTTGAGCCAGCGATGCTCATGGGGAGTATTGAACAGTATCTCGGGTGTGGCGGGAATGGTCAGCCAGCTGTTTTCCGCCAGTTCTTGCTCCAGCTGGTGGCGGCTCCAACCCGCGTATCCCAGCGCCACCAGAAAATGTTCCGGCGCCTTTGAGGTGCCAAGAGAGGTGAGAATATCCCGTGAACTGGTCAGCATTATCTCGTCATTGATGGCAGTGCTGTTGGCCCAATAGGGTTGACTGCTGTGCAGTACAAAGCCCCGCTCCGGGTTGACCGGGCCGCCCACGAGTACGCTGTTGTCTACTGATGGCTTGAGGGATACCTCTTCTGCCAACTCCATCTGCAGTAGCAACTCGTCAACTTCAATACCTATGGGGCGGTTGACCATGAGTCCCATGGCCCCCTTGTTGTCATGCTCGCACACATAGATGAGTGAACGCTCGAAGAAGGTATCATCGAGCGAAGGCATGGCGATAAGAAAATGATTTTGCAAACTGTCCATCATACTGCTCCTGGTACTTGTTGCCTGTCAGCCGCCGGCCAGCTTCACCTTGTAGCCCAGCTTCTCCAGCAGGCCCTGGAGTTGCTCTCGATTGTCGGTTTGAATCTCGATATCGAACGCTTTTACTGTGCCGCCGCAACCGCATTGCTTCTTGAGTTTTTGCGCCAGATCTTTCAGCGCCTTGGCGTCTAGTCCCAGCCCTTTGATCACTGAAACACCTTTGCCTTTGCGGCCCTTGCTGTCTTTGTGGATCCGGACGATACCATCGGATGTCGGGACTGTGGCTTCTTCCTTGGGCTGGCTAATACGGCCTTTGTCGGTACTGTATACCAAACTGACATTGGGATCTGTTTTCATTGTTGATGCTGATCTATGGCTTATGGGCGCAGTCTAGCAGATTTAGCTTAAGCGCCCAATGGCTTGCTCCAAGCCGCTGAAATCAAAAAAAAGCCACCGTTAAGGTGGCTGGTAAAAACTGAAATTGCGCAGGGAACAAGATCAGTAACCGGCGTGGATGCCGGCAATCACAAGAAATGTCAGGAAAGCAGTATTCCGCCAAGCACTGCCATCACAGATAAAAAGGCGCAGGGCAGCATCAGTATTCTTAGCTTGGGCAACAGTAGTGTCAGTGTAGTCAGGACGAAACCGAAAGCGGCCAGATCAAAAGGTGAAATCTGTTGCTCGACCAATCTGGCACCGAGCCAACCGAGAATGAGCAGCGGCAGGATAAGCAAACGTCTGGCTTGATTGATGCTGCCTATTCCAGCCAGTTGCTGGGTTTGTTGCAGCAAAGAGTTTCGAGTCAGCAAAACACCACTGGCAATAATAAAGAATGCGAGATACCAAAGCATCATGAGTCATCCAAGGTTTAATCTAGATGATAATCATTATCATTTGATGGTGTACTGAAGTCAAGCTGAATCGGTAAACTAAATTTTGTTAAATTCGGTTGTAGAGCAGAAGATTGAAATGTAAGCTGATTTCATGGGGTTTTGTGGCCATTTTCAGGCCTGGGTAAACGAGGGAAATTCGATGAAGTATCTGATAACAGCCGTAATGGCACTGATGCTAAGTGCTTGCAGTACACTGAATACTGGCTGGGATTATGACCCGGGTGTGAACTTCAGTCAGTACAAGAGCTATGCCTGGGTGGAAAAGCAATCCGAAGACACCAGTTATCATCTGGATGGTTTGATGGATCAGCGAGTACGTGATGCCTTGGATCGGCAGTTGGCGCAAAAGGGCCTGCAGGCTGCAGCCAAGGAAAACGCCGATATCCTGGTTAACTATCTGACCAAGGTAGACAAGAAAATCAATGTCGACACTTTCAACACCAACTATGGTTACAACCCATATTGGGGGCCGGGTTGGGGCTGGGGCGGCAATATGCAGACCCAAACCACAGTACGCGAATATGAAGTCGGTACTTTGATTGTGGATCTGGTGGACGCCAAGTCCGGCAAACTCATCTGGCGCGGCTCGGTGGCTGACACCATTCGCGACAGCGATACTCCGCAAAAGCGAATTGCCAAGGTTAACGAGGCGGTTGCCAGTGTTATGAGCAACTTCCCGCCCAAGGTGGAAAAATAACCTCTGAGTTCCACTAGGTCCATTTAGGAAATCCGGTATCGGAATAAAGCGGCGCAAAGCCGCTTTATTGTTTTTTAAGCAGTTCACGCAGCAGTTGCCGCATTCTGACATTGACTCTGGATATCTGGCTGACCGATGACTGGAGTACATCTGCATTAGCCTTCAAGCCGCCTAGTTCAAAATCCAGTTTTACGGCCAGCAATTCCCCCCTTGCTCATTGCCTCTTGGACCAAGGGCAGTTCTGTGGACACAGTGACAGGCGTGAGTGTTTTCTTAAGTCTTATGCCATTGAGTGGAACTACTTGTACAACCTGGGGTTTAAGCGGTTTTACGGCAATAACCCTGATGCGTATGGTATTGGACTCAGGTTATTGCATACCCTTGGGGGGGAAGGCCGACTCATTTTGGTGACGGTTCCAGCTATTACCTGGGCGCTGGAAGCCGGTATTCTGGGAGCTTCTTATTCTACAACCCCTTGTTTAACTGGCTCTATTACTGCTTGCGGCGCACGTCCATCGGTCCATCAAGGTGTTTTATTAAAAGGTAACTACTATGTAGGAGATTTCTGCTGCAGTAGCAACTCATTACCGCAGATGTTGGTTTATCTTGGCTAAAATTAAAGACGATTATACAATGCGTTAGCCGGTGACCTGTGACTTGGCGCACTAAAGCCAAGTGAACCGGCGGCGGATTGTGTTCTGCCTGAAACTCATCTATATAGTTGAAGGATTGATAGTTAGGGAGGCCTGGGTGAATCGTTATTTGGGCTTGGCGGGGGGGATTCCGCTGCTGTTGCTGAGCAGCGCTGTGCTTGCCTGGGAAGATTCTGACGGTGACGGTGTCCCTGACACTAAAGATGCCTGTCCCGATACCCCGGCACAGGCAGCTGTGAGCGCCAATGGTTGTGTCTTGGATAAGACCCCCTCCATGACGGATATCTGTTTACCGACAACGTCCGGTGGTGTCTATCCCCCAAATTGCGATACAGCCAATCCAATAAGGCTGTATTTCGACTTGGGTTCGGCGCAGATCCCCCTGGCGCAGTGGCCGCAACTTGCCAGAATGAAAGCATTTCTTCATCAATATAAGGTAAACTTGCATATTGAAGGACATGCCGACATCAGCGGCTCAGATGCCATAAATCAACCTTTGTCAGCAGCTAGGGCCGAAAGTGCCAAAATGGTGCTGATTGAGGATTATGGTTTTCCGGGGGCACAATTCAGTACTCACGGATATGGCAGCAAGCAGCCTGCCGCCGATAATACCAGTGTCTTGGGTCGCAGCCTTAACCGCAGGGTTGAGTTTGTGGTCGATTTAAAAAAGTAAGTTAAATAAGGTTTGTAAGGGAGTATTTTAATGGAAAATCTCGAAGGGCTGTTCAATCAAGCGCCCGAGTTAATCGCGGCCTATGGCATCAAGATACTGCTTGCCATTGTCATTTTCTTTGTCGGTAAGTATTTGTCCAATGTGGCCAAGAAAGTCACTGCCAAAATGTTGGGCAAGCGCAAGATAGATCAGACAGTGGTTTCCTTTGTTGCCAATATGGCTTGGGCTGTGGTGTTTGTATTTACCGTTATCGCTACCTTGGGGCAGCTAGGTATTCAGACAGCCTCTCTGGTTGCGGTTCTCGGTGCTGCCGGTTTGGCCGTGGGTTTGGCACTGCAGGGCTCACTGTCCAACTTTGCCGCCGGTGTCTTGATGGTACTGTTCCGCCCTTGCCGTGTGGGTGACTATGTTGAAGCCGCAGGTGTTGCCGGTACTGTAGATGAAATCACCATCTTCTCTACCCGCCTGAAAACGCCGGACAACAAGGTCATCATAGTGCCTAACTCCACTATCATGAATGGTAGCATCACCAACTACTCTGCCATGGACAAGCGCCGTATCGATCTGGTGATCGGGGTTTCTTACGATGCTGATATCCGTCATACCAAGCAAATACTGACAAGCATTCTCGATAATCACGAGAAAGTACTGAAAGAGCCTGGCTATACTGTGGGTCTGCACACACTGGCTGACTCTTCGGTCAATTATGTGGTTCGCCCTTGGGTGAAGTCCGCTGATTACTGGGGGGTATACTTCGAACTGATGGAGCAGATTAAACAGTCTCTGGACGAAAACGGCATTGGCATTCCATATCCTCAGATGGATCTGCATGTCAAAGAGCTACCTTCCAAGTAAGCTCTTAGAAGAAGACCGGCAGATGCCGGTCTTTTTGTGCCTGTGTTCTGATAATTCGTTATATTAGCCAGATCAAATTTAAAGCGGCAGCGAGGGAGAAAACTATGTTGCAACTGACAAAGTGGAGTGTTGTGTGTGCATTGACCTTGGTAAGTGCCACGGCTATGGCAGCTGAAGGGAAAGTGGCCGCCGAAGTCAAAATGGGTGGCCAGAGCGTCACCTTGATGGGCAAATTGCCCGAGCTTAACCAGCTTGCTCCAGGGTTTAAGGTGGTGGATGACAAGTTTGCCCCAGTGACCTTAAGTGACTTCAAGGGTAAGACGATACTTATCAGTGCGGTTCCCAGTCTGGATACCGGCGTCTGTGCCCTGCAGACCAAGAGATTCAATAAAGAGTTCAGCAAGTTTGATGATTCAGTGGTCATGTTGACCGTTAGTGAAGACTTACCCTTTGCCCAAAAACGTTTCTGCAAGGTGGAGAATGTAAATAAAATCAAGGTATTGTCAGACTCTGTCTGGCGCGACTTTGGTAATAAGTATGGTTTGTTGATCCCAAATCGAGGCTTGCTGGCCAGAGCGATATTTATTATCGATACCAATGGCCAGCTCAAGTACCGTGAGTTGGTGGCGGATGTGTCTCACCACCCGGATTACGATGCGGCGCTCAAGGCCTTGAAAGAAATCAGCCAGGGACAAATATAAGGCTAAGAACACCATGTGTCTCGGCCCTTTGGCGCTGGCTTGGGTTCAGCGGCTGAGGCTTTTAAGCCAGGCAATTTCTTCGGGCCAGATCTCTGGGCGTATGGTTTCTAATATCAAAGGTATCCTCTTGGTGGCGGGGTGGCCGAGAATATACTCGAAAGCGGTTTTGCCTATTTCGCCCATACCTAAGGAGTCGTGGCGGTCGACCCGGCTGCCGAGCCCTGTCTTGCTGTCGTTGAGGTGCATGCCCTTGAGGTATTGAAAGCCCACGATATGGCCAAAGGCATCAAAGCTTTCCCGGCAGCTTTCCTGAGTACGGATGTCGTAACCTGCGGCAAACATATGGGCGGTATCCAGGCAAACGCCGACTCGGGATTTATCCTCAACCCCGTCTATGATCTGCGCCAGTTGTTCAAAGCTGTGTCCCAGGTTGGAGCCTTGGCCCGCGGTATTTTCGATGACGGCACAGACGCCATCACAAGCTGCCAATGCCAGGTTGATTGAATCGCTGATGTTACGCAGACAGTGGTTTTCACTTATCTGTCGCAAGTGGCTGCCGGGATGAAAGTTCAGCAAGGTTAATCCCAATTGTTTGCAGCGAAGCATCTCATCGACAAAGGCATCGCGGGATTTTTCCAGCAGCAAGGGATCCGGGTGTCCCAAGTTAATCAGATAGCTGTCGTGGGGCAGAATTGCCTCGGGTCTGAACCCCAGCTGTTGGCAGTTTTCCTGAAAGGCGGCGATGGACTGTTCGGTTAAAGCTGCTGCCTGCCAGCGCCGTTGATTTTTGGTAAACAGTGCAAAGGCACTGGCCCCTATCTTGTGGGCATTAAGGGGAGCATTTTCCACGCCACCCTGGGCGCTGACATGGGCACCAACCCACCTTTCCTGACTCGTCACCCAGACTCCTCTATAGCGTTTAGCAAGCTGGATAAGTCGCTAATATTGCAAACTTGTCTATGCTTGAATGACTGAAAAACAACGGAAAGGGACTTTAACGTGTTTTCCTCTGCGGCTCAAACCGAATTCCCTGGCGACTGGTCCCGACTGCTGATTGAACTGGCTAAATTGCAACTGGGGTTGACCCAGGGACAGGACGTATTGCCGGCCCTGTGCCAGACCTTGGTTCATACCTCAGGGGCAGAGGCCTTGCTGATGGTGGAGCGTTCAGAGTTAGGGGGCAACGATATGCCTGAGTCAGTCACCTGCTGGTGTCGGGATCCGGTTATCTATCTGACGCTTTGGAGCAGTGTTAATCAGTGGGTCAAAGAAGCGGGCCAGCAAGAGTTGCACCAATGGTTGAAGTTTACCGTCTGGCCCATCAAAGATTCGGAACTATTGCTGTTTTTTCACTCATCGGCTCCCGGGTGGTTTGAGTATTTGGCTGCATGCCAGGCCAGTATCGGCCCTTTGGTGGGCGCCATCTATCAATGTCAGCTCAGTCGCAGTTCATCACAGTCGGTAGAGGATGAACTCTGCTTCAAGGCCGTTATAGACGGTGCCGATAGTTTATTGCTGCTTTTTCGTCTCGAACCTGAGCAGGAACCTATTCTTTATGCCAACCCGGCGGCAACTGCTGTGACCTTATATGCCAACCGGGAGTTGGTGGGTGCCAATTTGACCGCCCTGTTGTTTGAAGGCGAAGAAAGTGATTCCTTTCGAGAACAGTTACACCGCAAGAGCAGTTATAGCGGGGAACTTTGGTGTCATAAGGGCGATGGCGGCAGGGAGTTATTGCATCTCAACTGTTACTGTATTTCCCGAAGTCGGCGTGTATACGCCATTATAGGTCGCGATTACAGCGAGCAGCATCAGTTGCAGCAGGCCGTGGCCAGAACCCAGAAGATGCAGGCCATTGGGGAGTTGGTCGGTGGCATAGCCCACGACTTCAACAATATTCTCGGGGTATTGAAGGGCAACCTGGAGTTAATGCAGCTTAAAACCTCTGATCCCAAAGCTGAAAAATACCTCAATACCGCCTTTAAGGCCTGCCAGCGAGGCACAGATCTGACTCGCAGACTGTTGTCATTTTCGCGCCAGGAACAGTTCAATGCCGCGCCTTGCCAGGTCAATGAGGTGATTGAAGGTTTGCAGGAGTTGTTTGCCAAGTCCTTGACCAGTCAAATAACGCTGAGTATTGAGCTGGCACCGGATAACAAGCCTGTGATGCTCGACAAAGGGGATCTGGAAGACACCTTATTGAATCTGCTGCTCAATGGTCGTGATGCCATGGAGGGCAAGGGAGAGCTCAAGATCCGTACCGGCAGTTGCTATTTGAGTGGTTATCTGCCCGGGATCGCCATAGGCAAGACCCAGGTGGAGCCCGGGCATTATGTATGGATCAGTGTGATTGATAGCGGCAATGGAATTCCAAAAGCCTTTCAGGACAAGGTATTCGACCCATTTTTTACCACCAAGGACAAGAGCAAGGGTACAGGTCTTGGACTAGCCATGGTGTACGGTTTTGTTAAACGTTCCAAGGGTTATATCGCCATTTTGAATACTGGGGCGAGTGGCACTGAGTTCAGATTATGGTTTCCGCAGAGTCGCAAACTGACACTTGAACCTCAGCTTGGCTCCTACACAAGTGAAGTGCCCAGAGTCAGGCGTCCGATAAAGGCGATAGTGGTGGATGATGAGCCGGAAATGTTGGAAGTGATGGCTGACTATTGCGACCTGCTGGGAATAGAGGCTGAGTTGTTCCACGACCCCCTCATAGTGCTGCAACGCTACGAGCAGCAGCGTTGTGATGCCGAGCTTCTTATCACAGATGTGTTGATGCCTGGCGGTATCAACGGCTATGAACTGGCTCAAAAACTCAATGTTAAACACTCCCTGCTGGTGTTGCTGATCTCCGGTTTTATCCAGAACATAGGGATTTCCAGTGCCGATGAGATGCCGTTTCCGGTACTGCATAAACCCTTTGAACTGACAGGATTGATTCTGGCGCTCAAGCAGGTGGGAATAAGGTTTGCTGATGACAGTAAGGGAGAATTATGGACAATTTAACTGTCTGGGTGGTGGATGATGATCTTGATTATCTGACTTTGATAGAGGAAGTCTTGCAGGATGATTACTTAGTCCAAGTTTTTGACTCGGCAGCAGTTTATTTGTCGGCGTTGGAATCGGCGACACCGGAAATCATCCTGATGGATATCAACCTACCGGATTCCAGCGGTGTGGACCTCTGTGCTCACTTGCAATCACAGGGGCGGGAGGCGTCAGTGGTATTTGTTTCCGGTATGAATACCCTCAATGAGCGCCTTAAAGCCTATGAGGCTGGGGCGGTGGATTTCATCGCCAAACCCTTTGAGTTGAAAGAGCTGTTGGCCAAGGTTCGCAGTGTGGCGCAATATCAGCAGCGCAAACAGTCGCTGATGCAGGCTGAGTCCATGTCGAGAAACATGGCGTTTCAATCCATGAGTGAATCGTCCCAATATGGCTGCGTGCTGCAGTTTTTCCGCCAATGTTTCCTTTGTAATAACTTTCGTGCCCTTGCCGATGCCTTTTTTGAACTGATGAGTCAGCTCAATCTCAATACCTGTCTGAAAATATGCACAGACAGCACCGAGTACTTTGTGCCGGACAATGCCCAGATAAGCCCGATAGAAGCCAATATTTTCGAGCTTTTGGATAAACAAGGACGCTTGTATGACTTTGGTAACCGAACCATGTGCAACGACAAGCATGTGTCATTCTTGATCAAGAATATGCCCGTCGAGGATGAGGTGTTGTATGGCCGCCTCAGGGACGTAATTGCCGTTGTGGTCGAAGGATTGGAGGCCAGGGTATTGGATATAGAACGCCAGCAGATGCTGCGTCGGGTGATGGATAGGTTACACCTGTTGATGAAACAACTGGGCGATTCCATGCAGCAACAGGATCAGCGTTTCTGTGATGCCTTATCGGGGATCACCACAGAAATTCGCAGTAGCTTTCACGTGTTGGACATGACAGAAGAGCAGGAGAGCTATTTTACCTCAATGGTCGAGCGGCACCTGCGCGAAGCCAGCTCTGCCGGTGAAGCATTTAATCGTATCCGCAGTTCTCTCAAAGGAATGTTGGTGATGATGGAGGAAAGTCTGCGGGGCTGATATGCTTGCTAAAGCTTGGATAAGAGCCAATAACAGTATGGCCGGATAGCCTCACGGGACAAACAGTGCTTAGATAATAGATGTTGTACTTACCGCTAATTTATGAATTGTTGATTTAGATGGTTATTTTCCTTGATCTTTATCATGTCCCTGGAAAACATCTATGGTTAGTATTGAGTAATCTTTGGCCTGTTTACTACTATTACCTAGAAAGGCCCGACTCAAGATGGAGTGCCCTATGCTGCAAAGATTGATGAATGACCACAAGCATATTGCCATATTGCTGAAGTTGCTAAAGGGGAAATACCAGAAGCTGGCCGAAGGTGAGCATGTCAATTTTAATCTGGTACGGGATGTTGTTGAGTACATGCAGGGCTATGCCGAGCATAGCCATCATCCGCTCGAAGACATCATTTATGACTACTTTCTTATCAAGGAGAGCCGTACCGAGCCAACCAGGCGCCTTGAACAGGAACATCAAAAGCTAATCGATGCCTCATCAACCTTGATGGCGACCCTCAACCTTATTCTCAATGATGTCGTCGTGGCCAAGGAAAAATTGGTTACTGAATTAAAAGAGTATGTAGATTTGCAGGAAAAGCACATGCTATACGAGGAAAGGGAAATTTTTCCTCTGCTTGCCAAGAGCCTGCAGGATGAGGATTGGCAGAAGATCCAAAGTATGTGTGAATTGAAGTTGATAGAGGATCCTTTGTTCAGCAGTGATGATAACCAGTTGTTTGATGAGCTGAGAAACTACATTCATACAGCCGATAGATAATTATATATTCTTTAACTTGCATTGAATGGATATTAAAAAAGAGCGCTACGCGCTCTTTTTTAATGACTCTCATATTCAGAGGAGGCTATCGATATCATAATTAAAACTGCTGTCTATCTCCTGTAACTCTTTCAGCAGACGATGCTTGTCTTTCAATGCTTCAATCTCTCGCCATTTACGCTTCTTGCTGGAGCTTCGAGAGCGGCTTGGTCTTTCAACGACTTCATCTAGCGCACTACCATAATCCAAACGATCCATGGCAACCTCCTTTGTTGTATGTTTTATCAACACTTAAATATCATACTTGGCAAACAGGGTGCAAGAAGAATGTTTCTTTTTTGTTAAAGCGAGATGATGCTTTGATGAAGTCGTTTAGATGAGATGGGTGGTAAAAAAATACCAGCCAGTGGAGCTGGCTGGTATTTCTTGATTTGTAAGCTGAAAAGGCTAGATTTTACCTTGTCTGAAGAGATTAATTAGAGCATTGCTGGAAGAGTCTAGATCCTGACTGTCTAGCTCTGCACCAATACGCGACAGTACTTCATTCCCCAGCTTTTTACCCAGCTCGACCCCCCATTGATCGAATGAGTTAATATCCCAGATAGCGCCTTGAACCAGCGTCCTGTGTTCATAAAGGGCAATCAAGGCGCCCAGGGTTATAGGGGTCAACTTGTCCATCAACAAGGTATTGCTCGGCTTGTTGCCTTCCATGACCTTATGTTTGGCAATAAGCTGTTTCTCTGCCTCAGTGAATGAGCTGTCTGCCAGTTCGGCCAAGGCTTCATCAAAGGTTCGTCCCTGCATCAGCGCCTGGGTTTGACCAAAACAGTTGGATGCCAGTTGCGCATGATGCTCCCCAATAGGGTTATGGCTTTGCAGCGGCAGGATAAAGTCAGCCGGGATCAATGCAGTACCTTGGTGCAACAATTGGTGGTAGGCGTGTTGGCCATTTGTGCCTTCTCCACCCCAAATGACCGGGCCTGTACTGTAATCCACTGCATTGCCGTCCAGAGTGACGGACTTGCCGTTACTCTCCATATCCAGTTGCTGGAAATAGGCCGGAAGTCCTCTGAGGTAGTGGTCGTAGGTCAACACCACATGGGACTGGGCATTGAAGAAGTTGTTGTACCATACAGAGAGCAGGCCCATGATCACAGGCATATTCTGCTCAAGGGGCCTGGATGCGAAATGTACATCCATAGCTTTGGCGCCTGCCAGCAGTGCTTTGAAGTTATCCATGCCTATCAGGGCGGCTATGGGCAAACCTATGGCCGACCAAAGAGAATAACGCCCGCCAACCCAATCCCACATGGGGAAGATATTGTCTTCATCTATGCCAAACGCCGTTGCCTTGGCGACATTGGAGGTAATTGCCGCAAAGTGCTTGCCGATATCTTGCTGTGAGCCACCTTTGGCCAGGAACCACTCTTTGGCGCTGAGGGTGTTGGTCAGGGTTTCCTGAGTGCCAAAGGATTTTGACGACATCAGGAACAGGGTGGTTTCAGGATCCAGCTTCTTCAGTTTTTCACTGATGGCCGTGCCGTCGACATTGGCGACGAAGTGACACTGTAGCTTACCGTTCCAATAGGGACGCAGGGCCTCGGAGATAATCTTGGGGCCGAGGAAGGAACCGCCAATACCTATGGAGACAAGATCTGTGATTTTCTTGCCGGTATAGCCGCGCCACTGACCTGAATAGAGCGCCTCGACAAAAGCCTCCATTTGAGCCAGGGTTTGCTGAACTTCAGGGACTACATTGACGCCATCGACGCGAATATCCGCATCGGCCGGTGCTCTCAGGGCTGTGTGCAACACGGCACGCTGCTCCGTGGTATTGATTGCTTCGCCGGCAAACATTGCCGCTATTTTTTGCTCAAGTCCGGCTTCTCGGGCGAGCTTGAGTAACTCCTGCAGAACCGCCTCAGTGAGGCGGTTCTTGGAGAAATCCAACAGCAGTCCACAATCTTTAATCGACAGTTGATCAAAGCGCTGCGGGTTTTCGGCAAAGAGTTCACGCATGTGAGGCAGATCTGCACTCATCGCCTTGAGAGTCTGCCAGGTAGCAGATTGAGTCAAATGTGTCATGAGTAGTCCCTGATCTTCAGTTTCAGAACAATCCTTGATTAGCTCAGTTTAGCTTTAAGCATGGTCTCGAGTTTGCCCTGATCTATGGCAAAGTTACGGATACCTTCGGCCAGTTTTTCCACTGCCATGGGATCTTCGTTGAACTCCCAGCGGAACTCAGCCTCGGTCAGTGGCTTGGGTGGCTCTTGGGTTTCAGTGGCCGGTTGCAGCTTGGTTATTATCTGGGTGTTTGAGTTGGCCAGTTCTTCCAGCAAAGATGGGCCTATAGTCAGACGATCACAGCCGGCGAGTTCAATGATTTCACCTGTGTTACGGAAGCTGGCGCCCATAACCACAGTCTGATAACCATGCTGTTTGTAATAGTTGTAAATCTGGGTCACTGAGATCACACCAGGATCTTCACTGGCATTATATTCTTTGCCAGTATCTTTTTTATACCAGTCGAGAATGCGGCCGACAAAGGGTGAAATCAGGTAAACTCCGGCTTCGGCGCAGGCTCGGGCCTGGGCGAAGCTGAACAAGAGTGTCAGGTTGCAGTTGATACCCTTTTGTTCCAGTTCCTTGGCGGCGCTGATGCCTTCCCAGGTGGAAGCCAGTTTGATCAGAATGCGAGACTTGTCGATACCGGCCGCTTCATAGAGTTTAACCAGCTTGTTGGCCTTGGCAATTGAGCCGGCTTTATCGAATGAAAGGCGAGCATCTACTTCGGTTGAAATACGTCCCGGTACCAGCTTGAGAATTTCCACCCCTATGTTGACAGCCAACTTATCTGCGGCGTCTTCCAGTTGTTGCTGTGGATCCTGGCTCTGAGCTTTAGCCCAGGAAATCGCATCATCGATCAGTGGCGCATACTCTGGGATTTGCGAGGCTTTGAGGATCAGCGATGGGTTGGTGGTGGCATCCTGTGGATGATAGAGCTTGATCGCCTCGATGTCACCGGTATCAGCAACTATGGTTGTAACGGATTTGAGTTGCGTGAGTGTGTTTGCCATGAAAAACATCCTTCTCAGATTGCGGCCGTTTACGCGGAAATTGCATTACGCTATTAAAAGCGATTTTGCCTCTGTTTCCAACCAGGATTGAAAAAAAATTACAAAAATGGTGAGAAATTGTCAATGAAGGCCGTTGTCGGTTAAAGGAAGTGTACTCCCATAGCCGAGGGAATTCTAATGACAAAAAAGAGTGAAAATAAAAAAGTCGCTGCAGGGCAGCGACTTTTTCAGAAGAAGTTCAGCTTATTTCAGCAGGGCTTCTTTTTCTTTAAAGCTCAGGAGAGCTTCGATACGGCGGTTAACCTTGTTGGCTTCTGCAGAAGAACCCTGCATCAGCGGCTGGCTTTCACCGTAGCCCTTGGCGCTGATACGGCTGGCATCGATGCCATACTGTTCAACCAGTACTTTGGCAACTGCGTCGGCGCGCTTTTGAGACAGCCACTGGTTGTAATCGGCTTTACCTGGCAGAGAGGCGTGGCCGGCGATTTCCAGATCAGCTTTAGGATACTTGCTCATAAAGTCAGCAACTTTCTGGATTTCAGCCATAGAGTCGGCTTTCAGTACAGATGAGTTGTTATCGAACTCAGCTTTAACTTCCAATGTTTCCAGTTTTTCAACATAGATAGAGCAGCCATTGGCGTCTACCTTGTGGTTGGCTGGTGTGTTTGGACACTGGTCCATATCGTCGTTAACACCGTCGTTGTCGCTGTCAACGGGTTCTACGACCACAGGAGCGACTACAGGGGCTGGTTTTGAAGTGCTGCCGAAACGGTAGCTCAGTTCAAGACCCCAGTAGTTACTTTCCATTTCCAGAGTGTTCCACTTTTCTTCGTCGAGGTTTTCATAACGACGATACTTGGCGGCCAGTTTCAGGTCCTCTGTGATGTTGTAACCGATACCGGCACCGAAGTAAGGCGCAACACCGCTATCGCTGTAGTACTCGCTACCCCATTGTTTGTTGTTGGAAATGTGGTAGTTCATGGCACCGGCTTCAGCAGACAGGCTCCACTTATCGGCGAAAGGCCAGAAAGCCACCAAGCCCAGAGTGGCGCCCTTGACACCAACGTCGTTGAGTTTGTTGCTATAGTCGGTCCATTCGGCACGACCCAGGTCGCGGTACCCCAGTTCTACACCGAAGTAATCATTGAACAGGTAACCTGCAAATACGTCCCAAGCATATGGATCGTCTTCACCACAGGTTTTCATGGTTTTCTGATCACAGTTTGGTTCGTAGTTGTTTACGCCGAGGCCAGCACCGACATACCATGGGCTGAGCTCATCTGCTGCAGATGCTGCAAAAGGCATCATAGATGCAAGCAACAATACTTTAAATGTCTTATTCATCATGTTCTCCAAGTCCATTGCTATTTAATTACCCATATGTCCCGTATAGGAAACACGACTAGCACTTAATGTGGGGTTCCGTTTAGTGTTTTAGCTAGCTGGCTCAATTATCCATTGAAATAAAGCAATTTTCCACTTTTCAAGCGATAATTTTATTGTTCACTATTTGAACTGCTTGGTTTTTTAACAATTGAGACTAAAGAAAAAGCGCCTGTTAGAAGGCGCTTTTTTATTTTTGCAAAACAATTTCTTAACTAAAATTTTTGCTTTTTGTTTAGCTATGGTTCAGCTTAACGGGTCCAAATCCAGTTTTCGATATACTCAGGATCAACACCATTGGCCTTGATATAGTTTCTATGGTCAACCAAACGTTGCAGCATATCTGTGGTAATCGCTACGTGACGGGTCTCATCAATAACACCTTGCTGGAATAATTTGTAAGCCATATCTATTACCAGGTGATAACGAGAAGTACCGTTACGTACGCCCATATCAAATGGCGTGGTGGTTGAGCCTTCTTCTTCATAACCCTTAATTCTGAATCTATGGCTACCTTTGTAATCGAAGATCAGTTTTTTGATGGTGTTTGGATAACCGTGATAGTTAAATACCACACCTTTGTCTTCGGTAAATATCTCATCCATCAACCAAGGCTTTTCCTGGAATTTAAGGCTACCCAGACCACTGCTGTGTAATTCAGTGACGCTGACAAAGCGGATACGCACTCTTGGCAGTAATTCGCGGATTAATACCAATGCCGCCATACACTCCTGAGTGACATAGTCACCACAACCTGCCAAGACGACATCCGGGTTTTCATCAGAGGCAAAATCCCACACCATTACACCTTCTTTGGCTTGTTTACGGGCCTCTTCAAGGCTCAGCCATTGCGGCAGCTCTTTCTTACCGGCGACCAGAATATTCAACTTGTCACGGTCGGCGAAAGCTCGCTCTGTGTAAACCAAAGTGGTGTTGGCATCGGCTGGCAGGTAAGCCGAGATTATCTTGGGGTGTTTCTCAAGCATGGCCCCCAGGAAAGAAGGGTTCTGGTGAGAGTAACCGTTGTGATCCTGACGCTCCAGCAGAGAGGAGAGAACTACGTTACAGGCCGGCAGCGGCTTACGGAAGTGAACCCCTTGGCTGGCATAGACATACTTACAATATTGGTCGGCCATGGAAGACACTACCTGAGAGAAGGATTCATAGGTAGGGAACATGGCGTGACGGCCGGTAACTGTGTAGCCGTGCATCATGCCGAACAGCAGGTTTTCAGATAACAGCTCCATGACCCGACCATCACGGCTCATATCTTCATCCCAGCTTTCAATTGGCCATTGCCAGGCGCGATCTGTGGCTTCAAATACTGCTTGCAGCTGGTTGGAATAAGTTTCATCCGGGCTGAAGATCCGCAGGTTGCGCTGATCTTTATTGAGGCGGAAGGCTTCGCGCATCCACTGACCCATTTTCAGCATGGAGTAACCACGATGGCCTCTTGGGACTTCAGGGCCGTAGGCCAGCTTGGATAGGTCAGGATTGCTGAGGGCGCGCACCACTTCACCACCATAGCTCATCTTTTGACGGCCACAGCAGAGCTCCGCTGGGGGCAGCAGTGACTGGATGTCTTTGTCGAAGACAATCTGGTTCTGCTCGTTGATGGAGTAGAGTTCGGAGAACTTGTAGCTGTCGAGCCAGCCATCTAATGCGGCCAGATGACCTTTGTCGGTGGCACACTTATTGACAATTACCTGGTGAGACTCGCAGTTGCCTTCGAGTTTCTTGCCATCGTATTCGGGAACACCTGTCCAGCCTTTTGCTGTACGCATCAGGATTACCGGCCAACGTGGCTTGACGACATCTTCGCCGTTGCGGGCACGTTTCTGAATATCGTTAATCATCTCATAAGCCGTATCCATCGCCTTGGTCATCTGCAGGTAGACATCTTCTTCCTGCTCGCTGTCCACTATGATGGGATGGTAACCCAGGCCTCTGAATTCAAGTTCCAGCTCTTCGTGGCTCATGCGTCCCATACGGGTAGGGCCGGAAATCTTGTAACCATTAATATGAACAATCGGCAGTATGGCACCGTTGGTGGCGGGAGAAACCAGGCGGTTGGCATACCAGGATGCAGCCAGTGGACCAGTTTCAGATTCGCCGTCACCGACAAGCACTGCGGCAATCAAGTCTGGATTATCCAGCACCGCACCCCAGGCTACAGACAAGGAGTAGCCTAGCTCGCCCCCTTCAAGGATTTGTCCCGGAGCTTCGGGGTTGGCATGTGAAGGGTAACCGTAAGCGGCGGAGAATTTACGGCAGATATCTTCAATACCGGTTTCGTTGTAGGGGATGGTTTCTGGATAGAAGTGGCTTAGAGAGCCTTCAAGGAAGAGGTTGGCCTGTACGGCGGGGAAACCGTGGCCCGGGCCAACCAGATAGAGGAACGGACGCTTGTGCTTGGTAATCAATCTGTTCACGTTAGCATATACAAAGTTGATCCCCGGGCAGGTTCCCCAATGGCCCAAGAGCCTTGGCTTTATATCACTGTGTTGTAACGGGCGTTTGTACAATACATTGTGCTTGAGGTAAATCTGTGAGGTTGCCAGGAAGTTAGTGGCCCGGACAAATTTCTTCAGTGCACCTATCTCTTGCTTTTGGGTCATATCGTGCCTCGCTTGAGCTAGCTAAAAGTGAATCAGATTATCTTGTGGCTACTATATTTGTAGTTTTATTACAAAAACGTGCCCAACATCCAAGTTTTGAAAGTTTGTTTAGCTGGTGGTTTTTTTAGAAAATTCGTGTGACACCATTGTTGTTCAAGTTAAAACTCTAGTTTGTTCTGGTATTTTTATGGTGAATTTACTGTCGGTCGAGTGATTAAGTGTGATCTTGATCACGCGGTAATTTCAAGTTCCTATGCTATTTTCTTCGCCCTCAAGCCCGGCCGGCATACCTTGGGGTATGTAGGATAATTCGAAAAGAAACTGGCCGATGCTTATCCTTTTTCATTCAGGAAGGAATCTTAACCACAAACTTGGCGATATACCGTCAGAGATGGGCCAGGTTTGTCACGGGAAAGCTTACAATTATGATAATAGAAACCATAGTCGATTTTTTGAACTCTCTGCTTTGGGGAAAACTATTGGTCTATGCCTTGGTGGGCGCTGGCTTGTACTTCACTCTAAGGCTTTTGTTCATTCAGCTCACTCACCTGGGGCATTCTGCCAAGGTGATGGCTACCAGTAGGCAGGGCTGTGACAGCGGCTTGTCTTCATTTCAGGTATTTTGTACCAGTATGGCCGCAAGAGTCGGTGCCGGTAATATGGCCGGGGTGGCCGTTGCCATAGGTGCAGGTGGCCCTGGTGCAGTTTTTTGGATGTGGCTCATCGCTCTGTTGGGTATGGCTACGGCCATGATTGAGTCTACTCTGGCTCAGATCTATAAAGTAAAAG
>Ga0114983_1000363_pt1 | contig 19573 bp, 18 predicted proteins | sample Shrwel_input2_RT_FD_87182 | JGI IMG/M metagenome (GOLD analysis project Ga0114983, IMG submission 87182) | Subsurface microbial communities from deep shales in Ohio, USA - Utica-3 well 1 S input2 RT | ecosystem: Environmental > Aquatic > Deep subsurface > Shale gas/oil reservoir > Produced... | reverse complement strand
GGCCCGGGTGCCGGAATTTATCGATGAGCGTACCGACGGAGCCGCCCCGACCAAGGTCCCCGGCGGCGTGATTGACCTGGCCAGCCGGATGATCCGGGAGCTCGAATCGGAAGTGGCCTCCGAGGCCCTGAGTGTCAACTACGATGAGAACAAGGTGGTTATCCGGTTCTCCGAGGAAGCCACCTTCCGTTCCGGCCAGGCCGCCATCAAGCCGGAGATGATCCCGATCATTGAGCGGGTGGTGAAGGTGCTCTCTACCTGTACCGGAGATGTCCTGGTGTCTGGCTACACCGATGACCGGCCCATATCCATTGACCGTTACCGCTCCAACTGGGACCTGTCGGCGGCCCGCGCGGTCTCGGTGGTTCACGAGCTGGTATTGAACCGGCAGATCCCTGCTGAACGGGTGGTGGCCGCCGGTCGTGCCGAGACCAATCCTCTGGTGCCTAACGATTCCGCGGAAAACCGGGCCCTGAACCGACGGGTAGAGATTGCCATCCGCAATCCCCAGTGTAACGAAGAGGTTCCCACGGCGGAGCTTCCCGTTGAAATCCGGCCCTGAGCCTTATATCTGCGATGCAGTTTCTCATGCGCAATCCATATAACTGACGGGCTTTCAGGGCTTTATACTGTGCGCCCGATAATTCACTGGCACAGCGGAATGAGAGAGCAACCATGAGCGGACCGGACAAGCCCAAAGTCATTGGCGAAGAGTGGAGCGATGAGCGGGTCAGGAGTTTTCTGGACCTCCAGCCCTGGGACAGCTCTGAAAACCCCGATTATCATGTCCTGCTGAAAGCCTACCACGCCATGAGGGCGGAAGATTTCGAGCGTTTTATCGGCTTTTTTGTTGCCGAGGGTCGGGATCTGAACGCCACCAACAGCGAAGGGGAAACCATCCTGGACCTGATCGCCCGGCATCGCCGAAGCGTGGACTATGCCCGGGCACTGGAAAAAGCCGGCGCGAAAAAAACGGCCGCAGCCGGGAGCTGATGATCCCGGCTGCGGCCGCTTCAAGCCGTGGATGTTACTGTACGTCGACTTCGATGGCCTTGGGCTCTTTCGGTTCGGACTTCTGTAGTGTCAGGGTCAGCATACCGTCCTTGAAGTTGGCTTTCACACTGTTCTCGTCAACGTTTTCAGGCAGTGTGAAGCGGCGCAGGAAGCTGCCATAGAAGCGCTCTATGCGATGGTGCTTCTTGTCCTTGCTTTCATCCTCACTCTTGCGCTCACCCTGAATGCTCAGAACGCCTTCGTGCACCGTCACTTTCACATCTTCTTTGGACATCCCGGGTAATTCCGCCTCAATGGTGAAAGCTTCCGGGGTTTCCTTGATATCGACAGCCGGCGCCCAGTCGCTGCGGCTGAACAGGTCCTTGCCTTCGCGCTCGCCAGCGGGGCGGGCCAGGCCGAACATACGGTTGTAACGGCTCATCAGGTCTTCGAATTCATTGACTGGATTCCAGCGGGTAATGTTGCTCATAAGGACCTCCTCCCTTTCGTCGGAACGAATCTGAATAAGTGAATATCAGCTTCGATCGCGGAACAGCTCCATACCGGTGGCGCCAGCCGGATGGTTATCCGTGAACCTCTGCTATTGCTGAATGTAGGTGCAGCAGTCGCCTTTTCAAGGGTGGGGCTGACTGCAAATTGACCAGCGTCAAACCAGAGTCAGGAATCGCCAAAATGACGGTGTAAAAAGGGCCGGAACTGGCTCATGGGCGCTCCTGCGGTAGCCGGATCGGGACGGGTACCGCGACGGAATCCCGGCAACGCCCCGGACAGGAAGGGTTCAACCAGGGCCGGATTGCCACTGATCACATGCACCACGACATCGCGGCTGGCGTCCTCGCCGGTAATCAGGGGCGCCGGCTGGTGATCGCCCACGATGATCATCAGCGTGTCCCCACCGACATAGCGGGCAGCGAAGCCTCCGGCCACCTCCAGGGCATAGGCAATGGCCTGTCCATAATGCTGCCGGACTCGGTCCGGATCACTCCACAGAGAGACCGGTGCCTCGCCGGCGCCCTGCCAGCGCTGGAATACTTTCCCCGCGCCGATGCTGTCCCAGTCATCAAGCACCGGCAGAATCGGAACCCAGGGCGCATGGCTGCTGATCAGGGCCAGTTCGGCGAACAGCGGCCCTTCATATTGTGCCCGGATGCTCTGGAACCGGTGCCAGGTGTACTGGTCGGGCATGGTGACCCAGTTGAAAGGCGGGCCCCGATAACCCAGGTCGTCGTGATCGTAGATCCGGTCGTACCCCAACAACCGGCCCTCGGGCCAGGCCCGCGTGATCGCCGGCATCACCGCAACGGCCCGGTGGCCGGTGTTGCGAAAATCATCCACGAGGGTTGCATAGTCGCTGCTCAGGAAGGCTTCGTAGGCAAGCTGGTTATGGATCCACTGGCCGCTCAGTACCGACAGATGGCCAAGCCAGGACTGTCCGCCCTGGATCGGTGATTGCAGACGGCCGGTGGCGATGGTCAGCCCGGCGGCAGCCAGCTCCCGGGCCATGGTGTCCAGGCTCGGCCCGACAATCTCCCGGTAACGCTGGTCGGTCACCGTCGACACACCGTAGGATTCGATGAAACCCAGGATGACATCCTTGCCCGCCAGCTTTGGCAGGGACGTTGGCCGGCTTGCCGCTCCTGACGTGGACTGGAGCTGTTCTGCGAAGGCCTCGGTGGTCTGATGGGTGTGGGAGATAAGCGATGCCTGGTTGGCGACGAACGCCAGCGCCGGGCTGCCGACCCAGGGCGTGACCGCCCCGGCCAGCGCCAGACCGGCAACCAGCCACAGTGGCTTGCTCATATACCCGGTCGAGCGACGGGTGAGACACTCCAGGCCCAGTCGGAATATCCAGCCGATACCGACCAGCAAGGCGGTCAGCAGAGCCAGGGCAACGACCCCGAGGACGCCACCCAGATTGGTGTTCATCAGATTCCAGGCGGCGTTTAGCAGCCCCACTTCCAGATACAGGTTCAGCCCGCGTCCCAGGCTCTCCCGTACCAGCGAATCCACCAGAATCAGAAACGCCAGCAGCCCATAGAAAACCGCGATACCGAGGGTGAACCCTGACCGTCGGGGGGAGTCCCGAAGCCCGCACAGGAGCGCCCAGAGCACCAGGGCTTCGAGCGAAAGCAAGGGAATGCCCCCCGCCAGAGCCAGCGAGGGAACGAGAAACAGCGCATTGATAACGAGGAACCAGAGCAGCATCGCCAAAATACGATCTCCGGCAGCCATTCAGACCACTGGCTTACTGATCGTTCAGGTACTCATCCTTGAGACGGACATAGTTGGCGGCGGTGTACTTGAAGAACCCCCGCTCCTTGTCCGTCAGCGCCCGGGCCTTCTTGCAGGGCGAACCCACGTAAAGGTGCCCGGATTCCAGGGTTTTGCCGGGTGGCACCAGACAGCCCGCGGCAACAATCACCTCGTCTTCCACCACGGCGCCATCCATAATGATGCAGCCCATGCCCACCAGCACCCGGCTGCCAATGGTGCAACCATGCAGCAGTGCCTTGTGACCCACAGTCACATCGTCGCCCAGGGTGAGCGGATAACCACCCGGGTTGTAGTCACTGGCGTGGGTGATGTGAAGAACTGACCCATCCTGGATACTGCACCGATGCCCGATACGGATTTTGTGCATATCGCCACGCACCACGGTCATCGGCCAGATGGAAACGTCATCGCCGGTTTCAACATCGCCAATCACCACCGCACCTGGATCCACCCACGCCCGTTCGCCAAAATATGGCGTGATACCCTTGTGTGAACGTATATTCGTCATTACATAGTACCTGTTAGGAATTTACCCGGAGGCCCGGGGTGCCTGTGGGGGAGGCCCTTCCAAAACTGTGCGGAGCCATGGATGGCGGAGCCCAAGCGTCACAAGGATGTGCCGTAAGGAGCGTGTTTTGGAAGGGCATCCCCCACAGGTACCTGCCCCGAGGTCTGATGAAACGAAACTACCTGAGATCTTACTAGCTGAGAAGGGGACCTATGAATAACCCGTTACTGACTGACGACCTGTTGCCGAGATTTGACCATGTCCGCACCGAACACATGGAAACGGCAATTGACCAGATTCTCAGTGAAAACCGGATGAAGATCAGCCAGCTGGCCGAGCAGGAGGATCCCAGCTGGGAGACCCTGGCCCAGCCGATGCAGGCCATGGAAGACAAATTGAGTAATGCCTGGTCGGTGATTTCACACCTGAACGGGGTGATGAACAACGACGACCTGCGCAAGGTCTACAAGAACTGCCTTGAAAAGCTGACCGAGTACAGCACCGAGGTCAGCCAGAACGCGGCCCTCTGCAACGCCTACAAGAAACTGGCCGAACGGGACGATTTCAATGACCTGAACGAAGCTCAGCGCAAGTCTGTGGAAAACACCCTCCGGGATTTCCATCTGGGTGGTGTCGACCTGCCGGAGGACAAGAAAAAGCAGTACGCCGAGCTGTCACGGGAGCTGTCCGAGCTTTCCAATAAGTTCAGCGATAACGTGCTGGACGCGACCCAGCACTGGTTCAAGCAGATTACCGATGTGGATGAGCTGGCCGGTGTTCCTGAAACCGCCATTGAAAGCGCCAAGCAGGCAGCCCGTCAGAAAGAGCTCGAAGGTTATGTGATCACCCTGGATTTCCCCAGCTTCTACCCGGTCATGACCTACTGTGACAATCGGGATCTGCGCCGGGAAGTCTACGAAGCCTTTGTGACCCGCGCCTCCGACCAGGGCCCGGATGCCGGCCAGTGGGACAACACGCCGGTGATGGCGGAGGTCCTCAAGCGCCGCCACGCCCAGGCCCAGCTGCTGGGTTTTGACAACTACGCCGAACGGTCCCTGGCCACCAAGATGGCCCGTAGTAGCGACGAGGTGCTGGATTTCCTGAACCAACTGGCGGCCAAGTCCAAGCCCCAGGCTCAGAAAGAATTTGCCGAGCTGAAGGCGTTTGCGAAGGACGAATACGGCGCGGAAGAGATGCAGGCCTGGGATATCGGCTACTACAGCGAGAAACTGCGCCAGAAGCGCTACGACATTTCGCCCGAAACCCTGCGCCCCTGGTTTCCGGTGAACAAGGTGGTGCCCGGCCTGTTCCGGGTGGCGGAGAAGCTGTTCGACGTGCAGATTGAAGCGAAGCCGGAAGTGGAAACCTGGCACGAGGACGCCATGGCCTACTGCATCAGCCGTAACGGCGAGCCCCTTGCCTGGTTCTATCTCGACCTGTATGCCCGCCAGGGCAAGCGCGGCGGTGCCTGGATGGCGGACTGCCGGGTACGTTGGCGCAACCTGCGTGGCCAGCTCCAGCTGCCGGTGGCCTTCCTGACCTGCAACTTCACGCCGCCGGTCAACGGCAAGCCGTCACTGCTGACCCATGATGAGGTCACCACCCTGTTCCACGAGTTCGGCCATGGTCTGCACCACATGCTGACTCAGGTGGACGTGCTGGATGTGTCGGGCATCAACGGTGTCGCCTGGGATGCGGTGGAGCTGCCCAGCCAGTTCCTGGAAAACTGGTGCTGGAATCCGGAGTCCCTGGGCTTGATAGCCTCGCATCACGAAACCGGCGAACCGCTGCCGGAAGATCTGCTGCAGAAACTGCTGGCGGCCAAGAACTTCCAGTCCGGCATGGCCATGGTGCGGCAGCTCGAATTCTCCCTGTTCGATTTCCGCCTGCACGCGGAATTCACCAGCGAAGCACCCACCAACCCGCTGGATATGCACCGCAAGGTCCGCAGCGAGATTGCCGTGGTGGAAGCGCCGGAATTCAACCGCTTCCCCAACTCCTTCTCGCACATTTTTGCCGGTGGCTATGCGGCCGGATACTACAGCTACAAGTGGGCGGAAGTGCTGGCGGCCGATGCCTTCTCACTGTTCGAGGAAAAAGGCATCTTCGACCCGGAAACCGGCAAGGCTTTCCTTCACAATATCCTGGAGAAAGGCGGCTCACAGGAGCCCATGGAACTGTTCAAGGCCTTCCGGGGTCGAGAGCCGCAGGTGGATGCGTTACTGAAACAGACCGGCATCACGGACGAAGCTGCCTGACAATAGCGAGGGTTGTTTTGCAGCCTTTGGAGCTGATCTGGCTAATGTCGGATTACGCTTTGCTAATCCGACCTACATGATGTTTCGAGCCACGAATGGCCGGAGCATGTAGGTCGGGTTAGGCCAACGGCCGTAACCCGACAACCACTGCCCAAATTTACGGGAGTTTTAGTATGGCGAGTCCAAAACGCTTTATCGCCGGCGCCGTCTGTCCCCGCTGCGCGGAGATGGACAAGATCATGATGTTCACCACCGACGACGGCGACCAGGTGCGCGAGTGCGTGGCCTGTGGCTTCACCGACGCGGTGTCCGATGCCGAACAACCGTCCAACCCCGAGCTCGACACCCGGGTGAACAAGCTCAAGAACGAGGATGATCACACCGTTAAACAGGTCGTGTTCTTTAAGTCTTCTGCCGATGATGGGGAGTAGGCTGTTCCTTCCAGCCTGCTGGTTGAGGGGCTTAGAGGCCATGGGGGTGCTTTTCTTCTGGGGAAAAGCAACTCGCTTCGCTCAGACATCTTTTCCCCGCCAGAAAAGCACCCCCACACCCTCTTGATCTGACTCAAAAGATATTTCTTGAGCACAAAAGCTTTTCAGCGATATCTGATGGTTCTTATGTGAGGGGGGCAGGTTATTTTTACCGCCGGAAATTGATGTCTGAGCAAAGCGAGTTGCCATTTCCAAGGGAAAAATAACCTGCCCCCCTCGCAACTCCCCTCAATAAGCAGGCTACAAAACAACCTCCCAGCTTAAAGAACCATAGCGGCCAACCAGCCAAAGCCAAGCAGCGGCAGGTTGTAGTGCAGGAACGTCGGCACCACGGTATCCCAGATGTGGTTGTGCTGGCCGTCGACGTTCAGGCCGGCGGTGGGGCCGAGGGTGGAGTCGGAAGCGGGTGAGCCGGCGTCGCCCAGGGCACCGGCGGTGCCGACCAGAGCCACGATGGCCAGGGGGCTGAAGCCCATTTCCAGTGCCAGGGGCACATACAGGGCGGCGATGATGGGAATGGTGGAGAAGGATGAACCAATGCCCATGGTGATCAGCAGGCCCACCACCAGCATCAGCAGGGCGGCCATGGCCTTGTTGTCACCGATGGTGGCGACCGAACTCTCCACCAGGGCCTTGATCTCCCCGGTTTCCCGCATCACCTCGGCGAACCCGGACGCGGCGATCATGATAAAGCCGATCATCGCCAGCATTTTCATGCCTTCCGTGAACAGGTCATCGGCTTCCTTCCATTTCACTACGCCCGACACGTTGAACAGTACGAAGCCCGCCAGGGCGCCGAGGATCATGGAGCCCAGCCAGAGCTGCACCACGAAGGCGGTGACGATGGCGACCAGGGCCATGATCAGGGTGCGCGGGCTGTAGCTGACGTCGACCCGCTCGGTGCGGGCGATGGCGTCCATGTTGTAGCGGCGTTCGCCGCGATAGCTGAACAATACCGCAATGATCAGGCCGCAGAGCATGCCCAGGGCCGGTAATGCCATGGCGGACATGACGTTAAGGTCGGTGACATCCACGCCGTTTTCAGCGATATTCGCCAGCAGGATTTCGTTCAGGTAGATACCGCCGAAGCCCACCGGCAGGAACATGTAAGGGGTAATCAGGCCGAAGGTGAGCACGCAGGCGATCAGGCGGCGGTCGATGTTGAGCTTGGCCATCACGTACAGTAGCGGTGGAACGACCAGCGGAATAAAGGCAATGTGGATCGGCAGGATGTTCTGGGACGACATGGCAATGGCCAGCAGCAGGCCAATAATCAGGAAACGGAGGCCGTTGAGAGCTGCTCCCTCCTCTTGCTTGCCAACCAGGGCCAGGGCCTTGTCCGCCAGGGCGTGGGCAAGACCGGATTTGCCAATGGCGACAGCGAACGCGCCCAGGGTGGCGTAGGACAGTGCCACTGTTGCTCCCCCGCCAAGGCCGTTATTGAAGGCATCGATGGTGGCTTCGAGTGACAGGCCGGCGATCAGGCCGCCGGAGACAGCACCGATAATCAGGGCGACAACAACGTGAATGCGGGCCAGACTCAGAACGAGCATGATGGCAACCGCGGCAACAACGGCATTCATGGCAGAACTCCGGGTAGGAATTAATGGACTGTCCGGCCCCTTGTGGGGGCTGGCTTCATGAAAAGCGCGGTAATGTGCCGGAAATGGGGGCGGTAGTCAAAGCGGTTGTGTAACGGTCAGGCATCGTCGAGCCGGGCAAAGCGGGGGACCTGTTCGCCTGCCATTTCCACGGTTTCCCGGAACATGGCCAGCGGGCGTACCCAGAGGCTGTAATCGCCATACAGGCAGCGATAGACCACCATCTGTTCTTCGGTTTCGCTGTGCCGGGCGATGCCAAGCACCTCGTAATCCTTGCCCTTGTAGTGGCGGTAGCGGCCGGGGCGTATCTCATTTTTGCGCTCTGTCATTACGGGCCTCAATAAACCGGGTTATCCTGACACCACAGGAACGGAGGACGTGGTACGGGTAACCGTCTAAACTCCGGATAGCGGTATGGATGCGAAAACATTCTGTCAGGGCCTGAAAGTGTAGAACAACTGGCCCGGCCCGAAAACCGGAAACAGCTATGAAGCGGCAGGTTCCCTGCGTCCTCTTGATTCTCCTGTGTCTGGCAGCCATGGCCACCGCCCCCGTTCAGGCGGCCCCGGTGGCCTTTAAGTGGTTGGAGGCGCCGAAGGAAACGCTGTCACTCGGCGAGGTTCGCGCCCTGCCACCGGAACGCTGGCAGTCCTTTGGGGCCGATGGTGTCTTCAATCGTGGATTCAGTGATGGCAGCTTCTGGCTGAAGGTACAGGTACCGCCGGAGCCGGCCAACCGTGTCCTTGAGATCAGCTACCCGTTGCTGGACGAGGTGTCAGTACACTGGGTTCTTGGCGGCGAAGTGATCCAGAGCCATCACACCGGGGACACCCTGCCGTTCAGCAGCCGGCCGATCTACCACCGTAATTTTGTCTTTCTGGTGCCGTCCAATACCGAGCCGGTAACCGCCTTTGTGCGGGTACAAACCCTGGGCTCAGTACAGATTCCGGTGGAAGTCACACCATCGGCGGCGTTTCTTGCCAATGAGCAGCTGTCCTATGGCTGGCAAACCGTGTTCCTTGGCATCATTATCGCGATGGCGCTGTACAACCTGTTTCTGTTTGCCATAGTCCGCCACGCCACGTATCTCTGGTACGTTCTCACCGTCGTGACCACGGGCCTGGTGCAGCTGAACTTTCACGGCCTGCTGTTCCAGTGGCTGTGGCCGGATGCTCCGGGTATCAACCGCTACTTCACGGTCCCGGCGATCAGCCTGGCCCTGTTTTTTGCCGCCATGTTCACCCTGAGGTTCCTGAACGTCCGGCGCTACAGCCTGGCCAGTTACCGGTTTCTGCAGTTCCTGCTGGTGGGTGCGGTGGGCTCCTTCCTGTATGGGATTTTGGGCAGTTACCAGGCGGGCATTGTATTGATCAGTGTTCTGGCGGCCGTGGCAACGCCAGCCGCCTGGCTGATTGGTGTCCAGGTCTGGCGCAAGGGCCAGGTTCTGGGAGGCTTCTATGTCCTGGCCTGGACCCCGCTGCTGATCGGTCATCTGATCCTGGCATTGAGCAAGCTCGGGGTTATGCCCCGCAGTTTCCTGACCGAATTCGTACCCCAGCTGGGTGTGGCCCTGGAGGTGATCCTGCTGTCCTTCGCCATGGCGTATCGAATCAATCTGGAGCGCCGCAGGCGTCATGAAGCCCAGGAGCAGGCACTGGTGATTCAGCAGCAGGCCAACCAGACCCTGGAAATGCGGGTTCACGAACGGACCGAGGAACTGGAGCGGGCGAATGAAAGGCTCAGGTCGATCAGTCTGACCGATGGCCTGACCCAGGTCGCCAATCGCCGCCGGTTTGATCAGAAGCTGGAGGAGGAACGGAAGCGTGCCCAGCGTCATGGCCACCCGCTGAGCCTGCTGCTGCTGGACATCGACCACTTCAAAAAAGTGAATGATGAGTTGGGGCATCTGGTGGGTGACGATTGCCTGAGCGAGGTGGCAGCCCGGTGCGCGTCTGAAGTTCAGAGATCGGAGGATCTGCTGGCCCGATACGGCGGCGAGGAATTCAGTATCCTGCTGCCGGCTACCCCGGAACAGGGCGCCATTGAGGTTGCCGAACGGGTCCGGCAGGCGGTGGCCCACTCTCCGGTGCACTCCGGAGCTGCGGTGGCGCCGGTCAGCCTGACCATCAGTGTGGGGGTTGCCACCCTGGTGCCCGGCCTGGACATGGAACCGCAAGAGCTGATCCGCCAGGCCGATGATGCCCTGTACGCGGCCAAGGAATCCGGGCGGAACCGGGTGATGGTTGCGCGCGGACTCCGGAAGGCGTCGACGCCAGGGGGCTGACCGCCCCGTCAGTTTTTCAGCTTGTACCGGCCCGGGCCGAGGAAAAGGATGGCCACCGCGGTAAACAGGAAGAAGGCCTGCAGCTCCAGTGCCCAGCCACCGCTGCGACTGAGGGCCAGCAACTCGTTGGCATGCACCAGCACGATCGCCACCAGCATATTGAACACGATCAGCAGGGCCCCGATGCGGGTCTGATAACCAAGAACCACCATCAGCGGCGCTATCAGCTCGCCCACGAAAACGCCGTAGGCGAGAAAGGTGGGCAACCCGTGGCTGGCCAGCTCGCCTTCAATGAAACCAACGCCGTTGAGCAGTTTGGCAATGCCATGGAACAGCAACAGGCCGCCCAGGGTCAGACGGATAATCAGTTTTCCGAGATCAGCGTTTTCGAGCAAGGCGTTGTTCTCCGTTTCATTGGGTTATCTGTGGGGCGAAAGCTATCAGAGATTCCGGATATCCGGGTACAGGGGCAGCAGCTGTTTGATCCGGCGGTTCTGGGCTTCCCGGTCTCGCAATTTCAGCAGTATGTCCCGCAGGGCGTCACGCAATCCTCTGAACCTGTCAGGACAGGCCGGAACCGAGGGAGAATCGGATGTGGTTCCTGACCAGCAGATTTCCCCAGTAGTGCCGCATCCAGTCCCAGGCGGCGTTGTTAACCTGTTCCACGAAGGGGTCGAGGTTCAGTTCGTAATAGTCTGGCGTGCCCGCGATCTGGACCACGGTCACGGTTATGGAATCGTCCAGCTCATTGGCAAAGGGTTCGCCAATCAGCTGGTGGGCGAGCAGGTTAGCACGAGTTGCTTCGATATCCACCAGTTCGCTGGCCCGGGTACAGCGGTTGTTTTCGTACATTTCTTCCATTAACCGGTGGCAAAGATAGGCCCGGATCAGCAGGCCATCGAGCCCGTCATAGCGTACCAGCAGCGCCGAGGGTTGGGTAAAATAGCGGATTGCAGCATTAACAAAGGGCTCGAACAGCTCGGCCTTGCCGGCCTCCCGGGCACAGGCTTCCACGCACTCGATCAGACGGGGCGCCAATTCGATGTATTCCACAACAAACTGAAACAGACAGGTGGCCGGATGATAACCCTCAATGGTGACAGCCGAAGGCAGCTCGGCGACTTTTTCATGAAGCTGCCTGAGAAAGGTGCCGGATCGGGCTTCCTTGCGCCGGGCCTGATCAATGATTTCGAGGACTACCTGTGGTGTCATTTCAGGAGAAGCCGATGTCTGAACGAATTGAGGTCGCAAGGCGCCTCCCGTTGTAAGCAACTGTTAGCAACGAGTACCGGGGCAGGAAAGGAGGGCTGGCTACCACTTCGTGCCTGCCTGTTGAGACAAGTGTAGCCGAGATTTTTCCAGCTGCTTTTCCGTCAAGGTGAAAATTCCCGGTCGTAATGTTACAGAATGAATCTTCATCACGGGTTCCGGAACCATCGATCGTTCCGGGTGTGGGACCAGCAGAGCCATCCCATGCTCACGGCCCGCGCCACCATCAGGCAGATCAGCGCGAACCAGAGCCCGTGGTTGCCCCAGCCTGTGGTCAGCCACCAGACCGGAGCAAAAACGGCCAGGGCCGAGAACAGCATGGTGTTCTGCATGTCCCGGGTCCGGGTTGCGCCGATAAAGATACCATCAAGGAGGAACCCCCAGACTGCGGCAAACGGTAGCAGCCAGAGCCAGGGCAGGTAGCGCCAGGCGGTGGTTCTCACCTCTTCGATACCGGTAAGTAGTGCAATCAGCCAGTGTCCGCCGGCGACAAAAATAACGGTAAGCAACAGGGCGCCCCAGAGTGACCATCTCAGGGCACTGCGAAAGACCATCCGGAACCGGCGCCGGCTGCCTTTGCCGATGGCTTCGCCAATCAGCGCTTCGGCGGCATTGGCAAAGCCGTCCAGGGCATTGGAGATCAGCAGCAGGAAGGTGATCAGTACGGCATTGGCTGCCAGGACGGTATCGCCCTGGCGGGCGCCCTGGGCGGTGAAGAAAGCCAGCACCAGCAGCAGGGCAATGGTGCGAACCATGATGTAGCGGTTGACCCGGAGGATTTTCAGGTAATCCTCCAGTTTGCCGAACAGTGCCCGGGTCAGTCTCTGGCCTGCCGGCATCCGGCCCAGGACGATCAGAAACCCGAGAGTGGCCGCTCCGTACTCGGCAATGACCGTGGCAATGGCGACTCCCCGGCTGTTCCAGCCAAGGACCGTGACAAACAGGATATCCAGTACGATATTCAGGCCGTTGGCGGCTATCAGCATCAGCATCGGGCCCCTGGGATACTGGGTCCCGATCAGCCAGCCCACCAGGGTGTATTGGCACAACCCCGGCGGCGCACTCCAGATCCGGATCGCGGCATACTCGGCGGCCAGTCCGGTAACGCCCGCACTGGGGTTCATCAGGCTCAGGCCGGTGTGGATCAGCGGTCGGTGGAACAGTATCAGCAGCAGTCCGATACCGGCTGCCAGCAACACAGATCGCAGCAGCAGGGCCACCTGGCGGAAGCTGTCCCGTTTACCCCAGGCCTGGGCTGCCAGCCCGGTGGTGCCCATGCGCATGAAGCCGAAAGTCCAGTACAGAATACTGAACAGATTGGCACCAACAGCGACGGCCCCCAGGTACTCGGGACTTTCCAGATGTCCGAGCACGGCGGTATCGACCAGGCCGAGCAGGGGGACGGTGAGGTTGGTGAGCATCAATGGCCAGGCCAGAGCCCAGAGACGCCGGTCAGTGACCGGCAGAGTAAATGCCATATTCTCTTTGCTTCTTAAAAGTATTTGGTTAGCGCTTTTAGGTTTATCCGATTTTTTAGTCTTTTTTTGATCTGTGTCTATACTCGAAGTTGATGTATCCGTAAGTAGGCTTCCACTCTGGTTTTTCTGGTGAATGCGAGCACCCGTAAGACCGGAGGGATTACGCAAAATCCGACAAGAATAACACTCTGTGGAGACACAGTATGCGCGTGCACGCTCAGCGGGCAGGTGCCCTTTTAGGCGGTCTGATGTTCCCCGCCTGGTCCATGGCGGACTGGACACTGAACATGACCCCTGGGGTAACCGACACCAGCAACGATATATTTGGCCTTCACATGACCATTCTCTGGATCTGCGTCGTCATTGGCGTCGTGGTGTTCGGTGTCATGTTCTGGTCCATCTTCGCCCATCGGAAATCCCAGGGCGCGAAACCAGCCAACTTCCACGAGAACACACTGGTCGAGGTTCTCTGGACCATCATACCGTTCGTCATCCTGGTTGTTATGGCCATTCCAGCCACCGCCACCCTGGTGGATATGTACGATACCAAGGAAGCGGATGTCGACATCAAGATCACCGGCTACCAGTGGAAGTGGCAGTACGAATACCTGGACGAGAAGTTCGGTTATTTCTCGAATCTGACCACCCCCATGGACCAGATTCAGAACCGGCAGGCCAAGGACGAGAACTACCTGCTGGAAGTGGATAACCCGCTGATCATTCCGGTGGGCAAGAAAATCCGCTTCCTGCTCACTTCCAACGACGTCATTCATTCCTGGTGGGTACCGGACTTCGGTCTCAAAAAGGATGCCATTCCGGGCTTTATCAATGAAGCCTGGACCCGGGTCAACGAGCCCGGTGTCTATCGCGGCCAGTGCACAGAGCTTTGTGGCCGCAACCACGGTTTCATGCCGGTGGTTGTCAAGGCCGTGCCCCAGGAAGAGTATGACGCCTGGGTGTCCGAGCAGAAAGCAGCGGCCCAGAAAGAGCGCGAGCTGACCCAGAAAGACTGGACCATGGCCGAGCTGATGGAACGGGGCAAAAAGGCTTACCAGACCGCCTGTGCTGCCTGCCATCAGGCCGACGGCAGTGGCGCTCCGCCTGCATTCCCGGCACTCAAAGGTAGCAATATAGCCACCGGAGACGTGACGGCGCACATCGACATCGTTGTGAATGGTAAATCCGGCACGGCGATGCAGGCCTTTGGCAACCAGTTGAGCGAGGTGGACCTGGCCGCAATCATTACCTATGAGCGGAACGCCTGGGGTAACAACACCGGCGATATGGTCACACCAAAAGAGATTCTTGATTACAAGAACCAGCAGTAATCAACGCCATATAACAGATATCACCAGCCACAATAAATGGCGGTAACGGGGGTTTTCATGAGTGCGGTTGCAGATACCCACGCCCAGGATCATCATCACGGCCCGGCCAAAGGCTTCAGCCGATGGCTGCTGACCACAAACCACAAGGATATCGGGACAATGTACCTGATATTCAGTTTCACCATGTTCCTGCTGGGCGGAACCATGGCGATGGTTATCCGGGCAGAACTGTTCCAGCCCGGGCTTCAGATAGTGCAGCCGGAATTCTTCAACCAGATGACTACCATGCACGGCCTGATCATGGTGTTTGGTGCGGTGATGCCCGCCTTTGTCGGCCTGGCCAACTGGATGATTCCACTGATGATCGGGGCGCCGGACATGGCCCTGCCACGAATGAACAACTGGAGTTTCTGGCTGCTACCCTGCGCCTTCCTGATTCTGGTTTCAACGCTGTTCATGCAGGGTGGCGCGCCCAACTTCGGCTGGACCTTCTACGCCCCGCTATCGACGACCTACGGGCCGCCCAGCACCACCTTCTTCATCTTTGCCATCCATATCATGGGGATATCCTCGATCATGGGTGCCATCAACGTCATCGCCACCATTCTGAACCTGCGGGCCCCCGGCATGACGCTTATGAAAATGCCGCTGTTTGTCTGGACCTGGCTGATCACCGCCTTCCTGCTGATTGCGGTCATGCCGGTTCTGGCCGGTGTGGTCACCATGATGCTCATGGACATCAACTTCGGCACCAGCTTCTTCGATGCCTCCGGCGGTGGCGATCCGGTACTGTTCCAGCATGTGTTCTGGTTCTTCGGGCACCCCGAGGTGTACATCATGATCCTGCCGGCATTCGGGGCAGTGTCCCATATTATTCCGACGTTCTCCCGCAAGCCGCTGTTTGGTTATGCCTCCATGGTGTATGCCGTCGGTGCCATCGCCCTGCTGTCGTTCGTGGTCTGGGCGCACCATATGTTTACGGTGGGCATTCCGATCACCGGCCAGCTTTTCTTCATGTACGCCACCATGCTGATTGCCGTGCCAACCGGTGTGAAAGTGTTCAACTGGGTGGCCACCATGTTCCGGGGCTCGCTCAGTTTCGAGGCACCGATGCTGTTCGCGGTGGCTTTTGTGATCCTGTTTACCATTGGTGGCTTCTCGGGCCTGATGCTGGCCATCGCGCCGGCTGATTTCCAGTACCACGATACCTACTTCGTGGTGGCCCACTTCCACTATGTACTGGTACCGGGTGCCATCTTCGGGATCTTTGCTTCCGCCTACTTCTGGCTGCCCAAATGGACCGGCCACATGTACGACGAAACCCTGGCCAAGACCCATTTCTGGCTGTCGTTTATCGGCATGAACCTGGCATTTTTCCCCATGCATTTCCTGGGCCTGGCGGGCATGCCGCGGCGGATTCCCGATTACGCGCTCCAGTTTGCCGATTTCAACATGGTCTCCAGCATTGGCGCTTTCATGTTCGGTACGACCCAGTTGCTGTTCCTTCTGATCGTGGTCAAGTGCGTCAAGGGCGGGAAAGAGGCGCCGGCCAAACCCTGGGATGGTGCCGAGGGACTCGAATGGACGGTGCCGTCACCGGCGCCCTATCACACCTTCGCGACACCGCCGGAAGTGAAGTGACAGGGTGAGACTGAGAATGCTGCAAGACAACAACAATGAATAACGGATAAGCCATCGGAGACTGTCATGGCGGAGAACCAGAGCTATTACGTTCCGGAACAGAGCAAGTGGCCGATTATTGCCACGGTCGGCCTTGGGGTGACCCTGTACGGTGTTGCGTCCATCATGGTCAACGCCCAGCAGGGTGAAAGTACCACCGGGTCCTGGGTCATGTTTTTTATCGGTTCACTCATCATGGCCTACATGCTGTTTGGCTGGTTTGGCAGCGTGATCCGGGAGGGTCGTGCCGGGCTTTACAGCGACCAGATGGAGCGGTCATTCCGGTGGGGAATGAGCTGGTTTATCTTTTCTGAGGTTATGTTTTTCGCGGCCTTTTTTGGTGCGCTGTTCTATGTGCGTGTGTTCGCTGTGCCCTGGCTTGGCGGTGAGGGCGATCGGGGCAGTTCAAACATGCTGTGGGAAGGCTTCCAGGCCACCTGGCCGCTGATCCAGAATCCGGACCCCGAGGCCTATCCGCCGCCGGAAGCAACCATAGGCCCCTGGGGACTGCCATTGGTCAATACTATTCTGCTGGTGACGTCTTCCTTCACCATCACCGTTGCCCACCATGCGCTGAAAGCTGGCAACCGCACCAAGGTCAAGATCTGGATGATTGCAACGATCCTGCTGGCTATCGGTTTTCTGGTCCTGCAGGCGGAAGAATACATATATGCTTATCAGGATCTTAATCTGACCCTGGACTCCGGTATCTACGGCAGCACCTTCTTCATGCTGACGGGTTTCCACGGCGCCCACGTGACCCTGGGAACGCTGATGCTTTTCATCATGCTGATGCGGATCAACAAGGGGCATTTCACGGCCGACAGTCACTTCGGTTTTGAAGCTGCGGCCTGGTACTGGCACTTTGTGGATGTGGTGTGGCTGGGGCTGTTCGTGTTCGTATACATTATCTGAGCAGGGCTTCAGGGAGTCGGATTCAGGGTCAGGCTCCCTTGCCAGAGTGCAATCAGAATCACCGCCAGGAGCAGTATGCTAAGTGTCACCCGAACCGCCAGTGAGTTCACCACCCGATTGGTTTTGCCACCGTCCTTGATCAGAAAGAACAGGCCACTGAACAGGCTGACCACCACGGCAAGCATCAATACAACGATAACGGCCTTGAGCATGGGACTTCCTGTTTTGTTTGCTGCTGTGAATGTACCACCGGAACGTTATTCCGGATCCGCTGAGCTCACTATAGCAGAGCATGTCTGATTCGCGGCGCCAACGCCGATATTGGCACCTGGACTGGCGATTGCTGGTATTCAGCGGGGTGTTTCTGCCGGTTCTGATCGGCCTCGGTATCTGGCAGCTTAACCGGGCGGAGGAAAAACAGCAGTTGCTGGAGCAGTGGCAACAGCAGGCGGTCAGCCTCGCCTGGCCGGAACTGGCGGCCCGGAATCCGGAAAATGGCCGGCCGGTGACCCTGAGGGGGGGGTATGGCACGCGGAGCTGGCTTCTGGATAACCGGACCCGGGACGGTGCGCCCGGTTACGAGGTGCTGACGGTATTCCGCCCGCTCTCGGGACCGCCGGTGGTGGTCAATCGTGGCTGGGTACAGGCGCCCAGAACCCGGGACCGGCTTCCGGAAGTCGAGCCACCGGAAGGAATTTATACCCTGGAGGCACGGATCAGCGATTACCCGGTACCGCCTGTCCTGGCGGGGCAGCCCAGGGCGGCGGGCCCCTGGCCCCGGCGCGTGCAAAGTCTCCCGGCAGAGCTTGCCCGGGGCGAGATCCCGGAGCTTCCCGATAAAATCGTGCGTCTGTCCGGCAATCGTCAGCCTGGCGCTTATCGTGCCGACTGGGCGCCGGATCTGATGGGGCCACAAACTCATTACGGATATGCGACGCAGTGGTTTGCGCTGGCTGTGGCGCTGACTATATTGACGGTAGTGGCAAGTTATAGAAAGAGCGAGTTACCGAAAGACAGGAGCCAATAATGACAATGGCAATGGCAAACCGGATATCCGACCAGAACCAGAACGAAGGCCCGACTCCGGAACAGGTCCGCCGTGGCCGCCGGACCGCCTTCCTGCTGTTTTCTCTGGGCTTTGGCCCGCTGATTATTGCAACCATCATGTTTTACACTGGCTGGCTCAACCCGACCGGTCATACCAATAACGGGGTGCTGCTCGATCCGGTGGTACCGGTGTCGGCCCTGAATCTGGAGTCTTCAACCGGTGCGCCTCTGGCGGAGCGTTTCGGGCCGGAGGTGGTTGATCCCAACTGGATGTTGATTGTTGCCGCCGGGGAATGTGGTGACCAGTGTGAGCAACTGCTCTACCTGGCCCGCCAGGTGAACGTTGCCCTGGGTAAAAACGCCCATCGGGTTTCCCGGGCGGCGGTATTGGGTGATGTGCCGGCAGATCTGCAGGCTCGTTTGCCGGAGGAATACAGTTCCATGGAGATTCTGGTGCCTGCCGCCGGCACTCCGCCGGCGTGGCCGGCGGGTGTGGATCCGGCCTCAGAGCCCCGTATCCTGGTGGTGGACCCGTTTGGCAATATCATGATGCACTATGGTTCCGAGCAAACCGGCGAGGATATGCTTGAGGACCTCAAGCGACTGCTTAAACTCTCGCAGATCGGTTAGTGACCACGGCCGGAGGGTCAGTCTTGAATCAGCCGTTACTTACTTCCCCGCCGGGAGATAACCCGGTCTCTGCGGCCCGGATCATGGCCAGGTGGGCAACGTTTGCGGTGCTGTTGGCCGTTGTGGTGATCCTGCTTGGCGCCTGGACCCGGCTGGTGCACGCCGGCCTGGGTTGCCCGGACTGGCCCGGCTGCTACGGATTTCTGACCGTGCCCCAGAGCGAGTCCAGCATTGCGATCGCCAATGCCCGCTTCCCGGAAACCCCGGTGGATGTCGAAAAGGGCTGGCCGGAAATGATTCATCGCTATGCCGCCGGGACCCTCGGACTGGTGGTGTTTGGCCTGGCCGCCTATGCCATTCGACATTGCCGCAGTGGTGTGCCGGTGAAGCTGCCGCTGTTCATTGCCGGTTTTATCATTCTCCAGGGCGCCTTCGGCATGTGGACGGTGACCCTGAAACTGTGGCCCCAGGTGGTGGCGCTGCACCTGCTGGGGGGCTTCACAACGCTGACTTTGCTGGTGCTGCTGGCGTTGCGCTTACACAGATTGCAGGCATCCGCGAGGCGAGCCGGTGCGCAGCAGTCCCGGTCCTCCGGGGAAAGGCCGTACCGGGTGCCGGCGGGCCTCTGGCCATGGCTTTATGGCGGCTTGTTTCTGGTGATCCTGCAGATTGCCCTGGGGGCCTGGACCGCCGCGAACTACGCCGCTGTCGCCTGCACCGATTTACCCACCTGCCAGGGCCAGTGGTGGCCGGCGGGGATGGATTTCCGGCATGGCTTTGATGTTACCCAGCAGGT
>Ga0114983_1000361_pt1 | contig 19587 bp, 10 predicted proteins | sample Shrwel_input2_RT_FD_87182 | JGI IMG/M metagenome (GOLD analysis project Ga0114983, IMG submission 87182) | Subsurface microbial communities from deep shales in Ohio, USA - Utica-3 well 1 S input2 RT | ecosystem: Environmental > Aquatic > Deep subsurface > Shale gas/oil reservoir > Produced... | reverse complement strand
GCTCCACCGAGAAGTCGTCGGCACCGATGGTCAGTACCCGCACATCGTCGGCGTACTTGGCCTCGAATAGCGCCGCGGCGCCCTTGGCCTTGGCCTCGTCGAGGGTCATGTTCTGGATCTGCGTCGGCGCATTGGCCAGCACCTGGGCGTTGACGATGGCCTCGACTTCGGCGAGTTCCTCAGGCGTCACGGCCTCGAGGTGGCTGAAATCGAAACGCAGCCGCTCGGCGCTGACCAGCGAGCCCTTCTGCTGGACATGCTCGCCGAGCACCATCCGCAGCGCCTTGTGCAGCAGGTGGGTCGCCGAGTGATTGCGCACCGTGGCGGCACGCAGGCTGGCATCGACCGTCGGCGTTACCGTGGCGCCAATCTTGAGGCTGCCCTCGACCATCAGCCCCTGGTGCAGGTGATGACCGGCCTGCTTCTGGGTGTCGGTGACCTGGAAGCGGCCGCCGTCGACCACGAGGTAGCCGGTATCGCCCACCTGGCCGCCGGACTCGGCGTAGAAAGGCGTGCGGTCGAGCACCACCACACCCTTCTGGCCTTCTTCCAGTGCCGCCAGTTCGTTGCCCTCTGTATCGACCAGCGCCTTGATCCTAGCCTCGTCCTCGAGGCGATCATAGCCGGTGAAGGCGGTCTCGCCCTCGAGCTCCAGGGTAACGCCGTAGTCGGCGCCGAACTGGCTGGCCGCCCGAGCCCGCTCGCGCTGCGCTTCAAGCGCCGCCTTGAAACCGGCCTCGTCGAGAGAAACGCCGCGCTCGCGGCAGACGTCGGCAGTCAGGTCGTAAGGAAAACCGTAGGTGTCGTAGAGCTTGAACACCGTCTCACCGGGCAGCACGTCGCCATTGAGGGCGTCCAGCGCCTCGGTCAGCAGCCCCATTCCGTGATCAAGGGTGCGTGCGAACTGCGCTTCTTCCTTGGCCAGCACGGTCTCGATCTGGGCGCGTGCCTGGCGCAGTTCCGGATAGGCATCGCCCATCTCGGCGTCCAGCGCCGCGACCAGCGTATGGAAGAAGCTGCCCTCGGCGCCAAGCTTGTGACCGTGGCGCACCGCGCGTCGAATGATCCGGCGCAGCACGTAGCCGCGACCTTCATTGGACGGCAGTACGCCGTCGACGATCAAGAAGGCGCAGGAGCGGATATGGTCGGCGATCACCCTAAGCGACGGTGCGCTGGTATCGGTATGACCGGTCGCCTTTGCAGCGGCCGCCAGCAGGTTCTGGAACAGGTCGATCTCGTAGTTCGAGTGCACGCCCTGCATCACGGCGGCCACCCGCTCGAGGCCCATTCCGGTATCGATGGACGGCTTGGGCAGCGGGTTCATGTTGCCCTGGGCGTCGCGATCGAACTGCATGAAGACCAGGTTCCAGATCTCGATGTAGCGATCGCCGTCTTCTTCCGGGCTGCCGGGAGGGCCACCCCAGACCTCGGGGCCATGATCGAAGAAGATTTCCGAGGACGGCCCACAGGGACCGGTATCACCCATCTGCCAGAAGTTGTCCTCGTCGAGCTTGGAGAAACGCTCGGGGTCGATGCCGATCTCGTCTTTCCAGATGCGCTCGGCTTCATCGTCGCTTATGTGGACGGTTACCCACAGCTTGTCCTTGGGTAGCCCCAGGCGCTCGGTCAGGAAGGTCCAGGCGAACTGGATGGCTTCGCGCTTGAAGTAGTCGCCGAAGCTGAAATTGCCAAGCATCTCGAAGAAGGTGTGGTGCCGAGCGGTGTAGCCGACGTTATCCAGGTCGTTGTGCTTGCCACCGGCGCGCACGCAGCGCTGGGCCGAGGTGGCGCGCACGTAGGGACGCGGATCGCGCCCCAGGAAAACGTCCTTGAAGGGCACCATGCCGGCGTTGGTGAACAGCAGGGTGGGGTCGTTGTCCGGCACCAGCGAGCTGGACGGCACGTTGGAATGTCCCTGCTCTTCGAAGAAGGTCAGAAAGGCCTGTCTGATCTCTGCGCTTTTCATATCTAGTCCGTGGCGATAAGCGTGTTGACGCTGCGGGCGAGCGGCCGCCGAGGCGGACCGACACGGCACGCCGGTGTCGTCGCAAACCTTGGAGTATAACGAGTCGGCGGGAAACTTTCAGGGGGGAAGCGCGGGCTAGTCGACCTCGGGGGCGTCCCAGGCATGGGCCAGGGCATATTTGAGCTGATCGAAGTCAAAGCCACGGCCGGCAAGAAAACGCTCGCGCTTGGCGCGTTCCTTGGGCGCGTCACCGGGACCGCTGAAGCGCCGAGCGAGGGTCTCGGCGGCCAGCTGATACCAGTCGACCTCGGCATCTTCGAGGGCTTCATTGACCGTCTCGCGCCCCACGCCGCGCTGATCCAGTTCGGCGCGCACCTTGCGCGGCCCCTGGCCCCGCTGGATGCGCGAGCGCACGAAGTGCTCGGCAAAACGCTCATCCGACTGCAGGCCCTGCTCGGCCAGGGCATCGAGGCAGGCCGCCACGTCCTCGTGAGCATGCCCCTTGGCGGACAGGCGGCTCTCGAGCTCGTGACGGGAATACTCTCGCCGCGCCAGCAGTCGAATGGCGTCGTCACGGGGTGACGGCTGATCGCCGCCCCCGCCGCGTGTCGCGTTGCCGGACTCGAACGCCATGGATCAGGCCTTGTCGTCGAGCTCGTCGCTGGCCACGGCTTCGCTTTCGGCCTTGTCGTCCTTCGGCTCGGCCTGAGTGAGCAACTGGGCGCGGATCTGGCTCTCGATCTCTTCCATGATGGCCGGGTTATCCTCGAGATACTGGGCGGCATTGGCCTTGCCCTGGCCGATCTTGCTGCCTTTGTAGCTGTACCAGGCGCCGGCCTTGTCGACCAGGTTGCACTGCACGCCCAGGTCGACCACTTCGCCGGCGTGGTAGATGCCCTTGCCGTAGAGGATCTGGAACTCGGCCTGGCGGAACGGCGGCGCCACCTTGTTCTTGACCACCTTGACGCGGGTCTCGTTGCCGGTCACCTCATCGCCCTGCTTGACCGAGCCGGTGCGGCGAATATCCAGGCGCACGCTTGAGTAGAACTTCAGGGCGTTGCCGCCGGTGGTGGTCTCGGGGCTACCGAACATCACACCGATCTTCATGCGGATCTGGTTGATGAACACCACCATGCAGTTGGCGTTCTTGATGTTGCCGGTGATCTTGCGCAGCGCCTGTGACATCAGACGCGCCTGCAGGCCCACGTGGGAATCGCCCATCTCGCCTTCGATCTCGGCCCGCGGCGTCAGCGCCGCCACCGAGTCGACGATGATCACGTCGACACCGCCGGAGCGCACCAGCATGTCGCAGATTTCCAGCGCCTGCTCGCCGTTATCCGGCTGCGAGACCAGCAGGTCATCGAGGTTGACGCCGAGCTTCTCGGCGTAGCTCGGGTCCAGCGCGTGCTCGGCGTCGACGAAGGCGCAGGTCTTGCCCTGCTTCTGAGCCTGGGCGATCACTGACAGGGTCAGGGTGGTCTTGCCCGAGGATTCCGGCCCGTAGATCTCGACGACCCGGCCCAGCGGCAGCCCGCCGATGCCCAACGCGATATCCAGGCCCAGCGAGCCGGTGGAAACCGAAGGCATCACCACGCGCGGCGCGTCGCCCAGGCGCATCACGGTGCCCTTGCCGAACTGGCGATCGATCTGGGTAAGCGCCGCGTTCAGTGCCTTGGAGCGATTGTCGTCCTGTGCCATGGATGGCCTCCTGGAGTCATCAAAGGGAAAACGATGAGTTCTGAATACTGGGTCTAAATACGGATAGCTAATACTGTATGACTGCACAGTATTATGGAGAAAAAAACCGGCCGCGCCTACCGCTCAAACAACTTTTCCTGTGCCGCCGGCTCACCCTCTAGCCGTACGATCAGCCCGGCCAGCGCCGCCCGCAGCGCCTGCTCGCGCACCGCGTGGCGATCACCCTCAAAGTGCCGACATACGGCCTCCTGGGCAATACTGTCGCCCCAGGCCAGCCACACCGTCCCCACCGGCTTGGCCTCGCTGCCACCCCCGGGTCCTGCCACGCCACTGATGGCGACGGCCAGGCTGGCGCCGCTATCGCGACAGGCCCCAGCTACCATGGCATTGACCACCTCGCGACTGACCGCACCATGCCTTTCAAGGGTCGCCTCCGGCACGCCCAGCTGGCGCGTCTTGGCCGCATTCGAATAGGTCACGTAGCCGGTCTCGAAGTAGCCGGAGCTGCCGGCGATCTCGGTGATGGCATGGGCGACACCGCCACCGGTACAGGACTCGGCGGCGGTCACCGACGCGCCTCGGGCCCGGCAGGCCTCGCCCAGCCGAGTGCTGAGCGTGAGCGTGTCAAAGGCCTCAAGGGCCGCGGTGTTCCCCATCATCTTGCCTCCCTGACGGCTGGCGGAGCAATGCTCTCGGAATGGCGGGTCAGCGCCTGACGAGGCGCGCCTGAGCGGGTAGAATATCGCCTTTTGACGGCCCCTGACGAGTCACCCTCCAGGCGACGCCATCTCCTCGCTGTCACGTCCAGCGGCGCCCTGCAGCGCCACGCACGCCAGAGCAATCAAGGAAGCCCATGACCCAGGCCAGCGCCCAGCACACCCCGATGATGAGCCAGTTCCTGAAGATCAAGCGCGAGCACCCCGAGGTGCTGCTGTTCTATCGCATGGGGGACTTCTATGAGCTGTTCTTCGACGACGCCAAGCGCGCCGCCGCCCTGCTCGACATTACCCTGACCCAGCGCGGCCAGTCGGCGGGCAAGCCGATTCCGATGGCCGGCGTACCCTACCACAGCGCCGAGGGCTACCTGGCGCGGCTGGTCAAGGCCGGCGAGTCAGTGGCGATCTGCGAGCAGATCGGCGACCCGGCCACCAGCAAGGGCCCGGTGGAGCGAAAGGTGGTGCGCATCGTCACCCCCGGTACCCTCTATGACGAGGCGCTGCTCGATGCCAACCGCGATAACCTGGTGCTGGCCGCGCACCCGCGGGGCGAGACCTGGGGCATGGCCTGGCTGGAGCTGTCCAGCGGGCGCTTCAGCGTGCTGGAGGTCGAGGGCGAGGCCGAGATGCTAGCCGAGGTACAGCGCCTCGACCCGGCCGAACTGCTGATCGCCGACAGCCAGGACCTCCCGACCGCGATTGCCGAACGCCGCGGCCTGCGTCGCCAGAGCGACTGGCTGTTCGACCTCGAATCCGCGACCCGCACCCTGTGCGACCAGTTCGCCGTGCAAGACCTGCGCGGCTTCGGCTGCGCTCACCTCGAGGCCGCCATGACCGCCGCCGGGGTGCTGATCGACTATGCCCGTGACACCCAGCGCTCCCACCTGCCTCACGTTACCGCCATCGGCGTCGAGAACCGGGACGACGCCGTGGTCATCGACGCCGCCAGCCGGCGCAATCTGGAAATCGACACCAACCTGGGCGGCAGCGGCGACAACACCCTGGCCAGCGTGCTCGATACCACCGCGACCGCCATGGGCTCGCGGCTGATGAAACGCTGGCTGAACCGGCCGCTGCATGACCGCCCGCGGGTGCTGGCCCGCCAGGCTGCCGTGGCGCTACTGCTCGACGACGAGGCCTTCGTGGCCCTGCGCGAGGACCTGAAAGCCATCGGCGACGTCGAACGCATCCTGGCCCGCGTGGCGCTGCGCAGCGCACGCCCCCGCGACCTGGCCCGGCTGCGTGACGCTCTCAATGCCCTGCCCGGCCTCGAGGCGAGCCTGGCAGGCTTCGACGAGGGCACCGCCCTCGATGAGCTCAAGCGCCATATCCGCCCTTATCCCGCGCTTGCCGAGACGCTGACCCGGGCACTGGTCGAGAACCCGCCGGTGGTGATCCGCGATGGTGGCGTGATCGCCACAGGATATGACGAGGAGCTCGATGAGCAGCGAGGCCTGGCCGAAAACGCCGGTGATTACCTGATCCAGCTGGAGACTCGCGAGCGCGAGCGCACCGGCCTTGCCGGCCTCAAGGTCGGCTATAACCGGGTGCACGGCTACTATATCGAGATCCCCCGCGCCCAGGCCCGAGAGGCGCCGGCAGACTATATCCGCCGCCAGACGCTGAAGAACGCCGAGCGCTTTATCATTCCCGAGCTCAAGGAGTTCGAGGACAAGGCACTGTCGGCCAAGTCCCGGGCACTGGGTCGCGAAAAGCTGCTTTATGAAGCACTGCTCGACACCCTGGGCGCCGAGCTCGACGCCCTGCAGCAGTCCGGCCGGGCGCTGGCCAGCCTCGACGTGCTGGCAAGCTTCGCCGAGCGTGCCCAGGCGCTGGATTTCGTGCGGCCGACCCTCACCGAGGCACCGGGCATCAACATCCAGGGCGGGCGCCATCCGGTGGTCGAGCACGTTAGCGAGGCGCCCTTCGTGCCCAACGACCTGGCCTTGGATGACAGCCGTCGGATGCTAGTGATCACCGGCCCCAACATGGGCGGTAAGTCGACCTATATGCGTCAGGCCGCGCTCATCACCCTGCTGGCCCATACCGGCAGCTTCGTGCCCGCCGATTCGGCCGAGATCGGCCCGGTGGATCGCATCTTCACCCGTATCGGCTCCTCGGATGACCTGGCCGGCGGCCGCTCGACCTTCATGGTCGAGATGACCGAGACCGCCAACATCCTGCACAACGCCAGCGATAAGAGCCTGGTGCTGATGGACGAGATCGGTCGTGGCACCTCGACCTTCGACGGCCTGTCGCTGGCCTGGGCCAGCGCCGAACACCTGACCCGCTCGCGGGCCTTCACGCTGTTTGCCACCCACTATTTCGAGATGACCGCCCTGCCCGATCAGGCACCGGGGGTCGCCAACGTGCACCTGACCGCCGCCGAGCACAAGGACGGCATCGTCTTCATGCATCGGGTGGAAGATGGCCCAGCGAGTCAGAGCTATGGCCTGCAGGTCGCCCAACTGGCCGGGGTGCCCCAGCACGTCATCGCCCGGGCGCGCGAGAAACTCGCCGTACTCGAACAGCAGGAAATCGACCAGGGCCAGCGCCAGACACCCCTGGCCGACCCGGCAGCAGACATCGGGTCGAGTGCGCCCCCCTCGGCAGCGGCGCCTCGCCAGGACGACCTGTTCGCCAGCACGCCTCACCCGCTACTCGACGAGCTGGCAGGCCTGGATGTCGACGGCCTGAGCCCACGCCAGGCCCTGGAACTGCTCTACGCCTGGCGGGAGAAGGTCTAGAGGCCTGGGCAGAGACGTCCCAGGCGTGCGCCCCAGACAAGCCGACCGTCAGCTGAACAGGGCGGCACGATCAACGGGGAAAGTGTCCGCAACGCAGCACAACGGGCATGGATTCATGCCGAAACGTTCTGCCCGCCGGCCGCTGCGATGACTTGCTGGCCCTGCACGCCACGACTAGAATATTCGCCCATTAGAATGGCGGCTTCTAATGATCAAGCCGCTTATAACTAGACTAGGCAAACGACTCATTCAGGGACACGGCGCATCATCGAGCCCCTGACAGCTAACGATCGAGGAAGCCCCATGACATTCGTCGTCACCGAGAACTGCATCAAGTGCAAGTACACCGACTGCGTGGAGGTCTGCCCGGTAGACTGCTTCTACGAAGGTCCCAACTTCCTGGTCATCCACCCAGACGAGTGCATCGATTGCGCTCTATGTGAGCCCGAATGTCCTGCCGAGGCCATCTTCTCCGAGGATGAACTTCCTGAAGGCCAGCAGGAATTCATCGAGCTCAACGCCGAGCTGGCCGAGGTATGGCCGAATATCGCCGAGAAGACAGACCCGCTACCCGACGCCGAGGAATGGGATGGCAAGAGTGGCAAGAAGGAACTGCTCGAGCGCTGAGACACGGCCATCGACGATGGCCAGGCGTGATCCACCAAAAAGGGCCGGCGAGAAATCGCCGGCCCTTTTTCATCCTGCTTTTCATGCTGCTCCGTCCTGACTCGCGCTGAGCGCGCTGGTGATTGACGAAGAAGCGTCTAAACACCGCTGCCATGCCATCAGAAAACGGGTCGAGTCGTCAGCTGCAGGACTTGGACGGCTCAACTTGCGTGCAGGCAAGCGTGTAAAAAACGGGCACAAAAAAGGCGACCCGAAGGTCGCCCGCTCCTAGCCGTTCCTTGAGCATGTCCCTATGCTCGACTCCTGAGGTGACTTCCTTGCCCGGGAACGACTTCCTGTCGCACCAGGCGCACCCGACTACCATCCCGTTGCATCCTGCCGGGAAAGCATCCTGCTTTCCCACATCCCAAGCACATTGTGGCAGCTATGACGGGGTTCTCAAGCCGGCCTAAGGGGGAGAAAACACCTTGCTCCTTATGTACTAGAAACCTAAAAACCAATTTTTTCAGATAGTTATAAAAAAACAAGCGTTTTAGAAGCGATCATTTATTGATCAATGTCAAGTATATCGGGTGCAAGTTGTCGGTAATCTCTTACAAGCAATGAGGACATGAGGCGCACTCGCTCGAGCGCATACCATTGCCAGACACGAAAAAAGGCGCCCGCAGGCGCCTTTTCGTCTTACCTTTCATGTCATGCCACCGAGCTTAGCGAGCTCAGCCCTGACCCTTGATGGCAGCAAGCCCCGGGTAGCGCACCGCCTCGCCCAGCTGCTGCTCGATCACCAGCAGGCGGTTGTACTTGGCGACGCGGTCGGAGCGGCACAGCGAGCCGGTCTTGATCTGGCCCGCCGAGGTAGCCACGGCCAGGTCGGCGATGGTGGTGTCTTCGGTCTCACCGGAGCGATGCGAGATCACCGCGGTGAAGCCGGCGTCCTGCGCCATTTTGATCGCATCCAGCGTCTCGGACAGCGAGCCGATCTGGTTAAACTTGATCAGGATGGAGTTGCCGATCTTCTCGTCGATGCCACGCTTGAGGATCTTGGTATTGGTCACGAACAGGTCGTCGCCGACCAGTTGCACCTTGTCGCCGAGCTTGTCGGTGAGCGCCTTCCAGCCGGCCCAGTCGGATTCGTCCATGCCATCTTCGATGGAGACGATCGGGTACTGGTCGGCAAGCTCGGCCAGATAATCAACGAAGCCCGCCGCGTCAAAGCTCTTGCCTTCTCCGGACAGGTTGTACTGACCGTCCTTGAAAAACTCGCTAGACGCGCAGTCGAGCGCCAGGGTGATGTCGCTGCCAAGCGTGTAGCCGGCGTCTGACACCGCCTGCTTGATCACCGCCAGGGCCTCGGCGTTGGAGGCAAGGTTAGGCGCGAAGCCACCCTCATCACCCACCGCGGTGGACAGGCCGCGAGCACCCAGCACCTTCTTCAGGGCGTGGAAAATTTCGGCGCCCATGCGCAGGCCTTCGCGGAAAGAAGGCGCGCCCACCGGCTGGATCATGAATTCCTGGATGTCGACGTTGTTGTCGGCATGCTCGCCGCCGTTGATGATGTTCATCATCGGCACCGGCATCAGGTACTTGCCCGGCGCGCCATAGAGCTCGGCGATGTGCGCATAGAGCTCGACGCCCTTGGCGCTGGCGGCGGCCTTGGCGGCGGCCAGAGAGACGGCGAGGATGGCGTTGGCGCCGAGGCTTTCCTTGTTCTCGGTACCGTCGAGCTCGAGCATGGCGTTGTCCAGCGCACGTTGATCCAGCGCGTCGAGCCCCATCAATCGCTCACGGATAGCGCCGTTGACGGCCTCGACGGCCTTCAGTACGCCCTTGCCCAGATAGCGGGCCTTGTCACCGTCGCGCAGTTCCAGTGCCTCGCGTGAACCGGTAGAGGCACCGCTCGGCGCGCAGGCCACGCCCTTGGCACCGCTTTCCAGCACCACCTCGGCCTGCACGGTGGGATTACCGCGGGAGTCCAGCACCTCGAGGGCGCGAATATCGACAATCTTGGTCATGATGTCTCGTCCTTATTATCGCTAAGCGTTGATCCAGTCGGCGTGCCTGGAGGGAGTCACGGCTCCGCTCGAAAACGGTCTATCGACCACCGTCTTGTCAAAAACAGACGTCTATCGGGAACTGCATGCAAGAACTGAGGGGCTGACCTCCAGGCCGCCCCGACCACCCTCGAGTGGCTTAGGCAATCGTCAGTGCCGGAAAGCCCTTGACCAGATCGTCCAGCGACTTGAGCTGGCGAAGGAACGGCTCCAACTGATCCAGCGGCAGGGCACAGGGACCGTCGCACTTGGCATTGTCCGGGTCCGGATGCGCCTCGAGAAAGAGCCCGGCCAGCCCCACCGCGACACCCGCGCGGGCCAGCTCAGCGACCTGGGCACGGCGGCCATCGGCGCTGTCAGCGCGACCGCCGGGCCGCTGCAGGGCATGGGTAACGTCGAAGAACAGCGGGTAGCCAGTGGCCTTCATATCACCGAAGCCGAGCATGTCGACCACCAGGTTGTTGTAGCCGAAGCTCGAGCCGCGCTCGCAGAGGATCAGGCGGTCGTTACCGGCTTCCTCGCACTTGCGCACAATGTGGCGCATCTCGTGAGGAGCGACAAACTGCGGCTTCTTGATATTGATCACCGCGCCGGTCTCGGCCATGGCCACCACCAGATCGGTCTGGCGCGCCAGGAAGGCCGGCAGCTGAATGATATCGGCGACCTCGGCCACGGGCTTGGCCTGCCAGGGCTCGTGGACATCGGTGATGACCGGCACATTGAAGCGCTCTTTGACCTCGGCGAGGATCTCGAGGCCTTTCTCAAGGCCGGGACCGCGATAGGAGTGGATCGAGCTGCGATTGGCCTTGTCGAAGCTGGCCTTGAAGACGTAGGGGATGCCGAGCTTGCCGGTCACCTCGACGTAGCGCTCGGCGACTTCGAGGGCCATCTCGCGGGACTCGAGCACGTTCATGCCGCCGAAAAGGGCAAGCGGCAGGGCATTGCCGGCCTTGAGGCCGGCAAACTCGATAATCTTCTGCGGTTCGCTCATCTGCTTTCCTTAGCCTTGCGGCTGAGCCTGGGCCTGCTGCCGGGCGCGCACCTGCTTGTGCTCAAGGGCCGCCTGGATAAAGCCACTGAACAGCGGGTGGCCGTCGCGGGGCGTGGAGGTGAACTCAGGGTGGAACTGGCAGGCCACGAACCAGGGATGGTCCGGCAGCTCGACCATCTCCACCAGCGACTCGTCGACGCTCTTGCCGGAGATCACCAGGCCGGCCTTCTCGAGCTCGCCAATGAACTGGTTATTAACCTCGAAGCGGTGACGGTGACGCTCGACGATCTCGTCGCTGCCATAGGCTTCGCGGGCCTTGGAGCCCGGCTTCAGGTGGCAGACCTGGCCACCCAGACGCATGGTGCCGCCGAGATCGGAGGCCGCATCGCGCAGCTCGATCTTGCCCTCGGCATTCAGCCACTCGGTGATCAGACCGACCACCGGGTGCTGGGTGTCGTGGGTGAACTCGGTGGAGTTGGCATCCGCCCAGCCGGCGACGTGGCGGGCGAACTCGATCACCGCGACCTGCATACCGAGACAGATACCCAGGTAGGGAATATTCTGCTCGCGGGCGAAGCGGGCGGTGGCAATCTTGCCTTCCACGCCGCGCTCACCGAAGCCGCCAGGCACCAGGATGGCATCCTTGCCGGCCAGCCGCTCGGGGCCGTGACGTTCGATGTCTTCGGAATCGATGTAGTCGATGTTGACCTTGATGCGGTTCTGGATGCCGGCGTGGATCAGCGCCTCATTCAGCGACTTGTAGGCATCCAGAAGCTCCATGTACTTGCCGACCATGGCGATATTGACCGACTTCAGCGGGTTGAGCTTGGCGTCGAGCACCCGCACCCACTCGTCCAGTTCGGCTTCATCGGCTTCCAGTCGCAGCTTGTCGCAGACGATCTCGTCGAGGCCATGCTCGTGCAGCATCAGCGGAATGCGATAGATAGTATCGGCATCCTGCAGCGGCACCACCGCACGTTCTTCAACGTTAGTGAACAGGGCAATCTTGCGACGCTCGGTCTCCTCGAGCTCGACTTCGCTGCGACAGATCAGGATATCCGGCTGGATACCGATCGAGCGCAGCTCCTTGACGCTGTGCTGGGTCGGCTTGGTCTTGGTCTCGCCGGCGGTCTGGATGTAGGGCACCAGGGTCAGGTGCATGAAGATGGCGCGGTTGGCACCGAGCTCGCTTCTGATCTGACGGATCGACTCGAGGAAAGGCAGCGACTCGATGTCGCCAACGGTGCCGCCGATCTCAACCAGTGCCACATCGAAGCCTTCACCGCCTTCATAGACGCGGCGCTTGATCTCATCGGTGATGTGCGGAATCACCTGCACGGTACCGCCCAGGTAGTCGCCGCGGCGCTCCTTGCGCAGCACGTGCTCGTAGACACGGCCGGTGGTGAAGTTGTTGCTCTGGGTCATCTTGGTACGAATGAAGCGCTCGTAGTGGCCCAGGTCCAGGTCGGTCTCAGCGCCATCCTCGGTGACGAATACTTCGCCATGCTGGAAGGGGCTCATGGTGCCCGGATCGACGTTGATGTACGGATCCAGCTTGAGCATGGTGACCTTGAGGCCACGCGCCTCGAGAATCGCCGCCAGCGAAGCGGACGCGATGCCCTTGCCAAGAGAGGACACAACGCCGCCGGTCACGAAGATATATCGTGTCATGGAGAACCTGTCGAAACGTGATCAGAAGGCGCGGCAGGAAACCGCACCAGGATGGGACGACAGAATAGCAGAGTCGCCTTTACGGCTCAATTTGCCATCCGCCCCTCCTTGGCTCGCCGCCTGACCGAGGCCCTGGCGGCGAGCCAGTCGCTCAGACCTCCAGGTAGTCGAGGATGCCCTCGCCGGCCTGGCGGCCTTCGTAGACGGCAGTGACCACCAGGTCGGAGCCGCGCACCATATCGCCGCCGGCAAAGACCTTGGCGTTGCTGGTCTGGAAGGGGTAACGGCCGTGCTCCGGCGCGGTGATGCGGCCGCGCTCGTCGGTGCCGATGTTGTTCGGTTCGAGCCAATCGATATCGGTGGGCTGGAAGCCGAAGGCGATGACCACCGCATCTGCCGGCAGCACCTCTTCGGAGCCCGGCACCACCTCGGGACGCCGACGGCCGTTCTCGTCGGCCTCGCCCATGCGGGTACGCACCACCTTGATGCCCTCGACCTTATCTTCGCCGATCACCGCCACCGGCTGACGGTTGAACAGGAAGTCCACGCCCTCCTCGCGGGCATTGGCCACCTCACGCTTGGAGCCCGGCATATTCTCTTCATCGCGACGGTAGGTGCAGGACACGCTGGCCGCACCCTGACGGATCGAGGTGCGATTGCAGTCCATGGCGGTGTCACCGCCGCCCAGCACGACGACCCGCTGCCCCTCGAAGGAAACGTAGTCGGCCGGATCCTTCTCGAAGCCCAGGCAGTGATTGACGTTGGCGATCAGGAAATCCAGCGCCTTGTGCACACCCGGCAGGTCCTCGCCCGGGAAGCCGCCCTGCATGTACTTGTAGGTGCCCATGCCGAGGAAGACGGCGTCAAAGTCCTCCATCAGGTCATCGATGGTGACGTCACGGCCGATCTCGGTATTGAGGCGGAATTCCACGCCCATCTCCTCGAAGACCGCACGACGGCGCTCCATCACGCTCTTCTCGAGCTTGAACTCCGGGATACCGAAGGTCAGCAGGCCACCGATCTCGGGGTACTTGTCGAATACCACCGGCGTGACGCCGTTGCGCACCAGAATATCGGCACAGCCAAGGCCCGCCGGGCCTGCACCGACGATCGCCACCCGCTTGTCGGTCCGGGTGACCTGAGACATGTCCGGGCGCCAGCCCATGGCGAAGGCGGTATCGGTGATGTACTTCTCTACCGAGCCAATGGTCACCGCACCGAAGCCGTCATTGAGGGTGCAGTCGCCCTCGCAGAGACGATCCTGCGGGCACACCCGCCCGCACACCTCGGGCAGCGAGTTGGTCTCATGGGAAAGCTCGGCGGCCTTGAGGATGTTGCCCTCAGCCACCAGCTTCAGCCAGTTGGGAATATAGTTGTGGACCGGGCACTTCCACTCGCAATAAGGATTGCCACAGCCCAGGCAGCGATCGGCCTGACTGGCGGCCTCGCTTGGCTGGTAGGGCTCGTAGATCTCGGCAAACTCCCGCGAACGGGTGCGCGCCGCCTTCTTCTGCGGGTCCTGGCGACCCACATCGATGAACTGAAAATCGTTGTGCTGAAGACGCTCTGCCATGATCGTCTCTCCTCGAAAGCTGGAAGGTCAGGGCGGGGCCGATGGTGCAGCCCCGCCGGGACGCGGCCTTTAAAGGCCGCCGGAACTCGGCTTATTCCGGTCGCCGCCGGGACTCGGCTTACTCGGGTCGCCGCCGGGACTCGGCGAGCAAACTGCCAAGACTCGCGGCCTTGGGCTTCACCAGCCAGAAGTGGCGGATGAAGTGGCCGAAGTCCTCGAGAATCGCTGCACCCCGCGCAGAGCCGGTGGTGGCGACATAGTCCTCGATGACCTCCCTCAGGTGGCGCCGGTACGCCTCCATGGCTTCGGTATTGATCCGGTGGATCTCCACCAGTTCGTGGTTGTACTTGTCGACAAAGGTACGATCCTCGTCGATCACGTAAGCGAAACCGCCGGTCATGCCCGCGCCGAAGTTGACGCCGGTCTCGCCGAGCACCGTGACCAGGCCGCCGGTCATGTACTCGCAGCAGTGATCGCCGGCGCCTTCGATGACGGCAGTGGCGCCTGAATTGCGCACCCCGAACCGCTCGCCGGCGGTACCGGCAGCGTACAGGGTGCCGCCGGTGGCGCCATACAGGCAGGTATTGCCGATGATCGCTGTCTGGTGGCTCTCGAAGTGGCTGCCTGCCGGCGGCACGATGGTGATCGAGCCCCCGTTCATGCCCTTGCCGACGTAGTCGTTGGCATCGCCCTCGAGATACAGGTTCAGACCGCGAGCGTTCCACACCCCGAAGCTCTGGCCGGCCACGCCGGTGAATCGCGCGGTGATCGGCGCGTCCTCGAGGCCGGCCTCGCCATAGCGCTTGGCAATGGCCCCGGAGGTCATGGCCGCCACGCTGCGATCGCAGTTAGTGATGGTGAAGTCGAACTCTCCGCCGGACTTGTCGTCGATCGCCGAACGCAGCGCCTCGAGCACTTCGAGGTTCTTGGCACCCGGATCATGGGGCACGTTGCGACTCACACGACAGAACTGCGGCGCATCGGCCGGCACGTGGTCGTTCTCAAGCAGCGGCGTCAGGTCGAGCTTGCGCTGAGCGCTGGTCTGGCCCTCGAGCACCTCGAGCAGGTCAGTACGCCCGATCAGGTCGGTGAGCTTGCGCACCCCGAGCAGCGCCATCAGCTCGCGCACTTCTTCGGCGATGAAGCGGAAGTAGTGCTTGACCATGTCCACGGTGCCGCGGAAATGCTCGTCGCGCAGGAACTGATCCTGGGTAGCCACACCGGTCGCGCAGTTGTTGAGGTGGCAGATACGCAGGTACTTGCAGCCCAGCGCGACCATCGGCGCGGTGCCGAAGCCGAAGCTCTCGGCGCCGAGAATCGCCGCCTTGACCACGTCGAGGCCGGTCTTCAGACCACCGTCGGTCTGCAGGCGGATCTTGTCGCGCAGGCCATTGATGCGCAGCGCCTGATGGACCTCGGGCAGGCCGAGCTCCCAGGGGCTGCCGGCATGCTTGATCGAGGTCAGCGGGCTCGCCGCGGTACCGCCGTCGTAACCGGACACCGTGATCAGGTCGGCATAGGCCTTGGCCACGCCTGTGGCGATGGTGCCGATGCCGGGCTCAGAGACCAGCTTCACCGAGACCTGGGCGTCCGGGTTGACCTGCTTGAGATCGAAGATCAGTTGGGCCAGATCCTCGATCGAATAGATGTCGTGGTGCGGCGGCGGCGAGATCAGGGTCACACCGGGCACGGCATAGCGCAGCCGAGCGATCAGCTCGTTGACCTTGCCACCCGGCAGTTGGCCGCCTTCGCCGGGTTTAGCGCCCTGGGCCACCTTGATCTGCAGCACTTCGGCATTGACCAGGTAGGCCGGAGTGACGCCGAAGCGCCCTGAGGCGATCTGCTTGATCTTCGATGAGCGGATGGTGCCGTAGCGCGCCGGATCCTCACCGCCCTCACCAGAGTTGGAGCGCCCGCCGGCCTCGTTCATGGCCTGGGCCAGAGCCTCGTGGGCCTCCGGCGACAGGGCCCCCAGCGACATCCCGGCGCTGTCGAAGCGCGGGATCAAATCCTCGATGGCCTCGACTTCCTCGAGCGGCACCGGCTCGGCGGCGGGCTTCAAGGTCAGCAGGTCGCGGATGGTGGCCACCGGACGCTCGTTGACCAGTGCGGCAAATTTCTTCCACTTCTGGTAATCGCCCTGCTGCACCGCCTGCTGCAGGGTGGTCACCACGTCGGGGTTATAGGCGTGGTATTCCTTGCCGTGGACGTACTTGACCAGGCCGCCCTGACCGATGCCCTTGCGCGGGGTCCAGGCCCGGCGTGCCAGCAGCTCCTGCTGCATCTGCAGTTCGCTGAAGCCGGCGCCCTGAATGCGTGACGCCATGTGGGTAAAGCACAGGTCCATGACCTCGCTACCAAGGCCCACCGCCTCGAACAGCTGGGCGCCGCGGTAGGACGCCAGGGTCGAGATCCCCATCTTGGAGAGAATCTTGTAAAGCCCCTTCTGCAGGCCCTTGCGATAGTTCTCGCGGGCGTCCGCCGGGTTGCCGGTCAGCTCGCCGGTGCGGTGCATGTCGGCCATCACCTGGTAGGCGAGGTAGGGGTAAACCGCGGTGGCACCGACGCCGAACAGCACCGCCATCTGATGCGCGTCGCGGGCGTAACCGGTTTCGACGACCAGGTTGACCCGCGGGCGCAGCGCCTCGCGACCCAGGTGGTGATGCACGGCGCCCACGGCGAGCGCCGCCTGAATCGGCAGCTGGCCCTTCTCGAGGCCGGCGTCACTCAGTACCAGGATCACCTTGCCGCTGCGGGCGGCGTCCTCGGCCTTCCTGCAGAGCAACTGAATGGCCTGCTTGAGCCCGGTGGTCTCGGGGTCGTAGGCAAGCGACAGATGCTGGCTCGCGAAGGCCGGGTCGTCTTGGCTGACTAGCGCGGTGAATTTGCGCGGCGACAGCACCGGGGTCGTCAGGATCAGGCGATGTGCGTGCTCGGGCGTGGCCTCGAAGACGTTGAGCTCGGCGCCGCAGATGGTCTCCAGCGACATCACGATGGCTTCGCGCAGCGGATCGATGGGCGGGTTGGTGACCTGGGCAAACTTCTGGCGGAAGTGATCGGTGAGCAGGCGCTCATGGCGCGACAGCACCGCCATGGGGGTGTCATCGCCCATCGAGCCCACCGCCTCCTGGCCACTCTCGGCCAGCGGGCGCAGCAGCTGATCGCGCTCTTCGAAGGTGATCTGGAAGAGTTTCTGGTGAACGTTGAGCTCGTCGGTGTCCATGGGCTGGAAGCGGGCCAGCTCGGTCAGCGCCGATTCCAGATAGCTGGCCTCGTCCTTGAGCCAGCGACGATAGGGGTAGGCCGACTTCAGGCGGTTGTCGATATCTTCGGTGTGCAGGATCTCACCGGTCTGGGTGTCGATACCGAGCACCTGGCCGGGGCCGACACGGCCCTTGGCCACCACGTCTTCGGGCCGATAGTTGTAGGTGCCGATCTCGGAAGCCAGGGTGATATAGCCGTTCTTGGTAATCACCCAGCGGGCGGGGCGCAGGCCATTGCGGTCCAGCATGCAAACGGCGTGACGACCGTCGGTCATCACCATGCCGGCGGGCCCATCCCAAGGCTCCATGTGCATGGAGTTGTACTCATAGAAGGCGCGCAGGTCACCGTCCATGGTTTCCACGTTCTGCCAGGCCGGCGGCACCATCATGCGCACGGCGTTGTAGATGTCCATGCCCCCGGCCATCAACACCTCTAGCATGTTGTCCATGCTGGAGGAGTCAGACCCTGAGGTATTGACGATCTCGTCGAGTTCAGCGATTTCGGTGAGCCGGTCGTTGACGAAGTTTTCCTTGCGCGAGTTCGCCCAGCCACGGTTGGCCTCGATGGTGTTGATCTCACCGTTGTGTGCCAGCAGACGGAACGGCTGGGCCAGCGGCCAGCGCGGCGCGGTATTGGTCGAGAAACGCTGGTGGAAGACGCAGATCGCGGTCTCGAGGCGCTCGTCTCCCAGGTCCTGATAGAAGGTGGGCAGATCCACCGGCATCATCAGGCCCTTGTAGGACACCACCTGGGAGGAAAGCGAGCAGACATAGAACTCTGGCTCGCCGGCCAGCTTTTCCTCGGCGCGGCGGCGCGCCATAAACAGGTCGACGCCCAGCTCAGCCTCGAGGCGATCGTCACCGGCAGTGATGAAGACCTGACGGATGCGCGGCAGGCAGTCCAGCGCCATGGGGCCACAGACGCTTGCGTCGGTAGGCACGTCGCGCCAGCCATGCACGGTCAGGCCACGGGCCTCGAGCTCGCCGCTGAGCACCTCACGAGCGGCCTGCTCGCGAGCGTCGTCATCCGGCAGAAAGATGCTGCCGACGGCAAAGCCCTCACCGAGCTCGACGCCCAGTGACTCCCGGGCGACAGCCCGCATGAAGTCGGTGGGCATCTTCAGCAGGAGGCCGCAGCCATCGCCGGTCTTGCCGTCGGCGGCGATGCCGCCGCGGTGGGTCATGCAGGTCAGCGACTCGATGGCCGTCTTCAGCAGGTCATGGCTGGCCTGCCCTTCCATATGCGCAATCAGGCCGAAGCCGCAGTTGTCGCGAAATTCACCGGGCTGGTGGAGACCTTGTCTCATGGGCGCGCCTCATCAATATTCAGTAGTCTTGTGTCCAGACGGCATTAACGATATAGTTATCGGTTTTTCGTTATTTGTATATCGTTGCCAAGTGCCGTTTTCTGGCGCCGAAAAAGGCTAACCAGCATAGCCAGCCCCCTCTTCCGGCGCAATTCCCCACCCGCCTCGACGCCTAAAAAACCGCCGGAAAACGGCACCTTAGCGTATCTTTTGGGCAAAAAACCCTGACAGGTCAACCACTTGGCCCCGGTCCGCACGACAAGCTCATCGATATAGACTTTGGTCGCAAAAAGCCGCACAAGGGCATGCCAATCATGCATAAGGCATGCGAGTTACTTTCTGCTTGTCGACAGCCTGTCATCGTTGGAGCGGTACTCTAGGCCGTTCACTACCCAAGCCTTGCCGATCATTTTTGTCGCCGATACAGCACAGGTCCAGCGACGAGCCCAGCCACAAAAAAGGCGCCCGTGAAACACGGACGCCTGATCATCAGCGTGCCGATAGACGCCCGCAGCCTCTGGCAGCGGCACCCCCTAGCGACGGGGGAAGTCCGCCAGCAGCCTCTCGAGCATCTCGGCCGGGGTCGCATCGTGCAGACAGGCATCACCGAGGCTTCGCAACAGCACCAGACGAAGCCGGGCGTCGATGTTCTTCTTGTCCAGTCGCATCACGGCCAGGAAGTCCTCCACGCCCATGTCCTCGGGCGCCGCCAGCGGAAGGCCGGCAGCGGCGATGACCGCCGCCGCCCTCTCCACTTCGTCCTGGGTTAACCAGCCCAGACGCTGCGAGAGCTCGGCGGCCATCAGCATGCCGGCACCCACCGCCTCGCCGTGCAGCCAGGCGCCATAACCCTGGTGCGCCTCGATAGCATGGCCGAAGGTGTGCCCCAAATTGAGCAGCGCTCGGGCGCCCTGCTCGGTCTCATCAGCAGCCACCACCTCGGCCTTGATGGCGCAGCTTCTATAGATCGCTTCGCG
>Ga0114983_1000360_pt1 | contig 19601 bp, 21 predicted proteins | sample Shrwel_input2_RT_FD_87182 | JGI IMG/M metagenome (GOLD analysis project Ga0114983, IMG submission 87182) | Subsurface microbial communities from deep shales in Ohio, USA - Utica-3 well 1 S input2 RT | ecosystem: Environmental > Aquatic > Deep subsurface > Shale gas/oil reservoir > Produced... | reverse complement strand
GTATGGGTATCCGTGGCGAAGGCACGCCCGGCGCTGTCAACAAACACAGATTGCTGGTTGCTGCGTCCGCCCGCGGCGCAGAGGAATATGTCAACTCCCTTGTAGGACAAGCCGGCGGCGTCGATATCATGGCCCTTGGCACAGCGCACCCAACCCTTTTCAGACAACACCACAGTCACGGGCTCGGTCGGCACCAACTCCTGCTCCGACAACGCTCTGGATTCGCTTCTCACCACCAGTGGCGAGCGGCGGTCATCACCATAGGTTTCCGCATCTGCCTGCAGTTCTTTCTTGATCAAGGTCTTCAAGCGGCGTTCCGAACTGAGCAGCAGTTGCAGCTTTTCCCGCTCGGCTTCGAGCTCATCCTGCTCACCACGGATCTTCATCTCTTCCAGCTTGGCCAGATGGCGCAGCTTGAGCTCCAGAATCGCTTCGGCTTGCTTGTCTGTCAGCCCAAAGCGGCGCATCAGTTCGGCCTTGGGTTCATCGTGAAAGCGGATGATCTCTATCACTTCATCGATATTGAGGAAGGCGATCATCAAGGCTTCAAGAATATGCAACCTGGCCAGGACTTTATCCAGACGGAATTCCAGACGGCGGCGCACAGTATGAATTCGAAACTCCAGCCACTCACTCAAGAGTTGCTTGAGACCCTTGACCTGAGGCCTGCCATCGAGGCCGAGCACATTGAGGTTGACCCTGTAACTCTTCTCCAGATCTGTAGTGGCAAACAGGTGCGCCATCATCTGTTCGATATCGACCCGGTTGGATCTCGGCACTATCACCAAGCGCACCGGACTTTCATGGTCCGATTCATCGCGCAAGTCTGTCACCATGGGCAGCTTCTTGGCCTGCATCTGCGCCGCCAACTGCTCGAGGATCTTGCTGGAGCTGGCCTGGTGCGGCAAAGCCGTTATCACCACTTCACCGTTTTCCACTGTGTAAACCGCACGGGCCTTGATTGAGCCGCGGCCCGATTCATAGACCTTGGCGATTTCGGCGCTCGGGGTAATGATCTCGGCAGCTGTCGGATAATCAGGCCCGGGCACGAATTCCATCAGCCGCGGCAAATCGGCCTTGGGATTATCCAGCAGCTCGATACAGGCGCTGGCCAACTCGCGGGCATTATGGGGCGGAATATCCGTGGCCATACCCACTGCGATACCGGTAATACCGTTGAGCAAAATATGCGGCAGTCTGGCCGGCAGCACCAAGGGCTCTTTCAGGGTGCCATCGAAGTTGACTCCCCAGTCCACTGTTCCTTGACCTAGCTCGCTGAGCAGTACCTCGGAAAACTTGGATAGCCTGGCTTCGGTATAACGCATGGCCGCAAACGACTTGGGATCGTCCGGAGCCCCCCAGTTACCCTGACCATCCACCAAGGGATAGCGATAGGTGAAGGGCTGCGCCATCAGCACCATGGCTTCGTAACAAGCGCTGTCACCGTGCGGGTGATACTTACCCAGCACGTCACCCACGGTACGGGCCGACTTCTTGTATTTGGCCGCCGCCGATAATCCCAGCTCGCTCATGGCGTAAACAATTCGCCGTTGCACCGGCTTGAGGCCATCGCCAATATGAGGCAAGGCCCGATCCATGATCACATACATGGAATAGTTGAGATATGCCTCTTCAGTGAAGCGCCTGAGCGGCATCTGCTCCACGCCATCCAGGCTCAAGGCTATCGCATCACTCATTATTCATTTTCCTGTTCAGGTTTCGGCGCATAGTCCGACTCAGATTCAGCATCTTCTGCACCAGTGTCTTTGTAGTACAGGCGGTAGATGTTTCCCTTCAGATCATCCGAAATATAGACGGCGCCATCCGGGGCCATCGCCAGTGAATGGGGCCTGGCCACCGGAAACTCACCATCGAGAAAACTCACCAGGGTGCGGCGATTGCTCACCTTGCGGCCATCAGTTTCCAACACCACTATCTGGTATCCCACCTTACTGGAACGGTTCCAGGAGCCGTTCTCTGCCAATAAAATCTGGTTGTGATATTCGGCGGGAAACTGGCTTCCCCGATAAAACAGCATCCCCATAGGAGACACATGCGCCGGCAGTTCATAGACTGGCTTGGTAATATTCAGGCTCTTGGGCTCTTCATAGGCAGGTTCCTGCACATCTTTGCCATGCACATAAGGGAAACCATAATGCGCCCCGGCAACATCGACCCGGTTGATTTCATCCGGTGGCAGATTATCCCCCATCCAGTCGCGGCTCATATCGGCAAACCAAAGACGGCTATCCAGTGGCGACCAGTCAAAGCCTATGACATTACGTATTCCGAGCGCTATCTGCTGACTACTGCCGGAGTTCACATCCACGGCAATGATGCTGCCAAAAGGAGCGCTGGGCTCACACACATTGCAGGGAGCGCTGATAGCAATATAGAGCCTGCCATCCGGACCAAAGCGCATGGCTCTGGCACTCTTTCTGCCGTTGCCCGGAAGTTGATCATACACTTCCCGTGCCCGCGGAGGACGTCTGAGCCTGGGCTCTATATCCTGGTACACCACGACTCTGTCTTCCAAAGCGACATAGAGATCGCCCTTATGGAAGGCCAGCGCCTCCGGGTAATCCAGGCCCTTGGCTATCAGGTAACGCTTATCGACCCGGCCATCACTGTTACTGTCGACCAAAGCGTGAATCGTGCCGCTCTTGTGAGAACCAACAAACAGGGTACCTTCATCTCCTACTGCCATCTGCTTGGCATCGCCAACATCTGTGGCATAGAGAGAAACACCAAAGCCTTTGGTCACGGTAATGATCATCGACTGAGATGCATTGGCCGCCGCACTCAGCAACGCCGCTCCCAGCAGGAGCAAGCCTCCGCCGGTCGCGATACCGACTCTGTTATTCAGGTTCATCATATCCTTGCCTTTAAGTTTTATAGTTATTGGCACATCAAGGGCGATTACAGCTGAGCAAGGTCTCCCTTGGTTTCCAGCCACGACTTGCGATCACCTGAGCGCTTCTTGGCCAGCAACATGTCCATCAATGCCACAGTCTCATCGACATCGTCTATGGTCAGTTGCACCAATCTACGGGTGTTGGGATCCATGGTCGTTTCCCTCAGTTGCAGTGGATTCATCTCACCCAGACCTTTAAAGCGGGTGACCTGCACTTTACCTTTCTTGTTGTCTGCGGCAATCCTGTCCAGAATGCCTTGCTTTTCAGGCTCATCCAAAGCGTAAAACACTTCTTTGCCGATATCGATACGGAACAGTGGCGGCATGGCGATATACACATGCCCCTTTTCAACCAAGGTGCGATAGTGCTTTAGAAACAGCGCGCACAGCAAGGTTGCTATGTGCAAACCATCCGAGTCGGCATCGGCGAGAATACAGATCTTGCCGTATCTGAGTTCGGAAATATCGTCGCTGTCGGGATCGCAGCCTATGGCCACTGAAATATCGTGCACTTCCTGGGAGGCCAACACCTGGCTCGCTTCCACTTCCCAGGTGTTGAGGATCTTACCCCGAAGCGGCATGATCGCCTGAAATTCTCTATCTCTGGCCTGTTTGGCACTGCCACCGGCCGAGTCCCCTTCCACCAGAAATAATTCGGAACGCGCCGGGTCCTGACCGGTACAGTCGGTCAGTTTGCCGGGCAGCGCCGGGCCGGAAGTGACCTTCTTGCGAGCAACTTTCTTCGCCGCCCTGAGACGCTTCTGGGCGTTATTGATGCACATCTCGGCCAGCAGTTCGGCCTGATCTGTGTTGCTGTTGAGCCAGAGGCTGAAGGCATCACGCACCACACCCGACACAAATGCCGAACACTGGCGGCTGGAGAGTTTCTCCTTGGTCTGGCCGGCAAATTGCGGATCTTGCATCTTCACCGACAGAATAAAACTGGCCTTGTCCCAGATATCTTCCGGACTGAGCTTAATCCCCCTTGGGATCAAGTTGCGAAACTCACAGAACTCACGCATCGACTCGAGCAGTCCCTGACGGAAACCGTTCACATGGGTACCACCAAGCGGCGTTGGGATTAGGTTAACATAACTTTCGCTGATACTGTCGCCGCCCTCAGGCAACCAGGTAATGGCCCAGTCGGCGGCTTCCAGATTGGTTTTAATACTGCCGACAAAAGGCTCTTGTGGCAGAGCCGGAGCCTCTTTAAGGGAGTCTTTCAGATAGTCGGTCAGGCCCTCTTCATAAAACCATTCATGGACCTCACCGTTTTGTTTGTTGGCGAAACGAATTCTGAGCCCGGGGCAAAGTACCGCCTTGGCCCGCAGCAGATAAGTCAACTTGGTAACCGAAAAGTTCGGTGAGTCAAAATAGCTGGGATCCGGCCAAAACTGTACCCGGGTGCCGGTATTTCGGCGCCCACAAGTACCTGTTTCCCTGAGACTCTCAACCTTATCGCCATGCTCGAAAGCCATTTCATAGACTTTGGCATCACGGCGAACCGTGATTTCAACTCTTCGAGATAGGGCGTTGACCACAGAGATCCCTACCCCGTGCAAACCACCGGAAAATTGATAATTTTTGTTGGAAAACTTACCACCGGCATGCAGCTTGGTCAGGATAAGTTCGACCCCGGGGATCCCCTCCTCCGGGTGAATATCCACCGGCATACCACGGCCATCGTCAGTGACTTCAAGGGAGTTGTCTGTATGCAACACCACATCGATTCGAGTTGCAAACCCGGCCAAGGCCTCATCGACACTGTTATCTATGACTTCCTGACCCATATGGTTGGGCCGAGTGGTATCGGTATACATGCCGGGACGACGTTTTACCGGATCCAGTCCGTTCAGTACTTCAATGGCATCGGAGGTGTATTGATTGGTCATAGCGCACACTGTCTTTTATGTTCAGGCCATGGTGGGCCGCGAGGATCTGATTGTCAAGATAAGTGTAAAAAACGGCAGATTGAGCCCAGCTTGTCGCCGTAACCCACAAAACTATGGTTTCCACCGCTTTCCAGCAGCATCTCACAGCAGTGATATTTGCCCAGAGCCTGGCGATAATCCAGTACCTCATCGGCAGTCTGTAATAATACAAAAAAACGATCCGGATTGAGAATGACCGGCATATCAAATTCAATCAGCTGTAGTTGATGTTGCGGCAATAATTGGTAGTGCTCATCGGTATAGGGGTTGTACTGTGCCCCCAAATAATCACCAAAGAGCTCAAAGGGGCGCACCGCCGGGTTAATAAGTACCGCCTTGCCGCCATATTGCTCTACCAACCAAGAAGCAAAATACCCGCCGAGGGATGAACCGATAAACGCCAGTGGCTCGCCCCTGGCCTTGGCCGCTTCAGTCAACTGAATCAGCAACTCCATCGCCGCCTTGGGCGAAGTGGGTAGTTGTGGCTGCTCCAGTCGCACACCGGGAAAGTGTTGTTCAATATAGGTACGGGTAAGCACAGCCTTGTCAGACAAGGGAGAACTGTTGAAACCGTGAATATAGAGCAGCATAGTTCCTCACAAGGGGCCACTGCTCCAAAGCAAACTCAGTAGCCGCTGGCCTCAGCATCCGGTGCGAAACGCTCGCCCGGGATCCGATAAACATTGGTGAGCATGCTACCATCGGGCTTGAGCTCCAGCAAACGGTAGCCTGGCTGCAGTGCATCCAGCGCAAAGTAGGAAGACAAGGGTTTGAATTGAATACAAGTCGATGGTGTCGCCATCAAAGAAAGCTTGTGACCTTCCCCCTGATATTCAGTATCCAATTGCTGATGAACATGACCCCAGAGCATCCCCTTTATCTGAGGGTAACGCCCCATTTCTTTGAGGAACTGGGCGCCGTTGTCCATGCAATGTTGATCCAACCAAGTGCAGTCCACCAATACTGGGTTATGGTGCATCACCAACAGCACGTGCTTGTCAGGTTCGGCGGCTATGGCACTACGGATGATCTCAAGTTCGCTTTCGGCCATATGACCACCCGGTTTTCCCCGCACTGTGGAGTCGAGCAAGATAATCTGCCAATTCCCGGCCAACACCCGCCTGTGGCCATAGACACGCTCGCCCTGCATATGCAGATACATGATCCTGGGGTCATCATGGTTGCCAGGCAAATAATGGCAAGGCAAATTCAGCGGTTTGATGGCTTCAACAAAGTTGCGGTAAGACTCACCGGAATAATCCTGACTGATGTCACCACTGGCCAGCAGCATGTCGGCGGGATACTTGACGGCCTGGATAGTATTGATAACGGCGTTGAGACTGTTGGCGGTATTGACGCCAAGAAGCTGTCCTTCAGGTTCGGCAAACAGGTGAGGATCTGTGATCTGCACCAAACGAACACTCTTGTCCTCAGGAATACCGTATGTGATTGCCTCTTTCAGCACTTTGATTACCCAATCTCAGGACTGACAAACGAGGCGCGCCTGACAGTCTATTTTCAATAACTCCTCCAGGAAGGCGTTTACCTGGTACTTTTCATCGCGGTGATACATGCGTAAGTTCGGATAATCATACACCGGCCGCAATTGGTAAATCTGTCGGCTGCTTAACACTTCTGCTAATTTAGCATCATGATAAATCCGCACGGTAACTTTGGGGACAGGCACCAATCCGCCCTTCCCCACATGACGGGAAATACTCACCAGCTGGGTATAGCGGGTATTCTCCAGCAGCTCGACATCCAGGCAACCGAAATCACCTTCTACCTGCCAGCTTTCACCCACTTCACCTTGCTCCGGCAACCAGCGTTGAATATGGCCGTAGTTGCGACCACACAAAGCTAAAAAGCGGCTGACATCCGGCTGGTATTTCTTGTCACTATCTCTCTTGTTCATCGGCCTGCAGTAAATCTTGATAATTGAGCTGCAACCATTGCAGCCCGAGTACGGTTGAAGCGTTGTCGATTTCGCCACTGAGCACTTTGGCATAAGCATCAACGCGGGAAAGCACATGCAGCCGAATATCTTCATGCTCTTCGGCCAAGCCGTGCAGCCCGTTTGCTTTGGATGAATCTACCTCAGCCCAATAGAAGTAGAAACGCTCACTACAACCTCCGGGGCTGGAAAGATAGCTGCTTACGGCCGAAATTGCACTGGAGTTGAGTCCGGTTTCTTCCAAAAGTTCCCGTTTGGCGACATCCTCGGCCACTTCGCCGGGGGCAATCATACCCGCCACCAACTCCAGCAGCCAAGGGGATTCACTGGTTTCCAATGCAGGGAATCGCACCTGCTCTATCAGCACCACTTTGTCTTCTTGCGGATCGTAGGGCAAAACCACTACGGCGTGACCCCGCTCAAATACCTCGCGACTCACTTCCTCACTCCAGCCCCCGGCAAACAGCCGATGACGGAAACGATATTCCTCCATCCGGAAAAAGCCACGGTATAGCGTGCGCTGCCCCAGCACCTGAACATCCTCTTTGGTGAATTTTTCTACTGCCATTTTCACTCCGCTTTAGCTATAAAAGATGCAATTTCAACCCACCCGGCACCATTTACCAATAAAATCTGTTACACTTCCGAATTGACTTGAAAACGGTTGATTTTTTAGTATCAAAACCATTAAGTTTTGCTGTATCGGGAAGCGTCGGGAAGCGCAAACCGCCTTTATCAAAGGCATTAACAGTCTAACGAAGTTGAAACCGCCCGTCACAGGGTGTTTGTCTATAAGGACAGCCAATGAAATTCAAGATCCGCACTTTATGCGCGGCGTTAACGCTCGCAGTTTCTGCCCCGGCCGTTCAAGCCGACGATTTACTTCAGATATATCAGCAGGCATTAACCAATGATCCAGTGGTGCTCCAGGCCAAGGCCCAAAGAGACCAGTTGTATGAAAAGATTGAAGAAAGTCGTGCGCCTCTGCTGCCGACTATCAGTGCCAATGTCGGTTATGACAAAGCCTGGAACGATCCTTCTGATGACACCAGTGGCCTGACAGGTGCAATCAAGCTTAACCAGGTCATCTATAATCATTCTGCCTGGGTCGGTTTAAGCCTGGCGGAGAAAGCCGCATCACAGGCCGACGCCGTCTATGCTTCAGCTCTGCAAACACTGATCACCCGGGTAACAACCGCTTACTTTGACGTGTTGGCCGCCAAGGATAATTACGAGTTCAAAGGCGCCGAGAAGCGTGCCATTGAGCGGCAGTTGGAGCAAACCAAACAGCGCTTTGCTGTTGGTCTAACAGCCATTACCGATGTCCATGAAGCACAGGCTCAGTATGACCTGGCGACCGCAGCCGAAATCCTGGCCGAGAACGAGTTGATCAACAGCTATGAAGCCCTGCGTGAAATTACCGGCATAGATCACAAGAGCATCGACATTCTGGATACAGACCGTTTCTCTGCGGCCAGCCCAACTCCAGCCATGCCAAACGATTGGCTTAAAATGGCCGAGACCAACAGTGTCGATCTGCTGACCCAGCGTATCGGTAAAGATATCGCCCAGGAAACCATCAGCCTCTATAAAGCCGGCCATATGCCGTCTCTGAGCCTGAATGCCGGTTATACCAAGGGCCTGGAGCAAGAAATCGGCAGTCAGAATCAACCTGACTTCGATAACGGTACCGTAGGCGTTAACCTGAGCGTGCCTATCTTTGAAGGTTTCAAAGTCAGCTCTCAGGTGAAACAAGCGCAATATGCCTATGTTGAAGCCAGCCAGAGATTGGAGCAGACCTACCGCCAGGTAGTCAAAAATGTTCGCAACAACTTCAACAACGTTGGCGCTTCTATCAGCTCCATCAAGGCCTATGAGCAGTCAGTGCTCTCTTCCGAGAGTGCATTGAAAGCCACTCAAGCCGGTTTTGAAGTGGGTACCCGTACCATAGTTGACGTGCTGAACCGTACCCGGGATCTGTATGATTCCAAACGCCAGCTGTCCAACGCCCGATACGGCTATATCAAGTCGATATTGGCACTGAAGCAGGCCACAGGTACTCTGAATGAAGATGATGTCATCTCCATCAACAACGGCCTGACAACTCCTGCACAGCAATAAGCTGGAGCTTAACCAATAAAAAACCGCCAGCTGGCGGTTTTTTATTGGGACTTATCAACGGATAACGGAATTAGAACACCAGTTCCACACCGGCAAAGAAGCCGTCAAACTGCATATTGCTGCTCATGCCATTGAAACCGTTTACGTCAAATTTAAAGTCGCGATAGCCGGCACGCACCCGGGTATCCAGCGCCACACCATCAAACTCCCAGCCCAGACCTACTTGGTAGTCATAAACACTGGACTCATTGATACCGGCTAACACATCGGCAAAGGCGTACAGGCCGAAGAATGGCAGACCAACTTCAGCATTGGCATAACCCATAACCACACCGCTGTCGATATCACGCTCTTCAGGATGCCCCTTGTCAGCCACCCGGAAAGAACCATCCATCAACTTGTAGGCACCACCTACATCGAGAGCAACCAGGTCATTGTCCAGTAATTCATAGTAGAGGATAAAGTCTGTGTTGCTCAGGTCGGCCGTAGCATACACATCACCGCTGAAGGTGTGGCCATTGAAGTTGAAGTTGGCATTGCTCATAGCGCCATCTTCTTTCAGGCGGTTTTCGCGGATCTTCAGGTTGGGCAGCAGTGGCACAGGGTGCTCAACGCTGAACCAAAGGCTGTACTGGGCGGAAGAGTCATAGTTGAACTCCTGCTGCGGCTGGCCTTTCTCGGCGAAAGTACCGCTGGCATCTCCTTTCCAGTAATCGGCGCCTACCTTAAAGCCTACGACTGTTGCTGCCTGGGCGGAAGTCGCCATCAAAGAAGCCAGCAAGGCTGTCGCCAATAAAGTCTTTTTCATAAATTAACCCTGTGAAAGCAAGTTGGTTAAATCAATCACCGCGGCATTGGCGCGGGACACATAGTTGGCCATCACCAAAGAATGGTTGGCCACCAAACCGAATCCGGAACCGTTGAGGATCATTGGGCTCCAGACTGTTTGCTGAGTCGCTTCCAGTTCACGGATGATCTGTTTGAGACTCACTTCGGCATTCTTTTTCTTCAGTACGTCAGCAAAATCGACCTCTACCGCCTTCATGAAATTCAGCAAGGCCCAGGCAGAGCCTCTGGATTCATAGAAGACATCGTCTATTTGCCACCAGCTGGTCTTTATCTGCTGACTCGCCAGGTTGGGGGTCGACTGACGGGCGGCACTGTCGCCGGCCAGATCGGTATTCAGCCTCTCCTGACCAACACTGGCGGCCAGACGCTGCGACATGCTGCCCAAACGCTTCTGCACCTCTTTCAACCATTCATTGAGGTTGTCGGCGCGGGCATAAAACTGGGCATCCGGGTTATTGGGATCCATCATCCGCGCCCGGTAAACCTTCAATAGCTTGATAGCATCGCGATACTCGCTCTCAGCACTGGGCACCAGCCAACTGGTGTGCTCGATATTCAGCTTGGAGTGCGCTTCCAGCAGATCTTTGTCGGCGGTGGACTGCGACTGGGAGCGGCTGAACTCTTTGCGCATGATCAAGGCGAGATCCCGCACCTGTTCCAAGGCGCCGAATTCAAACGCCGGCATGTTGTCCATCATCACAGAAGGCGGCATCATGTCGTTGGACAACCAGCCTCCTTGCTTATCCAGCAAGGTCTCCATGGTATTGATCAGCGCGCTGGTAGTAGCATAACCTGTTATTTTTTCGCCCTTTTCCGATGTCATCACCTCAGGGGTCAATACATCGGGTTCAATACTCCACCAAACACTGATGCCGTATGCGATAACGAACACTATGGCCGCAGCACCGACACCTTTTTTCCATGTCATTTGCATCCCGGGTTCTCCTTAATGATGGTGATGATGCTCTTGCGCTGCAGGAGCATCATGGGGGGATTTTACTTCGAGTTCAATATTGAGGGTTTCACCATTGGCAAAACCCAGTGTCACAGGCACTTTTTGCCCCAGCTGCAACGGCGCCTTGAGGCCCATGATCATGATGTGATCGCCACTACTTTGCAGCGTCAACTGACCATGCTCTGGAAGCGGAAATGCCGCCACATGACGCATTTTAACCAGGCCGTCTTCTTCAATCAGAGTATGCAGCATGGCTTCACGGGCCACAGGGGTACTGGCAGAAACCAGCTCAGTCGCCGGACCATGGTTGCTGAGTGTCAGATACGCCGCCGTATTGGGAACAGAAGCAGGCATGGCCCGGATATATCCTTGTTCGAGCATTATGTTCGAGGCGAAGGCGCTAGCACTGATGCCGGCCAGCAAGATAACTTTAAACAGTTGTTTGAATATCGCCATCTATGTCTTAAACTCCATGTAAAACCCATTTCGTCAGTAAAGGAAACAACGAATGAGCACGATTCAGGTTCAGGATGAGCAGGGTGTACGTATCATACGTTTTAACCGCCCGGATAAACGTAACGCCCTCGATCTCGATATGTATAAGCAGCTTACAGAATACCTGATCCAGGGGGAAGCGGACAACGAGATCCGTGCCTTTCTGCTGACAGGCAGTGAAAACTGCTTTACTTCAGGCAACGATGTAGCGGATTTTCTCAAGCAGCCGGATCTGGGGCCCAACCACCCAGCGGTGCGGTTTCTCTTTTGCCTGCTGGAGCTGAAAAAGCCCTTGGTCGCCGCCGTCAGCGGCGCTGCTGTCGGAATTGGCACCACGCTGCTGCTGCATTGTGACCTGGTCTATGCCGATAACACAGCCCAGTTCCGTTTGCCCTTTATCGACCTGGCACTAGTGCCTGAAGCCGGTTCCAGCCTGCTACTGCCTGAGTTGGTCGGTTACCAAAAGGCCTCTGAGCTGCTGTTGCTGGGCGAAAGTTTCGATGCCGAAACGGCGCTGGATCTCAAACTCATCAACCGCATGTTGAGTCCGGTGGAACTCTTACCTTATGCGCTGGAAAAGGCCAAAGCCTTGGCTTCCAAGCCACCTCAGGCGCTGCAACTCACCAGACAACTTATGCGGCCACACAAGAGCCGGGTACAACACCAGATGCATCAGGAGTTGGAACTCTTCGGCCAACGTCTGCAGAGCGATGAAGCCAAAGCGGTTTTCCGCCAGTTTCTCAACAAAGGCTAAATCATCGAGGCTGAATCCAATGTTGCTGCGGCTGGGCTGACACCAAGCCAGTCGCAGCAACACTACTCCTGCCATTGACTGGACTTGCCTATTCCCCATACTGCCAATGCCAAAACCAGCACGGGCCAAATCATTGCAAAGCCGCTGATAAACATCAGTAATGCCGCAGCAACACAAAGTACGCACACCACTGCCAACACACTGAAAGTCATTGCGGCCCACACCAATGCCAGCATCGCGGTTATCAGGGTCAACACCCAACTCCAGTTCTCGGCATCCAGCCATAAAAACGGGCCACCCCAGATCCCCACTGACATAAACTCGCGGCTGAGCAGAGAGACCATAAGGATCAGCGCGCCGACTATGCTCCACACCAGTAACTGAGACAGCAACCTATATCTTCTGTGCTTGTTTCGACTCTTGTTATACATACTCATTTCACCCACTTGGGCCACAGCAGTGCCAGGGCAAAGTAAGCCGTCAATCCGAGCAATGGGTGCATCAGAGTGATGACTGCGGCAACAATGCGGGTCCAGAATACCGACCAGCCAAAACGCTCGGCCATATCGCGGCATAGGCCACAGACGATGGAAGAATTTCCCTTGAGTGTGCGTTCCAAATCAAACATAGCTGACTCCGATTATCTCGTTAACTGTATCTGCCGGGCACCGCAGGCTAACAACGCCATCAGGGTGTAACCAAGCAACGGCAGAAACATCAGTAGTGCCAAGGTGCTATTTATCCACATAGGCACCTCAATCCTTGGCTTGGGTCAGAACACTGGTCTCCACGGGTAATTCGGTGATCTGACTCAGGGTTTCTTGAGTCATCTCGTCGCTCAGTTGGGCCACGCTACGCTCCAGTTCCTGTTGCAGAGAGGCCAGCATTTCGCGCTTGGCACTGAGCAACATGGTCTGAGCCTGCTGACTCAGGTTCTGCTCAACAGCACTGAGGATAGGTTGAGTAGGCAGTACATCGGCCTGGGCTGAAACACTGGCTGAAGCTAAAACAACGCCAAGAAGCAAAGATTGAATAGTCAGGTTGGAAGTTTTCATGCTTGTCATCCCTTTCTGGTTAAGCTGAACGGGTCAGCGGTCAAGATGACTAATTCAAAGGGCGTGCCAATTGGGAAAAATTTCGATTAAGGATATGATATTAAATGAAATAAAAAATAAAAACGGCCAATCATTAACACTGAATGACCGACAGTGACAGCACAAAAATACAGCAATTCCCTATCTGTTGGTAAAAAGCACTATCACCATAGCGATTTTCACCACTCGGGTATTACAGCAAGGTCAAACTCCGCTGTACATCATTTCACGAGCCTTAAGCAGCACTTCGATACCGGCACCCGGCTTGTGGGCATTCTCGCTCAGATGACGGCGCCAACTGCGAGAACCGGGGATCCCCTGATAAAGGCCAGTCATGTGTCTGCTTATATGATTCAAGCGGCCACCCGACTGCAGATGAGCTTCCACATAGGGCAACATGGCATCCACCACCTGATCGCGACTCATAACCTGGCTATCGAGGCCAAAGATCTTCTGATCCACCTCGGCCAGCAGATAGGGATTTTGGTAGGCTTCACGCCCCACCATAACCCCATCCAGCTGGGCCAGATGGGCATGCATCTCTTCAAAGCTCTTGATACCACCATTGATGCTGATATGCAGGCCGGGAAAATCCTGCTTCAATTGATACACCCGGGGATAATCCAATGGCGGGATCTCACGGTTTTCCTTGGGACTAAGCCCCTGCAACCAGGCCTTGCGGGCATGAATGATGAAAGTATCGCAGCCGGCGGCACTCACCTTGGTAATGAAGTCACAAAGAAATTCGTAGGAATCTGTGTCATCTATGCCGATGCGGGTCTTGACCGTCACCGGAATATCCACCTTCTGGCGCATGGCATCGACGCAATGGGCCACCAGCTCGGGCTCTTCCATCAAACAAGCACCAAAGCGGCCGTTCTGTACTCTATCCGAAGGGCATCCCACATTGAGGTTAACTTCGTCATACCCCCTTTGCCGGGCGATTTCGGCGCAGCGGGCCAGATCCTCAACATTGGAGCCACCCAGTTGCAATGCCAGCGGGTGCTCTTCCTGGTTATAAGCCAGATAATCGCCCTTGCCATGCAGTATCGCACCTGTGGTCACCATCTCAGTGTAGAGCAGCGTCTGACTCGACATCAGCCGGGCAAAGTAACGATAGTGGCGGTCCGTCCAATCGAGCATGGGGGCAATGGAGAATCGTCTATTGCCTGATATGTCTCTAACTCCAGTAACTGTGCTGGATTCGATGGTTTTTGCGTTTGTCATATTATGGTTTATTTCTGTGCGTTTTGGTGTATTTTAGCGTTATCAGGTACCCATTGAGGTACCCAATTTTTTAGGATTAGGAACCCATATGGCCTTTTATAAAGTTGAACCCCGGGCGAAAGCGAACGGGGAGCCGCGCTATAAATGCACAGTGAGAGTCAAGTCCAAAGGGAAAATAGTATACAGCGACACCCGGACTTTTGGCAAAAATGCAGCAGCCGAGGCTTGGGGGAAAAAGCGGGTGGCTGAATTGGAGCTCAACGGGGTACCCACACAGGGTACCCAAACAATCTTGCTGCGAGATTTCATTGCCAAGGTGATAGACGATCCTCACATTGAACTAAAAAGAACTAAGCTATATGTGCTGCAGATGCTGGCTGACTGTGAAATAGGCGCACTTCCTATTGAAAAGATCACCTCTGCTGATGTTGTTAAGCACTGCAAGATGAGGCGCGAAGCTGGCGCCGGGCCAGCAACGGTTGCACACGATGTGAGTTATCTGCGCTGGTGCCTGAAAACGGCCAGGGTAATGCTGAGTCTTGAGATCACCGATGCGGCCGTGGTTGATTCATATGAAGTGCTATACAACCAGAACCTGATCGGCAAGTCGGAACGCCGCCACCGCCGGCCAACGTCCGATGAGATAGAAAAGCTCAAAGAGGGGTTGCTGGCCAGATCAAGTCACAGGGCAAGCATTGGTATCCCCTACGTTGATATTCTTGATTTCTCGATACTCAGTTGCATGAGGATTGGGGAGGTATGCAGGATTAAGTGGGAAGACGTTGACGAGGGTCAACGCGCCGTGCTGGTGATGGATAGAAAGGACCCACGTAAAAAATCCGGCAACCACATGCTGGTGCCATTACTTGGCGGTGCGTGGGAGATATTGCAGCGACAACCAAAAGAGGATGACCGCATTTTCCCTTACAACGAAAAGAGTGTGACGGCCGGCTTTCAACGGGTTCGTAATGCTCTTGGTATCAGTGATCTGCGGTACCATGATTTGAGGCGTGAAGGGGCAAGCAGGCTGTTTGAGAAGGGATATAGCATTGACGAGGTAGCCCAGGTCACTGGTCACAGGAACATCAATACACTCTGGCAAGTTTACACTGAGCTATTTCCTAAGCGGTTACATGATAAGGAGTTCGTGAAATGAGCAACATAAAAAATGCGTTGTTTGAGCATGAAGAAGAAAATATGAGGGAATGGATCAGAAGTAAACTGGACGATCCTTTTGCAGATGAGGATAGTGAAGGATGGGACGATTTAGTTGAACATTACTCTGATTTTCAAGATGCACTGGCCGCAGCTGCTGAACAGCGGTGGATAGAAAAGCAAAGTTTAGAAGACATATATTCAAGATTCCATGGAGAGGTATTAAACCTATCATCACTAATATCATCAGATATGGGAATAAGGGAGTACGACTTAATGTGTAAAATGATATACACACACGCTGTAACCCTAATGGAAGCCTATCTTTTTGATTTAACGAAATTAATGACTCTTAACAACCCTAAATTCTTTAATAACGCAATAACCAAAATAAATGACCTAAAAAATGTAAAGCTATCTTTAGCTGAAGTTCAAGAACTTTCAAACATAAAAGAGTTTGTTATTTCAAAAATATCTGAATTTCACTTCCACAACTTAAATAAGGTAGAAAAGATTCTATACGAGATAACAAATACCAAGCTAGAAATTGATACATCGGAATTACAATCAATTACAAAAACTAGGCATGATTTAGTTCACCGTAATGGGCAAACCGTAGACGGTCAAACTCTGAATTTAGGAAAGAATTCTGTATTCGAGACATTGAGAAAAATTGCCATATTCATTGATAAAGTGAATGCATGGGCACACAAAGTGATAGATACAATAAACCCTTTACCAAAGCTATAAGTTCAGACAAGGATTTGCGAGTGCGGCAAGTCGGGCGCCGGGCCCAGTACCCGGCCATCTTGGATATAAACGTATGAGCCAACATTGCCGCTGCCGGTTGCCCTGAATGTTTTACCGCTGCGCGTTGTTGCTGTCACTGTGCCATCGGCATTCTCGGCGTTGACCTGGGCTATCTCACGCGCTGGCAGCAGCTCCCGTTTCAGTTGTTTAAGCATTATGCCCCCTTGATTAATCCAACATTCTGGCGCACGGTAAGGCCGCTACTGCTCATGCTCGCGTTGATGGTCACGGTATCACACAGCGCCTTATAGACTTCACCGCGCCAGGTAATGCCAATCAGCTGGCCAGGGCGCAGCGGCGGCAGGTCGGCCATCACTGTGGTGTTGATACTGACTCTGCGCTTGGTACCTGAATCGGCAATGGCATTGGTACCGGCCAGCCTAGCAGCTTGGGTATCGACAATCAGCATGTTGCTGATATCGTCCGTGGGTTCATCACCGGCGGTACCATTGAGCCGAACTTCTACCGAAACGCCTTGCTGTTCCCCGCGCACCCAGGCGGCATTGCATTGCTGGCCCCGTTCTGTTTGCTCGCTGTGATTGAAGATCACCGCATCATGCAGGTTAACATCAGCAGTTGCTGCCGCCATGCTCCAAGGGGTATAGGTCCAGCGCGGCAGGATCCGAAGTGTGCTGTTATCTTCGTCCGGGTCCACCATACAGCCAACCAGCCCTGCCAACTCGGCCACGGCATCCAGCGGCGTTTTGCCGCTAACTGAGCAAACTCCGGCGGGGATCACAAAGTCCGGTACCTGAACCAGTTCAATGCTCCAGCCGCTGTTGGCCACAATATCGCCAAGGCAACCGGCGAATGACCGCGCCGCTTGATTGTGGTAACTGATCTCGCGCTTCCAGGGCCATGCCAGCTGAGAAGCCCGGCCCCTGGCTGCTGAGGTGTAGCTGTTAGATGCCCAGGCTTCACTACTGCTTGGCGCCTCGGCCAGCAGGTAAAACTCATAGCCATTGATGCCGATACGCAGCACCTCATCAACTGCCAGTAGCGCATCACCTTTGCTTGAGAACTTGATGCTGCCAGAGGTCACAAACTGGCTACGGCTGTAGGTTATGCTCACTTCGGTGATCACCAGCTCGCGGTTATCAGAGAGTCGGTGACAAGTCAGGGTTGGTTGCATTAAATACAGTCTCCGGATCTGTGGCTCTATCGGCACTTTGAGATCAAGTGGGGGCAATACAGGGTTACCGGGTATAAAGCCGCCGCCGTAGTCCCAATGGCATACCATTGGCAGCTCGTCAAAACTCAACTCAATGATTGATTGCTGCTCTGTTAGTGGTTCATCAAATTCCAGTGTCACAGGGCTCTTTGGCGCCATATCTGCCCATTTGTTGGTGCAGATATACTTAGGGCCAGGAAAGCCCCATTTAATGTAGTGGCTGGTTCTGGTGGCCTCGCCCTGCCATGAGAGCTGGTATTTACGCTGCTGAGGGTGGCCTGTGGTTGAACGCTGCATGGGGCTGCAGCGAAGCGCTTTGTTGTTGCGCCAGCGCAACGCTGTTTGACCTCGGCGAGTGGCGCCGGTAAACCAACCTGGCGCGGTATTTGACCTGTGCGCCACTGGCATTGGCCAGCGAACCGACAAACGCCGCATAACCGCCTTTTTTACCGCCCATGCCTGGCTTAGGCGCTGTTGCACAGTGGGCTCTGCATGCCAGGCAATATGAGCATTCTCTCTATGGCTGGCACCGCTTGATCTTAAAACTATTCGTTGGCCAACTTTGTTACTATGTGAGTTGAGGGCAATCTGCTGCTCGATGAACTGGCCAATAGACCAGTTGATGCCAACGCTAATCCCTAACACCTGTGGCGTTGGCTCCACTGGTGGCTCTACCGGCCCACTACCATCAAATAACAGTTCTATCGGAGATGAACCGCCTTGCCAGGGCTCATCAAACAGTAGTTCCTCGCCATTAAAGCCAAAATACAAACTGATTGGCGAGGTGCGCTTTGACGATGCCTGTTGCAACTCATCGAACTGTAGATCCACAATAGCCAGTGGTTGCTCATACAATAGCGATACAGGCGAGTTTCCCCCTTGCCAAGGCTCATCAAAACGCATCTCTATCATGTTATTGGCTCATATCAACAACATTGGCATCAACCAACTCGGCAATAATTCCGTCTATAAACTTACAGTTGAACTGTTGGTCATTGTCGATAATACCCACTATGCAATACGCTGCTGTAGCGTATTCCTGCGGCAACATCACCTTGGCAGTGCCGCCCTGTGGGCGCAACCCGGAATAAATCGGCAACATGTTGCGACGATCGATAATTGTGAACACCTCGGCGTTGGCATCAATGTTCAACTGCATCAACGCGACCGACCTCTGCGCACTTTTCTGGTGGATGATGTCGGTTAATACAATGTTAGCCATACCAATTCTCCATGTTTATCCAGTTGCGACCATACCTATATCCGGGCATCAGCACACATTGTTCACCAGCAATTGTTTCAATTACAGGCCAAGGCTCGTTTTTGTACCCGCCTTGCGGGGTGTTCAACAAACCAGGTATCTCGCCTCTAAAAAACGGAGCAACCTCACTTATTGACGCATTTACACCCAATCTATCTGAGCCGGAATATCCCAAACTGCTTTGTAATACGAGTTTGTAAAACTGCCTATCAACAGTCGGAACACCGGTTAGGTCATTCGACCCCACCAGGTATCTAGGATCCATCTGGTAATTTAATTTGTTGTCCGAACCGTCGGCGTCATAAATTCTGACGCATATAGACCCTGGACTAATCGAGGCCGTGAAATCATTTACCCAATTAAAACTGCTCATGTCAGTAGTGGTTGAATACATGATGTTAACAAATCGGCCGGGATCATTAGCGACAAAGTTGTCAATGTCGCCAATAAAAAACTGCACTTTGTTGTTAGTAGAACCATTAGGTGTAGTTAATGAATTATGAGTAAAAAACCAAAACCCTCTTTCGGTTCCAATGAGCATCCAATATAACTGGTTGGCTGCTAACTGGAACTGCATTTGAATTTGTGGTCGAGTAAACGAATCCAAGGCGGTCATGCTAGCTGCAGCCCTAAATCGCACATGACCCTGATTAGGATCCGTGGTTGATACATCCCAAAACTGCACATAGCCATCACCATGAGCAGTAGGCTTCCTGAATGCGATTTTGTTGGCTGGCGCATCTTCAAATGCTACAGTCCAGCCCAATGGCGATTTTGAGCCATAGCCGTCAACCAAGCACTTTCTTAAAATATTAATGATCTCACTAGGTTTCTGAGTGCCTATGGATGGCGCCCCGGCATCATCCCAGCGATAAACGGTAACAGGTAAAGCCATTTTTATTCTACCGAT
>Ga0114983_1000358_pt1 | contig 19619 bp, 20 predicted proteins | sample Shrwel_input2_RT_FD_87182 | JGI IMG/M metagenome (GOLD analysis project Ga0114983, IMG submission 87182) | Subsurface microbial communities from deep shales in Ohio, USA - Utica-3 well 1 S input2 RT | ecosystem: Environmental > Aquatic > Deep subsurface > Shale gas/oil reservoir > Produced... | reverse complement strand
CGTTGGCATTGCTGGCGAGGCCAGTGTAGTCGGCGGCGCTACCGTCGCGTGCCCGCCCCTCTGCCGGCGACGCCGCCGCGTCCGTGGACATCGCCGGCTCGGCCCCACGCGGCGATGGCGTCGCCGACAACAATGGCATCGCCAACAATGCCAACAATGGCGGAGCAGCCGGGGAGGCCGAGCCCGAAACGACAGCCGAGCCCGCAGCCGAGGCTACGGCTGCCGATAGGCGAGTGCTGGAGCTGACCTTCAACGAACAGTCCTGGACCGAGATCTTCGATGCCAGCAACCAGCGGGTCTTCGTCGGCCTTCAGGAGCCCGGCACCACGGCGCGTGTCGAGGGCGAACCGCCGTTCCGCCTGACCGTGGGCAATGCCACCGGCGTCGAGCTGGTGTGGGGCGGCAAGCCGGTAGACCTGCAAGCCCGCGCCGGGGCCAATAACGTCGCCCGCTTCACTCTGGGAGAATGAGTCCGTCGCCATGCACGCACAATCCCCCATCATTCGTCGCACGTCACGCCAGATCCATGTCGGCAACGTACCGGTCGGGGGCGATGCTCCCATCTCCGTGCAGAGTATGACCAATACCGACACCCTGGACGTAACCGCCACCGTGGCACAGATCCGCCAGCTCGAGGCCGCCGGCGCCGACATCGTGCGCGTTTCGGTGCCCGACATGGACGCCGCGGAGGCGTTCGGACGCATCAAGCGCGAGGTCGAGGTCGCGCTGGTGGCCGATATTCACTTCGACTACAAGATTGCCCTGCGCGTCGCCGAACTGGGCGTCGACTGCCTGCGCATCAATCCCGGCAACATCGGCAAGGAAGATCGCGTGCGCGCCGTGGTCTCAGCCGCCCGCGACAACGGCATCCCGATCCGCATCGGCGTCAACGCCGGCTCCCTGGAGAAGGACCTGCAAAAGAAGTACGGCGAGCCGACTCCCGCGGCCCTGGTCGAGTCGGCGATGCGCCACATCGATCACCTCGACCGCCTCGACTTCCCCGACTTCAAGGTCAGCGTCAAGGCCTCCGATGTGTTCATGGCCGTGGCTGCCTACCGCGACCTGGCCACGCGCATCGAGCAGCCATTGCACCTGGGCATCACCGAGGCCGGCGGGCTGCGCTCGGGGACCGTCAAGTCCTCCATCGGGTTGGGCATGCTGCTGATGGACGGCATCGGCGACACCATCCGCGTGTCCCTGGCCGCCGACCCGGTCGAGGAGATCAAGGTCGGCTACGACATGCTCAAGAGCCTGCGCCTGCGCAGCAAGGGCATCAATTTCATTGCCTGCCCGAGCTGCTCGCGCCAGAACTTCGACGTCATCGCCACCATGAACGCGCTCGAGGAGCGCCTGGAGGACGTCATGACGCCGCTGGATGTCTCGGTTATCGGCTGCGTGGTCAACGGCCCGGGCGAAGCAAAGGAGAGCGATATCGGCCTCACCGGCGGCAGCCCTGCCAACCTCGTCTACATCGACGGCAAACCGGCAAGCAAGCTGCGCAACGACCACCTGGTGGATGATCTGGAACGACTGATCCGCGGCAAGGTGCGCCAGAAGCAGCAGGCCGAACAGGATGTCATCGCCCGGGGCGCCTGACCCCGGGTGGCGTCCGGCGAATAGACCGGCGAGCAGACAAGGAGCCAGCATTGAGCACGTCCCAAGCGAGTCAGAAAGAGCCAAGCAAGAAGAAGATCCAGGCCATCCGCGGCATGAACGACCTGCTACCGAACCAGTCGGCGCTGTGGCAGTACGTTGAGGGCCAGGTCCAGGCATTGATGCGCCGCTATGGCTACGCCGAGATCCGCACGCCCATCATCGAGCAGACAGCGCTGTTCAAGCGCTCCATCGGCGAGGTCACCGATATCGTCGAAAAGGAGATGTATACCTTCGATGACCGCAACGGCGACAGCCTGACCCTGCGCCCGGAAGGCACGGCCAGCTGCGTGCGCGCCGCCATGGAGCACGGCCTGCTGCACAACCAGACCCAACGCCTCTGGTACCAGGGACCGATGTTTCGCCACGAGCGCCCCCAGAAGGGCCGTTACCGCCAGTTCCATCAGGTCGGCGTGGAGGCTTTCGGCCTCGCGGGGCCAGACATCGACGCCGAGACGATCCTGCTCTCGGCCCGCCTGTGGAAGGCGCTGGGCCTGTACCAGCACGTCTCCCTGGAGCTCAACTCGCTGGGCTCCGCCGAGGCCCGTGCCGCCTACCGCGACACCCTAGTGGCCTACTTCGAGGCCCACTACGAAACGCTCGACGAAGACTCCCGTCGGCGCCTGACCAGCAATCCGATGCGCATCCTCGACTCCAAGAATCCCGCCATGTCGGAGATACTCGACGCCGCGCCGCGGCTGATGGACCACCTGGATGACGCCTCCCGCACCCACTTCGAGCAGCTCTGCGCGCTGCTCGACGCTGCCGGCATCGACTACGTGATCAATCCGCGGCTGGTGCGCGGCCTGGACTACTACGGGCGTACCGTCTTCGAGTGGACCACCACGGCACTCGGCAGCCAGGGCACGGTGTGCGCCGGCGGCCGCTACGATGGCCTGGTGGAGCAGCTCGGCGGCAAGCCGACCCCGGCGGTCGGCTTCGCGCTGGGTCTCGAGCGGCTGGTGCTGCTGCTCGAGACCCTGGCGCTGGTGCCCGACAGCGCCCGTGACGAGCTGGACGTCTACCTGCTGCCCATGGACGAATCGGCCACCACCCCCGCCCTGCTGCTCGGCGAGCGCCTGCGCGAGGCACTGCCGGCGCTACGCGTGCAGTTGCACTGCGGCGGTGGCAGCTTCAAGAGCCGCATCAAGAAGGCCGATCGCAGCGGCGCCCGTCTGGCTCTGCTGCTCGGCGAGGACGAGCTCGCAGAGGGCAACGTGACCCTGAAGTTCCTGCGCGAGGCGCGCGAGCAGCAGCGCCTCCCCCAGGCCGGGCTCGTCGAGCACCTGACCCCCCTGCTGAAAGGCGAACCCTTCGCCTGACGGACACCTGCATCAGAGGAGACCGCCCGTGGCGGAGCTGAGAACCGAGGAAGAACAGCTTGAGGCCATCAAGCGCTGGTGGAAGCAGAACGGCACCTCGCTGATCGCCGGCGTAGTCATCGCCGCGGCCGGCGTGTTCGGCTGGAACACCTGGCAGGACTACCAGGCGAGCAAGGCCGAGGCCGCCTCCCTGCGCTACCAGCAGCTGCTCGACCTCGCCGGCCGGAATGGCCTGGATGAGCCGGCCCGACAGCGGGCCAACGAACTGGTCGGCGAGATCACCGACGAACACGCCAAGACCCTCTACGCCGATCTGGCACGCCTGCTCGACGCCCGCCTGGCCATCGACGCAGGCGACCGTGAGCGGGCGCGGGCCGCCCTCGAGACGGTGGTGGAGGAGAGCAAGCGTGGCTATCTCAAAGGGCTGGCGCGCCTGCGGCTGGCCCGCCTGCAGCTCGCTGCCGGCAATGCCGAGACGGCCCTGGCCACCCTGGAGGGCGTGCCCGAGAGCCTAGCGGTTCTGCGCGCCGACGTCCGCGGCGATGCCCAGCATGCCCTGGGGCACGTTGAGCTGGCGCGCGAGGCGTGGCACCACGCGTTGACGCTTGCCGAGCAACGTGACCAGCCATTGTACGGCGTCCAGCTCAAGCTGGACGATCTGGGCACCGAGGAGGCCATGCTATGAGACCCACCCTGCTGATTGCCGCCACTACTACCGCGCTGGCTCTGCTGGCCGGCTGCGCCAGCAAGCCCCAGCCCGAATACGCCCCGCGGGAACTGCAATCCCTGAATGCCACCACCGAGCTTAAGACTCTGTGGCGCGAGCGCATCGGCAAGGGGCTGGGCGAGGCCGGCTACCCCGTGGAACCGGCCCAGGATGGCGACACCCTATTCGCCGCCGACGGCCGCGGCCTGGTGGAAGCGCTGGATGCGGACAGCGGCGAAACCCGCTGGGCGGTCGAGCTCGACACGCCGGTCTCCAGCGGCCTGACCGCCGTTGCTGGCAGCCTCTACCTGGCTACCCGCAACGGCGAGGTGCTGTCCCTGGACCAGACCGATGGCGAGATCCAGTGGCGCACACAGGTTACCAGCGAGGTGCTGGCGGCGCCCCAGGCCAACCAGCAGCTGCTGGTCGTCCAGGCCGTGGATGGACGCATCACCGCCCTGGATCGCCAAAGCGGCGACGAGCGTTGGGTCTACAGCGGTCCGCGCCCCTCGCTGACCCTACGCGGCACCGGCACGCCCACGGTGATCGACCCGGTCACCTTCGCCGGTTTCGCCAACGGCCGGCTGGTGACGCTGGACAACCGCAGCGGCCAGCCGCTCTGGGAGCGCCGCATCGCCATTCCCCAGGGGCGCAGCGAGATCGACCGCCTGGTCGACCTGGCCGGCCAGCCGGTGCTTACCCAGGACGGCCGGCTCTTTGTGACCAGCTACAACGGCCGCCTGGCCGCCCTCGACGCGCCCTCCGGCGAAATACAGTGGGCCCGCGAGCTCTCCAGCTACCATACCCCGATCCTGGTGGGAAATGTCCTGTTCGTGGTCGACGAGGCCAGCCACGTCATCGCCGTGGATGCCGGGTCCGGCAACGAGCTCTGGCGCAACGAGACGCTGGAGGGCCGCTCGCTCACCGCGCCGGCCTACGCCACCGACCATCTGGTGGTGGGCGACGCCGAGGGCTATCTGCACCTGATCGACGCCCGTGAGGGTAATGTTGTCGGACGCACCCACGTCGACGGCTCGGGGATCGGCGTGCGCCCGCTCACCGACCGCCGGCGCATCTATGCGCTGGCTAACGATGGCACCCTGGAAGCCCTGGAGCTGCGTCCATGACGCCGGTGATCGCCCTGGTCGGCCGCCCCAACGTCGGCAAGTCGACGCTCTTCAATCGGCTAACCCGCTCACGGGACGCTCTGGTGGCCGACTTCCCCGGGCTGACCCGCGACCGCAAGTACGGCAACGGCATGCTCGGCGACAAGGCCTATACGGTGATCGATACCGGTGGCATCAGCGGTGACGAGGAGGGCATCGACGCCGCCATGGCCGAGCAGTCACTGGTGGCCATCGACGAGGCCGACATCGTGCTGTTCCTGGTCGACGCCCGCGCCGGCCTCAACGTCGCCGACGAGGCCATCGCCAACCACCTGCGGGTCAACCAGAAAAAGACCTGGCTTGTGGTCAACAAGGTCGATGGCCTGGAGGAGCACAGCGCCATGGCCGAATTCTGGCAGCTGGGGCTTGGCGACCCGCATCCCATCGCCGCGGCCCATGGGCGCAACGTCACCACCTTGATCGAAGCGGTGCTCGAGCCGTTTGCCGCACGCGACGAGAGCATCCCCGCGGACACCGGCACCAGGGGCATCCGTATCGGCGTGATCGGCCGCCCCAACGTGGGCAAGTCGACCCTGGTCAACCGCATGCTCGGCGAGCAGCGGGTGGTGGTCTTCGACGAAGCCGGCACCACCCGCGACGCCATCGAGATCCCCTTCGAGCGGCGCGGCAAACCCTATGTGCTGGTGGATACCGCCGGGGTCAGGCGGCGCAAGAATGTCAGCGAGATCGCCGAGAAGTTCTCGATCATCAAGACCCTGGAGGCGATCAAGGAGTGCCACGTGGCCATCGTGGTGCTCGACGCCCGCAGCGGCCTGGTGGAACAGGATCTGCACCTGCTCGACTATGTGCTGACCAGCGGCCGCGCCCTGGTGCTGGCGGTCAACAAGTGGGACGGCCTGGAACACGAGGCCAAGGAGAGCATGCGCGCCGAGATCAGGCGACGCCTGGGCTTTGCCGACTATGCGGACCTGCACTTTATCTCAGCGCTGCATGGCACCGGGGTGGGGGATCTCTATCCCTCGCTGGAGCGCGCCTTCGCCTCGGCCAATGCCCACTGGTCCACCCACCGCCTGACCAGCATTCTTCAGGATGCCGTGGAAGCCCACCAGCCACCGCTGGTACACGGACGACGCATCAAGCTGCGCATGGCCCACCAGGGCGGCAGCAACCCGCCGATCATCGTCGTCCATGGCAACCAGACCGACGCGCTGCCGGAGGCCTACAAGCGCTATCTGACCAATACCTTCCGCAAGGTGCTCAAGGTGCGCGGAACGCCCATGCGCTTCGAATTCCGCTCGGGCAAGAACCCCTACGACAACATGGCCGATGCCAGCGACAGGGAGAAGGCCAAGAAGCGGGAACTGGGACGCACCAAGGAGGCACGCAAGAGCCGCCGCTAGGCGACTGACTTGATCAACCCTTGGGGCTATCCCGACGACAGGCTTTTGCCTACTTCCCCTGTAGGCGGCGCTTGCCGACCCACTGGGTAGCGAACTGCCAGGCACCGCGGCCGCTGCGCCCACCGCGCAGGGTGGCGAAACGGATCGCCTCGGCCCGCGCCTCGGCGTTCCAGTCTTCGCGACGGCCCAGCTGGGTGACCCAGTGGCAGCAGGCCTCTAGGTAAACGTCCTGGCTGAAGGGGTGAAAGCCCAGCCACAGGCCGAAGCGATCGGAGAGCGAGATCTTCTCTTCCACGGCATCGCCGTGGTGAAGCTCATCGCCCACCAGCCGCGAGCCCTCGTTGTCGTTCATCGACTCGGGCAACAGATGGCGGCGGTTGGAGGTGGCGTAGAGCAGCACGTTGGGCGGCGGACCGGTCAGGGCGCCATCCAGCACGCTCTTCAGCGCCTTATAGGCATCATCATGGCCCTCGAAGGAGAGATCGTCGCAGTAGACCACGAAACGCTGCGGCTGGTGGCGCAACTGCTCTACCAGCATCGGCAGCGCTGCAAGATCGTGGCGGTCCACCTGCACCAGGCGCAGGCCCTCGGCGGACAGGCTGTTGAGCAAAGCACGAATCAGCGACGACTTGCCGCTGCCCCGCGAGCCCCACAGCAGGGCATGGTTGGCGGGATGGCCCTGCAGGAAGGCGCGGGTGTTGTCGACCAGCGCCAGCTTCTGGCGTTCGATGCCCAGCAGGTCATCGAGTGCCAGGGCGTCACGGGGCGGCACTGGCAGCAGCCGCCCCCCCAGGGCATGGCGCTGCCAGAGGGCGGCCACATCCCGCGACCAATCCACCTCCACCGAGGGTGGCGGCAGCCAGTGCTCGAGGTGATCCAGCAACGTGAGCAAACGACGCGATAGCTCGGCGTCCATGGGGTTTCCTCCCTGTGTGCAGGTTTGCCGGTTGACCTCACCGACGTTCGGGGTATCTTGTGGCGAACCTCGACGCCCCGTCCAGAGTCTCGCTGATCTGGCATCGATAGGAGCTCACCATGCGTTTGACCCGTTACCTTGCCGCTGGCGCCCTAAGCGTCAGCCTCGCCGCCTGCTCCACCTCGCCTACCGGGCGCCCGCAACTCATGTTGATGTCCGACGCCCAGCTCGACCAGATGGGTGCCCAGGCTTTCGCCCAGTACCAGCAGGAGCTGCCCACTGTGGGTGGCGCCCCGCTGCGCTACGTGCAGTGCGTGACCCAGGCCGTGGTTCGCGTCCTGCCCGAGCGGGAGCGCAACCAGAACTGGCAGGTCGAGGTGTTCGCCTCCGAGCAGGCCAACGCCTTCGCCCTGCCCGGCGGCTACGTGGGCATCAACACCGGCCTGCTCAGGGTGGCGCAGAACCAGGACCAGCTCGCCGCGGTGATCGGCCACGAGATCGCCCATGTGCTGGCCCGCCATGCCAACGAGCGCGCCTCCACCCAGACCGCCACCGAGTTCGGCCTGTCGGCGATCTCGTCGGCTGCCGGCATGCAGGGCCCTGCGGGCGATACCATGATGGCGGCGCTGGGCATGGGGGCCCAGTATGGCATCCTGTTGCCTTTCTCGCGCAGCCACGAAAGCGAGGCCGACATCCTGGGCCTGAACCTGATGGCCGACGCCGGCTTCGACCCGCGCGCCAGCATCGCGCTGTGGAACAACATGAGTGCCGCCGGCGGCGCCCAGCCCCCCGTCTGGATGTCCACCCACCCCAGCCACGGCCAGCGCATCGACGGCCTGGAAGCGGCCATGGACGAGGCCATGGCTCGCTATGAGCGGGCCCACCGCGCTGGACGCACCCCCCACTGCCCGCGCCCCTGAAGGAATGCTCGACGCCATGCTGAAGATCGGATTGCTGCTGCTGGTTGCCCCCATCCTAGTGCTGATGGGAGCCTACTTCATGGAACTGGGTGACGTGCGCGACTGCTTGCTCGTCCAGGAGGGGCACTGGGACTACCGGGCCGGCATCTGCCGCGACACCGTTCAGCCGTTCGTGCCCTGGAGCGAACGCCATCCCTGGATGGTCAACGGCGGCATGCTGACCTCGCTGGCCGGCGTGGCGCTATGCATGGTGGGGCTTTACGTCAAGAGACGCTGAGGGCTCTATGTGAAACGCCGCTAAGGGCTCTACGTCAAGAGATGCTGACAGCGACGCCAAAGTCACAGCGTCCGCCTGAGTGCCTCGCGTACCGGGCCGGTATCGGGGCGCCTGCCGCGCCACTGGAAGAACGATTCCGCCGCTTGCTCGACCAGCATGCCCAGCCCGTCGATGGTGGCCGCGCCGCGCTCGGCGGCCCAGCGCAGGAAGAGCGTGGGCTCGCTGGCGTACATCATGTCGTAGGCGATGCCGCCGTCGTTGAACAGCGCCTCGGGAAGCGGCGGCAGGTCACCGGCAAGGCTCGCGCTGGTGCCGTTGATTATCAGCTCATAGGGCCCTTCCACCGCCTCGAAGCCACCGCCGGCGATCGTACCCAGTTCGCAAAAGTCAGCGGCCAGCGCCTCGGCCTTGGCCGCGGTGCGATTGGCCACGAAGAGGCTCACCGGCTCCTCGGACAGTAGCGGTTCTAGCACGCCGCGCACCGCCCCCCCGGCGCCCAGCACCAGGATGCGGGCCCCGGTCAATTCCACGCCATGGCGCTTCAGATCGCGCACTAGACCGACCCCGTCAGTGGTATCGCCGTATGTCAGGGCGTTACCGCCGAGAATCAGGGTGTTCACCGCCCCGGCTCGACGCGCGCGTTCGCTGAGCGTGTCGCAGAGCTCGAAGGCCGCCTCCTTGAAGGGGACGGTGACGTTGGCCCCGCGGCCGCCCTCAGCCACGAAGCGCCGCCAGGCACCCGCAAAGTCATCCAGCGGCGCCTCGATGGCGGTGTACTCGATGTTATCGCCGGTCTGCGCGGCGAAGGCGGCGTGGATGGCCGGCGACTTCGAATGGCCAACCGGGTGGCCGAAGACGCAGTAGCGATCGGTCATGCTTCGTTCTCCTCGTGCGGCTCGCCGAGCCAGTCGCGGGGCCGCAGATAATCCCGGTAGAGGGCCTCCTCGAGGCTACCCGGCTCGGGGTGCCAGTCATACTCCCAGCGCGCCAGCGGCGGCAGCGACATCAGGATCGACTCGGTACGCCCGCCGCTCTGCAGTCCGAACAAGGTGCCGCGGTCCCAGACCAGGTTGAACTCCACGTAGCGCCCGCGGCGGTAGAGCTGGAAGTTGCGCTCGCGCTCACCGAAGGGTGTATCACGACGGCGGCGCACAATGGGCAGGTACGCCTCAAGAAAGGCGTCGCCCACCGCGCGCTGGAAGGCAAAGCACTCAGCGAAGCTGCCCGCGTTGAGGTCGTCGAAGAACAGCCCGCCGACGCCACGGGTCTCGTCGCGATGCTTGAGATAGAAGTAATCGTCGCACCAGGCCTTGTAGCGGGGATAGACCTCGTCGCCGAAAGGCGCACAGGCGTCGCGCGCCACCCGGTGCCAGTGCACTACATCCTCGAGCACGGGGTAGTAGGGCGTCAGGTCGAAGCCGCCACCGAACCACCACACCGGCGCCTCACCGGTCTTCTCGGCGATCAGGAAGCGCACGTTGCCATGGCTGGTGGGCACATGGGGGTTCTTCGGATGCAGCACCCAGGAGACGCCTAGCGCATGGAAGCTGCGTCCGGCGAGCTCCGGCCGCGCCTGGGTAGATGAGGGCGGTAGGCGGGCACCGAACACATGCGAGAAGTTGACGCCACCCTTCTCGAAGAGCTGGCCATCCTCGATCACCCGCGAGCGGCCACCGCCCCCCTCCGGCCGCTGCCAGGCATCCTCACGGAAGTCCTTGCCGTCCTCACCGGCCAGCGAGGCGCAGAGGCGCTCCTGGAGATCGAGCAGGTAGCACTTGACGTCATCGAGATGGGCGTGGGCCAACGGAGCCTCCTGAGCGGGATAGAGAATGGACTGGAAAAGGATGGATGAGAAAGGTGTTGGGTCACGAACGCAGCACCCGGCCACTGACCAGGTCACGGATGCTGCTGGGGCGTTCGAGGCCACCCAGCGGGCCGTCCAACACCGCGTCGAGCGCGTCGCCGAAGACGGCCCTGACCTCGCCGGCACTCATCGCCGGCGGCTCGCCGGCGCGGTTGGCTGAGGTCGAGACCAGCGGCCCGCCGAAGGCCTCGCACAGCGCCACGACCAATGGGTGGGCACTGACCCGCATCGCCACCCGGTCATGGTTGCCACGCACCAGGGCGCGGGAGCGGCCATTGTCGGGCACCAGCCAGGTGGTCGGCCCCGGCCAGCTCGCCACCAGCGGAGCCTGACGCTCGAGGGGCAGCCCCTCCAACCAGGGCGCGAACTGCGCGATACTGGCCGCCACCAGGATCACGCCCTTGGCCGGATCGCGCGCCTTGAGGCGCAGCAGGCGGCTAAGGGCCGCCTCGTCGTCGGGGTCGCACCCCAGCCCCCAGACGGCCTCGGTAGGGTAGGCGATCACGCCACCGGCACGCAGGGCCGTGATGGCCTCATCGAGAGCGTTGGCCTCGGTCATGGGTCTCCTTGCCGGGTGTCGACTGGCCGGATGGCGACATCAGAGGGCATATCCTATCACGCCCCTGATCGAGTCGGCAGGCGCACCCAGCCCCCAGCGGCTTGGGTCACCGCCCCCTCCAGCTCCAGTTCGAGCAGGCCGCGCTGGCAGTCGGCAACGCCGCGGCCGGTGAGCGTCACCAGGGCATCCACCGGCGTGGGCGTGTCGCTCAGCCAGCGCAGCAGCGAATTCTCCGCGGCCTCGGTCGGCTCGGGCGCTGAAGAAACCGCAGCGGGGGCGCTGACCACCGCCCACTGGCTGAGCTCGGCGAGGATGTCGTCCAGCTCGCGAACCAGCACCGCGCCGTCACGAATCAGCTGCAGGCAGCCTCGCGCCATGGGGTTGTGGATCGAGCCGGGCAGGGCGAAGACCTCGCGGTTCTGCTCGAGGGCCAGCCGGGCGCTGACCAGCGAACCGCTCTTCTCGGCGGCTTCCACCACTAGCACGCCCAACGAGAGGCCGGTGACGATGCGATTGCGGCGCGGAAAGAAGCCGGCCCGGGCCCGAGTGCCCGGGGGATGTTCGGAGAGCAGCAATCCGCCGCTCTCCTGCAGGCGCCGATAAAGGCGGTGATGACGCGGCGGATAGATGACATCCACCCCGCAGCCGAGTACTGCCACGCTCGTCCCACCGGCATCGAGTGCCGCCTGCTGGGCGGCGGCATCAATGCCCAGAGCCATGCCGCTGACCACGCACCAGCCGCGCGCAGCCAGCTCCCGGGCGAAGCCGGCGGCATTGGTGAGCCCCTCGCGGGTCGGCCGCCGAGAGCCGACCATCGCCAGCCGGGGCGGACCGAGGGCCTCGAGATCGCCGAGTGCCCAGAGCACCGGCGGAGGATCGGCTATCTGCCCGAGCAGCCTCGGCCAAGCGGGATGGTCGGGATGGATCAGGTGACGGCCGGGCTCGGCGGCGAGCCAGGCCTCGTCGGCGTCCAGCTCGGCGCTGAGGGGGCTGCGGTCGGGATGGTCGAGCCACAGCCGCAGGGCCATGGCCGCCTCGCGCGGCAGCACGGCCAGCCAGCCGTCAGGCCAGTCCGGCCGCTCCGCCACCCATTTGGCCAGACGCGCAGCGCCCATACCGGGCAATCGGGCCAGTGCCAGCCATTCCCGCGTCTGCATGTTAACGCCGGCTATCACAGTGCCGTATCCAGCAGGCGTTGCGGGCTGTGGATGCGATCGCCCACCGAGAGCATGCGGCTAGCCTCCATCACCAGGGCGTAGCTCACCTTCGCGTAGGGGCGGAAGACCATCACCAGGCCGGCCTCCTCGCCAGGCAGGCGCAACGCCTCGCTGGTGCGCGGGTCACTGACCCTCTCGCCACGCTGCTCGACCATCAGCACATGGCCCGCCTCGAGGCCATCGCGCCGACCACGGTCCAGCGCCACCACCTGCAGGCGGCCGATAAAGCGCACCCCCCCAGGCACCGCCAGGATTCGCCCGTCGATTTCCCGCTCGGGAGCGCGGGGCAGGAACTCGGTGACCAGCTGGCGCTCCTCGAGGGGTAGCACGATGTCGTCGTTGCGCACTTCCTGGCGAGAGGAGGTCACCTCCATCACCGCGATGTCATCCTCCTGGCGCAGGCGGCGTGCCTGGCCGACGCTCTCCAGTTCGAGCGCCAGCGCTTCGCCGCTGGCGCTGTCGACATAGCGCTCCCCCACCCGATAGAGGCCGAAGCGGCCATCGCCTTCGACCCGCCCGCGGGCATAGAAGCGATCGCCGCTGCCACTGATCAGGCGGCCGTCATCACCGGCCACCACATAGGCCAGCTCGTCGAGTGTCTCGGCATCGTCGACGACGCGGTGGTCGCGCAGGAATTGGCGTGCGCCATCCAGCGGTATCGGCTCGATGGCCTCGCGGCGGGGTATGCTCCGCATCTCCGGCGAGAGCCGCACGATGCCCTGGCCACGCTCAAGGCCGAGACAGGGGCGCCCGTTGCACTCATCGAGGTAGACGACGTCGCCGGGATAGATCAGGTGTGGATTGTCGATCTGCGCATTGACCTGCCACACGTCGGGCCACTGCCAGGGATGGCGCAGGAAACGCCCGGAGATGTCCCACAGGGTGTCACCTCTGACCACCGTATAGCGATCCGGCGCATCGCCTCTCAGGCCATTCTCCCAGGAAAGGCCCTGAGCCTGGGTCAAGAGGGTGACGAGGCCAAGCACTCCGCCCACCAGCAGCCTACCCAATCCCCTTCTCAGCCATCGGCGCCCCTCCGCTGCACCTCCTGTGTGTCTCATCCCTGCTCTCCCCGCGTTGCTAGCCTCAAGCCTGATGACGCCATGGAACGGCGACGACATGGTATAGTCAGATGCTATCGATGCAATGCACACTTGGCGGTACTCCCACCAAGCGTGGACTTCTAGAATAGTGTCATCTTGTAAATGACAGCATAACGGTGATTGCAACGCCATGGCCAAATTACCCATCCTCGAATTTCCCGACGAGCGGCTGCGCACCATCGCCACGCCGGTTGAGACGGTAGACGACGAGGTGCGCCGGCTGGTCGAGGACATGCTCGAGACCATGTACGACGCACGCGGCATCGGACTGGCCGCTACCCAGGTGGATGTCCACCGCCGGGTCATCGTCATGGACGTCAGCGACGACCACGCGCACCCGCTGGTGCTGATCAACCCGACCGTCACGCCCATCGGCGACGAACGGGAGCCAATGCAGGAGGGCTGCCTGTCGATCCCCGACTATTACGCCGAGGTTCCCCGCGCCCTGAAGGTGCATCTCAAGGCACTCGACCGTGACGGGCAGCCCTACGAGATGGAGGCCGAGGGCCTGCTCGCCCACTGCATCCAGCACGAGCACGATCACCTGGAGGGGGTGCTGTTCGTCGACCACCTCTCCGCGCTCAAGCGCGACCGGGTGTTGAAGAAGATGAATAAGCGCCACCGGCAGATGCAGCCCGCCTGACCGCCGGCCCTGTTACCCGGGGAAGGTCGACGCCAAGGCGTCGGCCTTCGTCGTTTCCGGCCACCTCCGTTATCATGAGGGGCATCGCCCACTGGCAAGGCCCTGACCATGTCCCGACCCCTGCGTGTGATCTTCGCCGGCACCCCCGACTTCGCCGCCAAAAGCCTGACGGCGCTGCTGGCGAGCCACCATGACGTCGTTGCCGTCTATACCCAGCCTGACCGCCCGGCCGGTCGCGGCCGCACACTGACCCCCAGTCCGGTGAAAACCCTCGCCCTCGAACACGGCCTGGCGGTCTTCCAGCCGGCCAGCCTGAAAGCACCCGAGGCTCAGGCAGAGCTGGCACGCCATGGCGCCGACATCATGGTAGTGGTGGCCTACGGATTGATCCTGCCGCGTGCCGTGCTCGAGATCCCCCCGCTGGGCTGTCTCAATGTGCATGCCTCGCTGCTGCCACGCTGGCGCGGGGCGGCCCCTATCCAGCGGGCCATCGAGGCCGGCGACGCGGAAAGCGGCGTGACCATCATGCAGATGGATGCGGGGCTGGACACCGGCGACATGCTGCTGGTCAAGCGCACGCCGACCACCCCCACCACCACCGGTGGCGAGCTCCACGACCGCCTGGCGAGCCTGGGCGGCGAGGCCATCGTCGAGGCGCTGGATGCGCTGGCCGGCGAAGGGCTCGACGCCACTCCCCAGCCCGAGGCAGGAGTTACCTATGCCGCCAAGCTCTCCAAGGCCGAGGCGGAGCTCGACTTCCGCCGCCCCGCCGTGGAACTCGCCGCCCGGGTGCGCGCCTTCAATCCCTGGCCGGTGGCCTGGTGTGCGCTGGGGGATGACCGCCTGCGCCTGCTGATGGCGCGGGCCGCCTCGCCCACCGCGGACGAGGCCTCGTGCTCCCCCGGCAGCCTGCTCGCCCATGGTCCCCAGGCGCTGCGCATCGCCTGCGGCCCGACCGGCGACCAGGTGCTTGAGGTAACCCGCGCCCAGCTGCCCGGCGGCAAGCCCCTGGCGGTGAGCGAGCTGCTCAAGGCCCGCGCCGAGCGCCTCGCACCCGGCACCCGGCTGGGACGCACCGATGAGGAGGCCACCCCATGAATCAGGCGCGCAACGCTCCCCCTTCTCGCCAAGGCCGTCGCGACAACGGCCAGGCCGTGCGGGCCGCCGCCGCCCGCGCCCTGGCGCCGGTGATTCTCGGCAAGGGCTCGCTCACCGGCCTCGACGACCATCAGGTCGTGGCCCGGGACCGCGCCCTGTTCAAGGCGCTCTGCTACGGCACCTGCCGCACCCTGCCACGCCTCGAGGCCTTGGCCGGCAAGCTGCTGGACAAGCCGTTCAAAGCCCGCGACGCCGACGTCCAGGCGCTATTGCTGCTCGGCATCCACCAGCTGCTCTACCTGCGCATCCCGGCCCACGCCACGGTGGGCGAGACCGCCGGTGCCGCCCGCCTGCTCGGCAAGGAGTGGGCCACCCGGGTGCTCAACGGCTGCCTGCGCCGCCTGCAGCGCGAGAACACCGAGCTCCAGGCCGAGGTCGACCGCGACCCGGCCGTGGCGCTGCTGCACCCTCGCTGGTGGCTCACGGCTCTGCGTCAGGCCTGGCCCGACGACTGGCGCGCCATCTGCGCGGCCAACAACATACCGGGCCCCATGACACTGCGGATCAACCGCCGCCATGGCGACCGCGAGATGTACCTGGACCGCCTCGCCGCCGCGGGCATCCCGGCCCGGTTATGCACGCACGCCCCGGACGGCGTGACCCTCGAGGCACCTCGCGACGTCGAGACACTGCCCGGCTTCGCCGAGGGCCATGTCAGCGTCCAGGACGAGTCGGCCCAGCTTGCCGCCGTGCTGCTAGGTCCGGTGATCGCCCCGCGTCCCGGCGCCCGCGTGCTGGACGCCTGCTGTGCCCCAGGCGGCAAGACCGCCCATCTCCTGGAGTTGTTCGATATCGATCTTCAGGCCGTCGACAGCGATGCCGCGCGCCTGGCTCGGGTCGAGGATACCCTGGCGCGCCTGGGGCTCATCGCGACCCTGGCTGAGGGCGACGCCACCACTCGTGAATGGTGGGATGGCACGCCATTCGATGCCATCCTGCTCGATGCCCCTTGCTCCGGCAGCGGCGTGATCCGTCGCCATCCCGATATCAAGCGGCTACGCCGCCCCTCTGACATCCCCCGCCTCGCCGAGCTGCAGGCACGACTGCTCGACAACCTCTGGCCGCTGCTGCGCCCCGGTGGCACCCTGCTCTACGCCACCTGCTCGGTACTGCCCGAGGAGAATGCCGAGCAGATCGCGCGTTTCCTCGCGCACACCCCGGGGGCAGTGGCCACGTCGCTGGCCGACATGGCCTGGGGACGCCCCTCAGGTGCCGGACGGCAATTGCTGCCGGAACCCGAAAGCCATGATGGCTTCTTCTATGCCAGACTGGAAAAGCACCCCGCCTGAGAGCGGACGCTCCATTGCACCAACACGGGAGGTTACGTGAGCCACCACACCTACAAGCACATCGAGTTGACGGGTTCCTCGGAGAAAAGCATCGAGGACGCCGTTCAGAGCGCCCTGACCAAGGCCGCCGAGAGCCTGCATGGCATGCGCTGGTTCGAGGTCGTGGATACCCGCGGCCATATTGACAACGGGCAGGTCGCCCACTGGCAGGTCACCATCAAGGTTGGCTTCACCCTAGACTGATCCTGGGCGCGACCTGTTCTTCTCATGACGGCTGGTTTAGGCTAGCTCTTATGTTGCGGCGCACAGCAGTGCGCCGCTCTCTATCCCCGGCGTTCTGACCGGAGCGGACAGCGACGACCATGAAGATCATCATCCTCGGCGCCGGCCAGGTCGGCGGCACCCTGGCCGAGCACCTGGCCCGGGAGGAGAACGACATCACGGTGGTGGACACCGACAACGGGCGCCTGCGCGAACTGCATACGCGCCTGGACATCCGCACGGTGTCAGGGGCCGCCTCCTATCCCATGGTGCTGCGCCAGGCCGGCTGCGAGGACGCTGATATGTTGATCGCGGTGACCAATTCCGATGAGGTCAACATGATCGCCTGCCAGGTGGCCCATACCCTGTTTCGCACCCCGACCAAGATCGCCCGCGTACGCTCCACCGCCTACCTGACGCGCAAGGGGCTGTTCGCCCACGATGCGGTACCCGTCGATGTGCTGATTAGCCCTGAGCAGGTGGTCACCGACCACATCCGCCGGCTGATCGAGCACCCCGGCGCCCTGCAGGTGCTGGAGTTCGCCGGTGGCCTGGTGCAGCTGGTGGCCGTGAAGGCCTTCTACGGCGGCCCGCTGGTCGGTCAGGAGCTGGCCTTCCTGCGCCGCCACATGCCCAGCGTGGACACCCGGGTGGCGGCGATCTACCGCAAGAATCGGCCGATCATTCCCCATGGCAACACCGTCATCGAGGCTGACGACGAGGTCTTCTTCATCGCCGCCCGCCGCGACATCCGCGCGGTAATGAGTGAGCTGCGCCGCCTCGAGCGTGACTTTCGCCGGGTGATGATCGCCGGCGGCGGCAACATCGGCGAGCGCCTGGCCGAGCACCTGGAACACAGCCACCAGGTCAAGATCATCGAGCACAGCATCGAGCGTTGCAGCCAGCTCTCCGAACGCCTCGACCGTACCGTGGTGCTGAACGGCAGCGCCACCGACAAGCGGCTGCTGGAGGAGGAAAACATCGAGGAGTGCGACATCTTCTGCGCGCTGACCAACGATGACGAGGTCAACATCATGTCGTCACTGCTGGCCAAGCGCATGGGCGCCAAGAAGGTGCTGACGCTGATCAACAACGCCGCCTACGTCGACCTGGTGCAGGGCGGCGAGATCGATATCGCCATCTCGCCCCAGCAGGCCACCATCGGCAGCCTGCTGACCCACGTGCGGCGCGGCGATATCGTCAATGTCCACTCGCTGCGCCGCGGCGCGGCCGAGGCCATCGAGGCCATCGCCCACGGCGACACCCAGTCGTCCAAGGTGGTGGGTCGCGCCATCGGCAAGATCGACCTGCCCCAGGGCACCACCATCGGCGCGGTGGTGCGCGGCAAGGAGGTGCTGATCGCCCATGACGACGTGGTAGTAAGGTCGGGCGACCATGTCATCCTGTTTGTGATCGACAAGCGCCGCCTGCGTGACGTGGAGCGGCTGTTCCAGGTGGGTTTAACCTTTTTCTGACCGTCGCAACCCCAGCGCCTCCGGTGGCAAGGTAACCATCGCCACGCCGCCCGCGAGACGTCTGCGGGTCAAGGGACTCACAGTGAACCTAGCGGGGATCGTCATGCGTTTATCGATGACACGACGTCCGACCCAAGGCCAGCGCAGGCGGCATCCATGACCGGCATGGTCAACAGGACGATCAGTGCGCGCGTGCGCCCCTGGGCGCCGATCTTCAAGGTATTGTCGTTGCTGTGGCTGGTACTGGCCGTTTTCATGGCCGTTCCCTGGCTCATCCTGCTCATCGAGAAAGACCCCGATGCCAGGGCCTTTGGCCTTTCGATCCTTATCTTGCTGGGCGCGGCAGCCTTCACCTGGCTAACCACCCAACAGGCGGAGATCGCCCTGAAACCCTGGCAGATGTTTGTCATCACCACCCTGAGCTGGGTCACCATCTGCGGCTTCGCCAGCCTCCCCTTGGCCCTGGGTGCGCCTCAACTGTCGGTGACCAATGCCGTCTTCGAGTCAGTCTCCGCCATCACCACGACCGGGTCGACCATCCTCATCGGCATCGAAAACCTCTCCGATGGCTTGAAGCTATGGCGTGGCATCATGCAGTGGCTGGGCGGCATCGGCATCATCGTCATGGGCATCGCCATCCTGCCGTTTCTCAAGGTAGGCGGGATGCGCCTGTTCCATACCGAGTCGTCGGACTGGTCCGACAAGGTGATGCCGCGCACCGGGGGCATCGCCAAGGCGACCCTGAGCATCTACTGCAGCTTCACCCTGATCGCCATGGTCAGCTACTGGCTGGGTGGCATGGCACCCCTGGATGCGGTCGTGCATGGCATGACCTCGCTTGCCACTGGTGGGTTCGCCAACACCGATGCGTCCTTCGGCGCCTACGCCGACACGCTTCATCTACTGTGGTTCGCCTCCCTGTTCATGCTCATGGGCGCCCTGCCGTTCGTGCTCTACATCCGGGTCTTGCGGGGCGTTCACGGGGCCCTCTGGCGAGACCAGCAAGTCCAGGGATTGTTGCTGATGTTGCTGGTGGTGATTCTCGGGCTCACCCTGTGGCGGATCTGGCAGGGCACGCCCGCCTTCGAGGCACTGACCCAGGTGACTTTCAACGTCATTTCCGTGGTCACCACCACCGGCTACGCCTCGGACGACTACACCAGCTGGGGCAGCGTGGCGATCGTGGCGTTTTTCTACCTGACCTTCGTCGGCGGTTGCTCCGGCTCAACCAGTGGAGGCATGAAGGTCTTCCGCTTCCAGGTCGCGGCCATCATGCTGCGCAACCAGTTGCGCTTCCTGGTGCATGCCAATGGGGTCTTTGCCTCTCGCTACAACGGTCAACCGCTGACCGATGACGTCACGCGCGGTGTAGTGGCCTTTTCCTTCTTCTTCTTCCTGACCATCGCGGGTGTCGCGCTGGGCCTCTCGCTGATGGGCCTGGACATTGTTACGGCGCTCTCCGGTGCCGCTACCGCCGTCGCCAATGTCGGCCCCGGCCTGGGGGACACCATCGGCCCCGCCGGCAATTTCTCCAGTCTGCCGGATGCTGCCAAGTGGCTGTTGAGCCTTGCCATGCTGATGGGGCGCCTGGAAATCCTCACGGTGCTGGTGCTGTTCACGCCGATGTTCTGGCGCAAATGATGGCGGTGGCACACCACCGCAATGAATGATACTCCTCTCCCTTCGACCCGAGCCGACATGACCGATATTCAGGCCCCCGATACCTCAT
>Ga0114983_1000356_pt1 | contig 19654 bp, 16 predicted proteins | sample Shrwel_input2_RT_FD_87182 | JGI IMG/M metagenome (GOLD analysis project Ga0114983, IMG submission 87182) | Subsurface microbial communities from deep shales in Ohio, USA - Utica-3 well 1 S input2 RT | ecosystem: Environmental > Aquatic > Deep subsurface > Shale gas/oil reservoir > Produced... | reverse complement strand
GTATTTACCTTATTTGTCTGAATTGTGATCTTATTTACAAAGTAAATTTTTTTATTTTCCTATTCTAATATTTGGTACTTATTTCGTAGTACCTCTTACGCATTAGGGGAAAATAATGAGAAAAATAAAGAAATACCAGATGGTGATGATAATTGCTGCAGCATTAGGCGTGTCGGCCTGTGGCAGTGACGGTAAGGATGGAAAACCGGGTGATCCCGGAACCCCAGGTATTCCCGGTACGCCTGGAGAGCCGCCAGTAGTGACTACATCTGCGGTTGCCAAGGTGCTGGACTGGCACTTTGGTGATGGTCTGGTCAATGTCGAGTTTACCGTTGAAAACCAAGATGGTGTACCCGTTGAAGATTTAGATAAGGTCGAATTGTTGTCTACTGTAACCAATGCGCAGGGCTTCCTTGCCGATACAGTAACAATGACTTATTTTGCTGGAGAGTCTAACTCCAAGGGGACTTTGACTCACCAAGGTGACGGGGTTTATACCTTGTCTATGCCCCGTGAAGGCGTGACATCTGAATCAGTGGGAATAGGCTATATTCGTCCGGGGAATGGTAACAATGGTATGCCGCGTACTAAGCGGGTAATGCTGACTCAAACAGATCAATATGCCCAGGTCAGTACTACAGAAGATGCCAAATGTGTGGCATGTCATGGTGAATTTACTGCAGCGACAGGTAATTCCACTTGGGGATGGCACCAACACCATCACGCCTTAAATAATGATCAAGAAGTAGTAATTGTTGAAGCTTGTTTGAGTTGCCATACCCAGACCGAGAAAAAAGATGGTGGCTATGCGTTAAATACTTTGGCAATGATAGGTCACGGGAAAATGTCTGATGGCGAGGGAGGTAAGGTTTCCAAAGGTCATGCGGCTTTATGGGGGAATTACTCCATGGACATGAAGCGTTGCTCTACCTGTCATGCCGATGATGTTCAGTTCACAGCTTCGATTAATGGTTGCGTGACTTGTCACACTGGCCTATTTGATGCTGATCGAGTTGGTAATGTTGATCATACCGGCTTTACTGATGCCTCATGCCAGACCTGTCATGGACCCGATGGTTATATGTATGCTCATAAAAATGGTGCGGCGCGGGATGAAGCCCTTAACCGTTACCACTTTGAGCTAATCTCAGTACAGCGCTCCGCCGATAAGAGTCAAATTGAAGTCACGGTAAAAGCGACCGATGCCGATGGTAAATCCGTGGATATTGCTGCTATCAGTGATGCGACTCCCCGTGGTTGGGCAACCATTGTCAAACATGGTGAAGCTGTACTGCCTGGTCGTGATGAAGGCCATGTGGCTCGTTCTACCGGAGGCGTTACCAACGAGGATGGTTCGTATACCTATACCATTGAACATGCCGCGCCATACCAAGATGGTGAAGTTTTGCTAGGGGGCGTGGATGGCCGAATCTCCTATGCCGATGGTAATGCACCTATTACTGTATCCAATATCAAAGAGGTGCGCCGTACCAGCTCTGATGGTATGAAGTGTCTCAACTGTCATACCGAGGGCTTGCAAGGTCATGGTGGGCAGCGCGGTGGCTTCGACCTGGGCGGTGATGCCTGTACCCAATGTCACAGTGCTTACAACTGGGCACCGGGTAAACAGGGCGAAGACTATCCTATGGCTTGGGGGCCTTTGGTGCACAACATGCACTTTGGTGATTACAAGGTTAAACGTGGCGTGAATGATATGCCTACTACAGACAAGAACAAGAAGGTGGAATGTGTGGCTTGTCATACTGGTGAAATCAATCTGGATAAGGTCGCGCCGGCAGTAGTGCTTAACGGGCTTGATGAAAACAGTGTCTATGGTATTACCGCCATTTCTGCGAATTGTGTGGCATGTCATAGCACTCCGGCCGCCAAGGCTCACATGAGTACCCAAGGTGGTGACTTTAATGTGGCCATCACGCCTTCTGGTGTTCACCAAGGCGAAAAGGTTGAGTTCAAGGTATTCGATCCGGCTCCGATCGTTGAATCTTGCTCTGTGTGTCATACCCCTGCGAGGATGGCTGAGGCCCATCAGTATTAACTGGTAGGATAGAGGCTAATAGGCCCGGGACAGCATCCGGAATTTCCCACTTTCCGATGACGCTGAACCGGGTCTTTTATTACTGTGACTTTTTGATAAATGTTTGAACTATTGAAGTAATCTTGACCGTTAGAGTCAGCTACAGGTGTTTGCAGTGTATGCTGAAACAAGATAACACCGGACTTAAGCATTTTGGCGGTGTTATCTAAGTAGTTAAAGCATTGGCCGGGATGACAGTATCGGCAATCATCTGCCTGAGCCACTTGTGGGCTGAATCCTGGTTGAAATGCTTGTGCCACAACAACACGTAAGCGCCTGGCACCAGATCTATTGGCACTTCCAACGTTGCCAACTCAACATGTTGCAGTGCTTGGGCTGCATATTTGGCCGGGGCGCATAGTAGCAATTCGCTGTGGCGGCACAGCTCAATTGCTGTAGGAAAGTCAGTGATATTGGCGCGGATCCGTCGGGTCTTGTGATTGAGTGCCAGTACATCATCCAGCAGCCAATGTTCGATACCGCCAAAGGCGACCTGCAGATGCTCGAAGCTGAGAAAACGCTCCAGGTTCCAGTCGCCCTCAAGCGCAGGATGATCCGGCGACAGCAGACAGATGGGCTTGTCGCGGGTCAGCTCCAGATACTCGAGTTCATCCGGCAGGCTGTTGATATGCATCAGCGAGCGCGGATCCCACTCGCGGCAGCCTATGGCAAAGTCCAGCTCGCAGCGCAGCAGCTGCTCCATGGTGCCCGGATGCCAGGTCTTGCAGTTGATATCCAGCCCGGGAGCCTGGCGCAGCATAGAAGGCATAAAGTGTGGCAGAGTCAGCGAGTAGGCAGTTTCTACCAGGTGCATGCGAAATTGGCGTTTGCTGGCCGCGGGGTCAAACTCATCCGGTAGTGTCAGTCGTTCGGTCTGTCTGAGCCATTGTTGGAGTTCGGGCCCCAGAGCCAGAGCCCTTGGGGTGGGCTTGAGGCCGAAGGCGCTGCGTTCAAACAAGGGATCCTTGAACAGCTCTCGCAAGCGGTTGAGTTGTTTGCTGACGGCCGATTGACTCAGGTGCAACCGTCTGGCAGCTGCAGTAACGCTCTGTTCTTCCAGCAGAACTTCCAATACCGGTAGCAGATTGAGATCGACTTTCATTATTATCCCGGGCGCAGGGGTTGATAGAGCAGTTTAGCAGCTTGCTTTGCCAGGCCAAAGTCCGAATAGGCGCAATTCCTGACTGAAAAAATGCCTCACAGAATTAGCAACTGGCGTAGAGTCCTGCTTGCAGCTATGCTAATCGCGAACTTTTTATCAGGGAAAGATAATGAAACCTTTAAATCTATTATTTGTTGTCTCATTGGCATTGGCGGCGCCGCTGCAGGCAGCCGAAGATCCTGCCGTAGCCGAAGCCATTGAGGCCGGGTTACAGCATTACCGTAAGGGTGAATTGAGCCAGGCCAGTTCCCAGCTGGATTATGCTTCAGCCCTTATCCGGCAACAGCGGGCCGGGGAAGTGGTCGGGGTATTTCCAGAGCCATTACCTGGCTGGCAAGCAGATGAACCTTCAAGTGAAAGTGGTGGCATGATGTTGGGGGGCGGCATCAATGCCAGCCGCCACTATTATAAAGAAGAAAGTGCGCAGTTGGAGATAGAGTTGGTGCTTGATTCTCCCTTGTTACAGTCTGTTATGGCCATGCTGACCAATCCTTCAATGATTGCCATGAGCGGAGGCAAACTGATCAAGGTTCAGGGACATAATGCCATGCTGAGCACAGAGTCCGGTGAGCCTGAGCTGACTGTGATAGTCAATGGCAATGCCATGTTTACCCTCTCGGGTGAAGGGGTTAAAGCCAGTGAATTACAGGAGTTTGCCAATGCTTTGCAGCTGGATAAGCTTTAAGCTTTGGTGTTTTTGAATGCTGAAGCATCAGCTTGATAGAGCTCCGGCTAAGTAACACGGAGCTCTTGTTTTCCTGGGAGATATCCGGGGGCGTTTGGGAGCGAGTGATCCTCAGCGCAGTAACTGCTGATAGAGCCAAGATTTGAGTTCGGCACGGCGCAATGTCAATTGGCTGAAACGTTCTTCTGCCGTGGGCACACAGTTTTCTTCCAGACCGCGGATCTCAAGGTCGAGAGCCTGATACTCTGCCGCCAATTCACTAAAGTGCGGATCGTTTTCCCCGAGTTGTTGAATTTTTTGTTTGTACTCCGGAAACTCCAGGATCAGCGCATGATTTTCGCCCAACATAAGCTCTCTCCTCCAATGGTGTCTGGTCGACGTAGGCTTAAGCCTTGATTCCTACTCTACCCAGTGGCGCTTTGTCTGTCATCCAGAGAAAGCCGACAACTGATTATAATCCCTGTTTTGCTATGTCAATTAATCACAATGCCGGATACGGCAAAACTGAGCAGGCGAAGATGTACTTGGATTGGAGTCCTGTATAACTGCCGCTTCAGCTTGCTTGGTTTGTAGCGGAAAGTCTGTTGTTGCACAAAGCTCCTGCTATGTTTCAGGAAAGCCTATACAAGACTTTGTCTTTGAATATCTATGAGTGGCCGTTAATCATTGTGGCATTTCCCGATAGCATAGACGACAGCAAGGTGTTGGTAACTTAAGTGGGGGACCTGTATAAAAGGTGTCATTTGGGCTGGCTTCAATACGGCAAGAGGGGGAGTCTCTCTAAAAACTCAGCCAATATCGCTACTAAGCAGGTTATACCCGGTAAACACAATTTAACAAGTGCTAATGCTTAGGTATTGGTTTTTCCTACTTTTGCAGAATATGCCACGGATCTTTCTTTAATCTCTGTAAGATATCTCTTACTTCTGGTATTTGAAACTAGCTTTTGAATAGTGTTGGATTTTTATAAAAAAGTGGTTTTGATTGTCTAATATTCTTAAATTTAGTCTTTATGGGGAATATATACCCCACTAAAGAATTATACACTTTAAGTTTGTTGTTTCTTTTGTTAATCAAATGTGGTTGCACCTATTATACTAAGGTCTTGAACGCCGATTGACTATGACTTGTTGGGCTTGTAAGTTAGGCCTGCTTTTGAAATGGACTTACCAGTCGTAAAAGATCTTATATGGAGATAATCTCATGGCGAAAGATGGTTCAGTCGCTCCGAAGGAACGTATTAATATCAAATATGTCCCCTCTACTGGCGAGCAACAGGGTGAAATGGAACTTCCTCTTAAGTTGTTGGTTTTAGGTGACTATAAGGGTCATCCTGAAGACTCTCAATTGGAAGAGCGTAAGACGGTTCAAATTGATAAATCTAATTTTGAATCCGTTATGAAAGAAGCCAATTTGTCAATTTCTGCGACAGTTGACAATAAATTGACAGATGAAGATGGTGCTGAATTGTCTGTTGATCTTAAATTCGATTCCCTCAAAGATTTTTCACCTGATTCTATCGGTGATCAGGTTCCTGAAATTCAAAAGTTAATCGAGCTTCGTGAAGCTTTGGTTGCACTTAAGGGACCATTGGGGAATATTCCTGCTTTCAGGGCCAAGTTGCAGGAATTAATTGCAACGGAAGAGTCTAGAGAAAAGCTGCTGAGTGAATTGCAGCAGATGGAACAATAATTCAAGCCAATATAAGCCGTTATGGAGATAGGCTGTGGATTATGTCTCGGATATAGACACAAGTGTAATTGAGGAATCAAAATTCATGGATGTTCAAAATCAAACATCAGGCGCTTCCCAAAGTGCCAATGCAACTCTGCTCGATCAGATAATGGCACAAACCCGGATGGCGCCGGTAGATGAAGGCTATGATATTGCTCGCCGTGGTGTTGCTGCTTTCATCGGTAACATTCTGGAGACAGACAACACTGCCGAGCCGGTCAACAAGGCTCTGGTCGATAAGATGTTGGTTGAGCTGGACAAGAAGATCAGCCAGCAGATGGATGCCATTCTGCACAATGAAAAGGTGCAGCAGATAGAATCAGCCTGGCGCAGCCTCAAGCTGTTGGTCGACAGAACCGATTTCCGTGAGAATATCAAAATTGAATTGCTGCACGTCACCAAAGACGAGCTGCTGGATGATTTTGAATTTTCACCGGAAACTGCTCAGTCCGGTCTGTACAAGCATGTTTATTCTGCCGGTTACGGCCAATTCGGTGGTGAGCCTGTCGGCGCTATCGTCGGTAACTATGCCTTTACCCCTTCGACTCAGGATATGAAGCTGCTGCAGTACGTTGGTGCTGTTGGGGCCATGGCTCATGCGCCATTCCTGTCTTCAGTTGCGCCTGAATTCTTCGGTGTCGACTCGTTTGAAGAACTGCCGAATCTCAAGGATCTCAAGTCTACTTTCGAAAGCCCCAAGTACAGCAAGTGGCGTGGGCTGCGTGAGTCTGAAGATGCGCGCTACATAGGCCTGACGGCGCCTCGCTTCCTGCTGCGTGTGCCTTATGACCCAATCGATAACCCGGTTCGCAGTTTTAACTATCGCGAAAATGTCAGCGCCAGCCACGAAGATTACCTCTGGGGTAATACAGCGTTTGCGCTGGCTACCCGTTTGACCGAGAGCTTCGCCAAGTATCGCTGGTGTCCTAACATCATTGGCCCACAGAGTGGTGGTGCGGTGGAAGATCTGCCGGTACACGTGTTTGAATCCATGGGCGCTTTGCAGTCCAAGATCCCGACCGAAGTCTTGATCACCGACCGTAAGGAATTTGAACTGGCCGATGAAGGCTTTATCAGCCTGACCATGCGTAAGGGCAGTGATAATGCGGCCTTCTTCTCTGCCAACTCGATTCAAAAGCCCAAGGTGTTCCCCAACACCAAGGAAGGCAAGGAAGCCGAGACCAACTACAAGTTGGGTACCCAGATCCCTTACATGATGATCATCAACCGCCTGGCACACTACATCAAGGTGTTGCAGCGTGAGCAGATAGGTTCCTGGAAAGAGCGTCAGGATCTGGAGCGCGAGCTGAACAACTGGATCAAACAGTATGTCGCCGATCAGGAAAACCCACCGGCAGATGTTCGTAGCCGTCGTCCTTTGCGTGCCGCCAAGGTTGAGGTGATGAATGTTCAGGGCGATCCCGGTTGGTATCAGGTTTCCATGGCTGTGCGTCCGCACTTCAAGTACATGGGTGCCAACTTTGAACTGTCGCTGGTAGGACGTTTGGATCAGGAGTAATCACGTTGTTGAACGATGATTTCTCCGGAACTTTTGGTGTCGGCTTCTTTGAACGCTTGGGAGCCGAACGCCAAAGTGGATATGGCGACAGCAGCTTGGATGCTGTCGTCGATTCCATCAAACGTAATGTTTCACATATTCTCAATACCCGCATTGGAGAAAGTCAGAGCTGTCCTGAACTGGGACTGTTCGATTTCAATGATGCCAGTTCCGCCAGTGTGGATCTTGGCCTGAGGATGCGTAACGGAATCAAGGCTTGCCTGAGTCGCTTTGAACCCAGGCTGACAGAGATTGATGTCAGCGTGTTGTTCGATGAGGGCAATCCGATGAACCTCAGGTTCCACATCTATGGCAGCATCAAAGTGGCTTCCAACAAGGATAAGTTGAAGATCGATTTGTTATTGGATAACAGTCGCAGATACAGAGTGGTTTAGCAGTGTCTCAGGATAAATACTTCAGGGATGAACTTGCTTTCTTGAGAGAGCAGGGGCGGGAATTTTCGGATATCCATCCGCAGTTGGCGCGTTATCTTCACGGTAACCACACTGATCCCGATATCGAGCGTTTGCTCGAGGGCTTTGCTTTTCTGACCGGTCGACTCAGGGAAAAGATTGACGATGAATTCCCCGAGTTTACTCACTCGATGATCAGCATGCTGTGGCCCAACTATCTCAGGCCGATTCCCAGTCATACCATCATGCGCTTCTATCCGCATGAGAAGGGGATCACCCACAGGCAGGAGATTGCGGCCGGTTGTGTGCTGGACAGTCATCCGGTCGAAGGGCAGATCTGCCACTTTCGTACCTGTCGTCCTGTTGATGTTTATCCGGTGCAAATCCGTCATATAGATGCTTCCCATTCCCGGGAAGCCTCTATTATTCAATTGGATTTTGATAACAGCAGCGACCTTTCTCTGCTTGAAATGGGGCTGGAAAGCCTCAGGTTTTATCTGGGAGGCCAAAGCTACAGTGCCCAGATGCTGTATCTTTGGTTGAATCATTATCTGGACTCTATCGAAATTGTCGGTGCCCATGGCAGCTATCGCTTGCCGCGCAGCAGCTTTGCGTCAGTAGGATTTGAAGCCGGCAGCGGTATCTTGCCCTATCCGAAAAACGTCTACGAAGGCTACCGCATTCTGCAGGAGTACCTGACATTCCCCGAGGCGTTTCATTTCTTCGATATCAAGGGAATCGCCAAGTGTATCCCCGAATATCTCAAGGGTGACTTCAGCCTCAAACTCACTTTTTCCAAGACGCTGCCTGCCGACGTGCATGTGCGTCAGGATACTTTCCTGCTTTACTGTGTCCCGGCTATCAACCTATTTGAGCACGACGCCGATCCTATCGATCTCAACGGCAAGCGAGTCGAATACCCGATTGTACCCTCCAGTCGCCATCCAGCTCACTTTGAAATTTTCAGTGTCGACAAGGTGCAGGGATGGCTGGACTCCAATGAGGGCAGAATGCGCGGCCAGCAGCGAGTTTATTCGCCGTTTGAGAGCTTCCAACATCAAGTGGAGCGCGCCCGTAATCGCACCGCGCTTTATTACCGGATGCGGGTGCGCGACAGCATGCGCAACGACGGCCTGGATCATTGCCTCTCGTTCGTACGCAGCGATGAAACCCAGTGCCTGGAGATGACAGAAGCCGTGTCGGTGACACTGACCTGCTCCAACCGGCAACTGCCGACCAAGTTGGGCAAGGGCGACATCTGCGTCGCCACAGATACATCGCCAAGCTTTGCCTGTTTCAGCAATATCACCGAGCCCAGCCACCCTTTGCGGCCTGTGCTCGATGGCAGTTTGCTGTGGACCCTGATCTCCAACTTGTCGCTCAACTATTTGTCACTGCTGTCCCGTGATGCCATCTGCTCCATCATCCGCGCCTATGACTTCAAGGCGTTGGTCGACAGACAAGCCGAGCGGGTCACCCGGATGCGACTCGACGGCATCAGCAGTATTCAGTCTGGGCCGACCGAAAGAATTGTCAGGGGATTGCCGGTTCGCGGCCTCAAGACAGAACTGGTGCTCGATCAACAGTATTTCGGCTCCGAGGGCGACCTTTATCTGTTCGGCACTGTGCTGAACCACTTTTTTGCCCTCTACGCCAGCATCAACTCGTTTCATGAGTTGGTGGTTATCAATGCTCACAACAAGGAAAGGTACACATGGGATATCCAGAGCGGTCAACAACCGCTGATATAACCTTTCCGGAGCCGGGGGGCAGCAGGCTGCCACAGGACTACCGTGAGTACAGCTTTTTCCAGTTGGTGGAGTTATTGCACCAACTGGAAGGCAGAGATCCGGAAGATGCCCAGTGGGAACTGGCCGGTGAGTTGCAGTTCAGCGCCAATCCAAGCCTTGGATTTGCGCCGGCGGATATCTCCATGCTTGAGTCTCTGGGGGATGGGCGCCTGCGGCTGGAGACCTGTTTTCTCGGTCTCAATGGTGCCCAGTCGCCGCTGCCCAGTTACCTGCTGGATATGCTGCTCGAAGATGAAGACGGCATTCGGCGCAACTTTCTGGATTTCTTTAATAACAGATTGATTTCCTTGTTTTATCGCCTGTGGCGCAAATACCGCTACTACGTGCGTTTTCAGGACGATGCCAGCGACAGCTTTTCGGCCCAGGTTTACGCCCTGGTGGGGCTGGCCAACGAGGATATTCGCGGCGACACGCCGATCAACTGGTGCAAGATGCTGGCCTACGCCGGCATGCTCGCCGGTCGCAGCCGCTCGCCCCAGGCGGTTGCCGGTATAGTGGCGCACTGTTTTGACCTGCCCCAGGTGAGTATTCGCCAATGGCAACTGCGACAGGTGGAGATCCCCGAGTTCCAGCGTTGCCGTTTGGGGATGGCCAATTCCAGGCTGGGGGAAGACACCATGCTTGGAGAGCGGGTCGGCGATCTTTGCGGCAAGTTTGTGCTCTGTATGGAAGATCTGTCACCAGAGCGTTTTCGCGATTTTCTGCCCTCCGGGCGGGAGTTCCAGCCACTTTGTAAGGTGATGGAAGTGATCCTGCGGGAACAGATGGCCTACGACCTTGAGCTGACGCTCAGGGAAGATGAAGCCCCGCTGCTGCAACTGGGGGAAGAAAAGGGCGGCCAATTGGGATGGTCCTCTTTCCTCGGCAAGGGCGATAGCACGCGCAAGAGCGTATTGATTCAAATCAGGCAATAAAGGGAGGTTGGCCTCTTGAGTAATTTGATTGCGTTGAATGTGGTGAACTCCCAGCTGTTGGAGTCAGGCCTGGTGCCCCACACGAGAATGAACAAGGACGGTGGCCTGATAGGCGCCGGCCCAGGTTGCGAATGGGTGCTCAGGGACAGGGAGCGCACCATAGGCGACTACTTCTGTCGCATCCTCTGGTTGGACGGTCATTTCTGTATTGAAGATCTCTCTGGCCGGGTGTTTCTCAACGGCTCCACCGTGGAGCTTGGGCGGGATCGCAAGGCCCGGCTGAATGAGAACGATCATATCGCCATTGGCCCCTACAAAGTGCGGGTGACGCTGCTGGGCAGCGAGCAGGCCGATGACCCGGTAACCGGCCAGCTTTCTGAATGGTTCAAGTCTGAGAACGGTTCACTTATTCAGGCGGAAACCGCCGAAGAAGAGGAAGAAACCGATGCCAGCCTGGATGACCCTTTACTGGCACTGGACAGGCAACAACAGGCCGCGGTCAAAAGCGTTGAATTTGACCAGGAATCTGTGACCAAAGAGCAGGAAAACGCCGAATCCCTGCTGGCCAAGGAACTCTACTGGCAAGGCAAGAATTTTACCGCCCAGGCCGATACGGACTTCGATACCGGTTCGGCTATTCATCTGAACAAACGAGCGAAAATGGACAATATTATGGACGAGAATGCACTGGACTTACTGGAATCTGAAGTCAAAAACGGCCTGGGCAATGATTGGCCCGCCGATGAAGGCACCCATATAGCCACCGGCCCTATGCTGCGTGGCTTAGGAGTACAGCTGGGTGATATGAACGACACAGGCACCCAGCAGGCACTGGCCATTGAAATGGGCGCTGCTTTGCAGGCCGCCATTAAAGGCCTGCTGTCACTGCATCAGGACGCGCAAAGCAGCCGTTATGATCTTATCAACAAGAACCTGCAGCCCATCGAAGATAACCCGCTGCGTCTGGGGCTGGATTATCAAGAAACTGTCCGCACTCTGTTTGATGACAACAAGAGCCCGGTGCATCTGTCTCCGGCGGCCGCCATCAGCGAGAGCCTGAATTCCATCGAGCACCACAATGAAGCGGTACAGCACGCCATCACAGAGGCGCTCAACTACATCCTCAAGTCTTTCTCACCCGACACCCTGCTGAGGCGCTTCAGCCAATACCGCAAGGTGAGCGAGTCGGCGCTCAACCCAGGTGATAACTGGGCCTGGGAAATGTACGAGAACTACTACCAGGAGCTGACGTCATCCCGTCAACAGGGCTTCCGTAAACTCTTCTGGGAAGTGTTTGAACAGGCCTATGACAAGAAACTCAGGGAACTGCAAAGGGAATTCTGATGGGACTGATAAGGCTGGGTTTAATCGGGCTTTGTTTGCTTCAGCTGGCCGCTTGCAGCTCGGCATGGAATGCCACCAAGAAAACGGCGCAGGTACTGTGGGATCCTTCCATTCCAGTGGGAGAGGCCAAAGACCTGCCGACACAACTGACCTACAGCATGTATGCGCTCGATAAGGTCAACCCCAATGCGGCCGGCGATGCCACGCCGCTGGAGCTGGTGGTGTACGAGCTGGAAGATGACTCCAAGTTTCTGGCCGCCGACTTTGACTCGCTCAAGGCGGATTACAAAGAGGCGCTCGGCTCCAATTATATCGACCACAGTGACTACACCCTGCTGCCGGGACAGTTCAAGTTTATCGACCATTTCGCTGTCGATGAGGACACCAGATACATAGGCATCATGGCGCATTTCAGTGATCCCGAGGTCGCCCAATGGAAGAAGGTCGTCAAGATCAAACCCATGGGCCGTGAATATCACCTGCTGATGTTTTTCAGTGAGCAGGACATAGTACTGGATAAAGTGGAATAACAATGTCTTCAAGAAACAGAGTGATATGGAGTGAAGGGCTGTTTATCAAGCCTCAGCACTTCCAACAGCAGCAGCGTTATCAGGAATACCTCACTGACGCCAGGCTCAATGCGGTCAGCGGTTATCTCTATGGGATCACCGAGCTTGAACTCAACCCCGAGTATCTCAGCTTTGGTCGCATTGCGATTCAGCGTGCCCGTGGCGTAATGCCGGATGGCACTGTGTTCAACATCCCTCAGGAAGATGTATTGCCGGACGCACTGGAAGTGGCCGACAGCTCACTGGCCAACCAGATTGTTTACCTGGCGCTGTCGCTGCGCAGTGATTCAATTACCGAAGTGGCCCAGGACGAGCAGGGCGCCGGACGTTATCTCAATCGGCGTCACGAGGTGCGGGACATTCACACCCATCAGGGCGACTTTACCGCCATTGATGTCAGCCCGGTCAGGCTCAGATTGATGCTGGAGAAGGAAGATCGCAGCGCCTACAGCTCGCTGGCCATCGCCCGCATTCTGGAAAAGCGTCCCGACGGCAGTGTGGTGCTGGATCCCAACTTTATTCCCTGCCATTACAATGTCAGCGCCGTGCCGATTTTGCACCGTTTCCTCGGAGAGATGGCCGGTCTGATGCGCGAGCGGGCCCGCAATATCGCCCAGCGCCTGGGCTCGCCGAGCCAGGGCGGGGTGGCAGATGTGGCCGATTTCATGTTGCTGCAATCTCTCAACCGCATGCAGCCTGTGTTGCAGCACCAGTCACTGTCGCGGACCCTGCATCCGGAAACCCTGTATCAGGCTCTGGTCAGTGTTTGTGGCGAGCTGTTCACCTTTACCGATGACAGCCGCATGGCACCGGCGTTTGCCGCCTATGACCACGATATGCCGGTATCGGCCTTCACTCAGGTGATGTCGACTCTGCGCCAGTCTCTCAGCATAGTGCTCGAGCCCAAGGCGGTATCGCTGCAGCTGCACAAACGCAAGTATGGCCTCATGGTGGCGCCGGTGCAGGATCCGGATCTGTTGAAACAGGCCGACTTCATTCTGGCGGTGCGCGCCAGAATGCCGCTGGACGAACTCAAGAAGCTGTTTATCCAGCAGACCAAAATCGCCTCGGTGGAGAAGATCCGCGAGCTCATTTCGCTGCAGCTGCCGGGTGTGCCTCTGTCTCCGCTGCCGGTGGCCCCAAGGCAGTTGCCTTACCACGCGGGTTACACCTACTTCCAGCTGGAGCGTTCCAGCCGGGCCTGGGAGATGCTGGTGAATTCCAGCGGTTTTGCCTTCCACGTGGCGGGGGACTTCCCGGAACTCGAACTGCAATTCTGGGCTATCAGGAGCTAAGAAATGGATATCAAAGCAGAAAAACAGCCTATATCGCCTGAGCAGGTCGAAGAGCTGCTCTATGACGAAGCGCAGAACATGAATGCCGATAAAGAGTATTGGTTTCAACTACGAGGTGACAGCCTCAATGCACTTATCGATGCGGCATCCCCTCTTATCGGCATGGTGTTGCGGGTACGCAAGCTGGCCATCTTGGATGATGTGGAAAAGCTCTATCACAACACTGTGGATGACATCATGGCCATCGAGGCCGAGCTCACCGAGGCGGGCTATGATCGCGCCGAAGTGCTGGCCTATCGCTATGTGCTTTGTTCCTTTATCGATGAAGCCGTGATGAATACTCCCTGGGGCGCCGACAGTGCCTGGGCCGAACATTCACTGCTGACCCGTTTTCACAATGAAACCTGGGGCGGTGAGAAGGTGTTTGGCATCCTGCAGCGTCTGGAAACCGAACCGAGCAAATATCGTGAACTGCTGGAGTTTATCTACCTGTGTTTCTGCTTGGGTTTCGAAGGGCGCTACAAGGTGGTGGCCAACGGCCGTGAGGAGTTCGACAAGATAGTCAACCGCCTCTATGAAACCCTGCGCCACCTTAGGGAAGAAGAACCGGAACTGCTGACCGGGGCCACAGAGCATGTGGTCAACACCCGTTATCGCCTTGGGCACCAGATGCCTATTTGGACAGTCTTTGCCGGTTTCGGCCTGATGCTGACCATAGTCTTTCTGTTTTATTCCCTGTCGCTGGCGAACAAGTCCTCGGGCGTGCTCAAGCAACTGTATCAGATCCTGAATTGAGGAAGCTGTGATGATCCGAATTGAACTCACTACCTTGATCGGCAAGCTCAATGCCGTGACCAAACTCGCCATGGAAGAGGCGGCATCACTCTGTATTGCCCGTCAGAACCCTGAAGTGACCTTTATGCACCTGCTGACTTGTCTGTTGGACAATCCGTTGGGTGATGTGCGTCTGCTGCTCAAGGCCGCCGAAGTCGATGCCGAGCAGGTAAGGCAAATTGCCGGTGAAACCCTGCCAAGGGAAGAGAGCCTGGAAACCTATCCGGCATTTTCACCGCTGCTGGTCGAGCTGCTGCAGGATGCCTGGCTGCTTTCAAGCACTGAACTTGGCCAGACGGAACTGAGATCCGGCGCCATCTTCGCCGCCGCACTGATGCAGGCCGAGCGCTACCTGCCAAGGGATCTCGCCACTCTGCTTGGCAGCATTAATCGCGAAACCCTGAGACGGGAATTCAATACCCTGACACAGGCTTCATCCGAATCGCAAACGGTCAAGGCCGAGCGCGGCGCGCCGGTATTGAATGAGGCCCAATCGTCGCTGGCCAAATACACCAGCAACTTTACCGAGTTGGCCCGCAAAGGCGAGCTGGATCCTGTACTGTGCCGGGATGATGAGATCAACCTGATGATCGACATCTTAAGCCGCCGCCGCAAGAACAACCCGATAGTGGTTGGTGATGCCGGTGTGGGCAAGAGTGCGGTGGTGGAAGGTTTGGCGCTGCGTATTTGTGACGGCCGGGTGCCGGATGCGCTCAAGGGGGTGCAGCTGTTGTCGCTGGATCTTGGTCTGTTGCAGGCCGGCGCCGCAGTCAAGGGCGAGTTTGAAAAGCGCCTGAAGTCGATTATTGAAGAGGTCAAACAGTCGGCCGAACCTATCATACTCTTTATCGATGAAGCCCATACCATGATAGGCGCCGGTAATCAGGAAGGCGGTGGTGATGCGGCCAACCTGCTCAAACCGGCTCTGGCCCGCGGTGAGCTGCGCACCATAGGCGCCACCACCTGGAAAGAGTACAAGAAGTATTTCGAGAAAGACCCGGCGCTGAGCCGCCGTTTCCAACTGGTGAAACTCGATGAGCCCAGTGTTGAGCAGGCGGTGAATATTCTCCGTGGCCTGCACGGGGTCTATGAGTCTTCCCATAATGTATTGATCCAGGACTGCGCCCTGCGCTCGGCGGCTTATCTGTCGGCGCGCTATATCTCCGGCCGTCAGTTGCCCGATAAGGCCATCGATGTGCTGGATACCGCCTGTGCCCGAATCGCCATTAACCTCAGCAGTACCCCCAAGCGTTTGGCGGCATTGGATAATTTGCGCCATCAGCGCCATATGGAAACCGAATTGCTGGAGCGCCAGAAAAAACTCGGTCATCCGGTTGATGAAGAGCGCCTGAATCATCTGCACCAAGCCCAGGAAGAAGCCGACAGTGAGTATGCCGAGCTGGAATCCCTGTGGCAGCAGCAACAGGCGGGAGTCACTCAAGTAGTGGCCCTGAGACGCGCCATTCTTGATTGTGACGATGAAGCCGAGCTCGAAGGGCTGCGATTGGAGCTGCAACAGGCCGAAGAATCACTCGAAGCCATCAGTGGCGATCAACGCCTCATTTACCCTCAGGTGGATGAGGCCCAGATAGCGGCAGTCATCTCCGACTGGACCGGCGTGCCGGTATCGCAAATGAGTGGTGATGAGCTGCACAAGATAACCCATCTGCCTGAGCTCTTGGGGCATAGCCTCAAAGGGCAGGATGTGGCCATTGCCCGCCTGCACAAGAATATGCTCACCGCCCGGGCAGACCTGCGCCGCGCCGGACGTCCCAAGGGCGCCTTCCTGCTGGTGGGCCCAAGTGGCGTCGGCAAGACAGAAACCGTAGTGCAGATTGCCGAGCAGCTGTACGGCGGCAAGCAATTCCTGACCACTATCAATATGTCCGAATATCAGGAGAAACACACTGTCTCCAGGCTGATAGGCTCGCCTCCCGGGTATGTCGGTTTCGGTGAGGGCGGTATTCTGACCGAGTCCATCCGCAAGATGCCTTACTCCATAGTGCTGCTCGATGAGGTGGAAAAGGCGCATCCGGATGTGCTGAACCTCTTTTATCAGGCGTTCGACAAGGGCGAATTGGCCGATGGCGAAGGCCGGTTGATTGACTGCCAGAATGTGCTGTTTTTCCTGACCTCCAACCTGGGCTATCAGACGATAGTGGACTACAGCGCCCAGCCAGAGCTGCTGGACGACAAGCTTTACCCTGAGCTGGCGGCCTTCTTCAAGCCTGCGCTGCTGGCGCGAATGGAGATAGTGCCCTATCTGCCGCTGAGTGAAGAGGTGCTCAAGGAGATCATTCACTACAAGCTGGCGTCGCTGGAGCAGCGTTTGCTGGAGCGTTACAAGGCCAAGGTGCATTGTGACGAGGCTCTGGTAGATGAAATCATGCGCCGCGCGACCCGCAGTGAAAACGGCGCCCGGATGCTGGAAGCCATCATAGACGGCCAGGTACTGCCGCCCTTATCGCTGTCGCTGCTCAACAAGCTGGCGGCCAAAGAGGAGGTCAGTGAGATCCATCTGGGCTGCCGTGACGGTGAGTTCTTCGGAGAGGCGCGATAGTGGTGACTGAGCAGTGGTTGGAACAGGCGGCAAAATTGCTGGAATGCCAGCAGTTTGATGGGCTGTTGCAGCAGTTTCTCGATACTTTGGCATTGGAGCTGGGGCTGGATAACCATCTGTTTCTGGCGCCGGGCTTCGATGGTCGGGAACTCAAGCCACTGTCCTGCCTTGGCCTGTGCGAAGGGATCTCATTGCAGGCGCTTTGTTTGGCGGTTACCGACTTTCGACATCCGTTTGCCCATGTGTTGCAGACAGGCGAAGCCATGCTGCTGAACAAGGCCCGGCTCGCCTACTGGCAGGAGCACAGCGGCTTTGTCAGCCTGTGCGATCGGGTCGGCAAGGAGCAGGCACTGCTGCTTTTCCCGCTGAGCCATGAGGGCCATGTGCGGGCTATCCTCTGCCTGCGTCTGGCCGAGCAACAGGGCAGTGGTCTGCTTGTCCGTCAGGACTGGCAGCAATATGCCGCCGTGTTTATGCGCCACTGGCAGTTGCTGGATAAGTTGTTGCGGCAGAATTCAGATCAGTCTCAGCTGTCGAGCTCGCTCGATGAACTGCGTCGCCAGCAGCAACAACATGATGCCATGCAACAACTTGGCAAGAACCTGGTGGGCGACAGCCAGGCCATGAGTCAGCTCAGGCAGGAGATAGTGCGCGGCGCGGCCTCACAGTTGTCTGTGTTGGTGCAGGGCGAAACGGGTACGGGCAAAGAACTGGTGGCCCGGGCGATACACGACTTTTCCGAGCGCAGCGGCAAACCTTTCGTGGCGATCAACTGCGCCGCAATACCGGAAAACCTGCTGGAGTCCGAGCTGTTCGGTTACGCCAAGGGGGCCTTTTCCGGTGCCGACAAGGATAAGCAGGGGCTGATAGCCCAGGCGCACCAGGGCACGCTGTTTTTAGATGAAATCGGTGATATGCCTTTGAATCTGCAGTCCAAGTTACTGCGGGTGCTGGAGACGGGGCACTACCGGGCACTGGGAGGCAACAAGGAGATCTACGCCGATTTTCGCTTGGTGGCCGCTACCCATGTGAACCTCAAGGAGCAGATCCACAGTGGCGAGTTCCGTCGCGATCTCTTCTACCGCTTGTGCCAGTTTCCACTGCAGGTACCGGCGCTCAGGGAGCGGCTCGAGGATATCCCCGATTTGGCGGCACACTTTATTGCACTGTTCAATCAGAGTCAGCAGCGACAGATCCCCGGCATCCGCTTCAGTGCCCTCAATCGGCTGAAGAACCACGGCTACCCGGGCAATGTCCGCGAGCTGCGCAATATGCTGGATTATGCCTGCGCCCTCACCGCCGACGGTGTCGAGATAGATACCGCGTCTTTGCCGGCGACGGATTCGGAAATGCCCAAGCCGCAATTGCCTACCGAAGAGGGGCAGGAGTTTGAGGCCATTTCCGATCTCAGGCTGGCGGTAGCTCAGTTTGAGCGGGCGGTGATCAGCGCCAGATTGAAGGCCTGCAACGGTGACAGAGCCAAAGCAGCCGTCAGTCTGGGAATGCCGAAACGCACCTTTTCCCACAAATGCCAGAAGTTGGAGATTAACGAATAATGTCAAGGATTCAAGGCGTTATATTTTTATGCCTGTGGGGGATGGCCGCTTCGGCTCAGGCCTCGGACGACACAGTGGCCAAGGCAGAGGCTTGTACCCAAATCCCCTCCAGACTGGAGCGACTGGCTTGTTTCGATGAGCTGTTCAACACTCCGGTGGCAACCGTGGTGCCGCAGCAAACCACTGACAGCAGCCCTTATCCCGAGGCGTTTCAGGTCGCCATGGCGTCCGAGAAAAATCGTCAACAGGGCATGGCCTTTATTGCCGGGCATCAAGCGGATGCCGTAGAAGATCTCTGGTTGACTGCGCCCGCCATAGGCGCCTTGCCACCGCGTCCGGTACTTATGCTCAGTTGCATCGACGATATCAGCCGGGTCGAGCTGATGTTGCCCACGGCGCTGGAAGATGGCTGGGCCCAGGTAGGGCTGCAGATCAACGGCATTGAGCAGCAGTCGCAGCGCTGGCTCAGTGATGATACCGGCTATATCTTCCGCACCGGCCGCGGCCTGCCGGCCATTCAGGTGATGAAAGCCCTGATCCGCGGCGACGATGTGCGCCTGCGTTCGGCCAACAAGGCGATAGACGGCTTACAGTTTGATACCCGAGAACTTGGCAGTGCGCTCAAGCCACTGCGCCAATCTTGCAGGTGGTGATAGATGGATCTGAATCAATACCTGGATAAAGTCAGCCGCCCCGTCAGTGAGGCCAATCCCATAGGAGAGCGCCTCAGCGATGATGTGCTGTTTGACTATGTGGAAGGCCAGATGATGAAGGTGGGGTCGCTTTCGCATTCCGAAGTGCAATGGCATGAGGTGGAAAGTGCGGCCTTAAAGTTGCTGGAAACCAAGAGCAAGGATTTAAAACTGCTCACCTATTTGCTGCAATGCCTGCAGCATCAGTGCAGTTTGGAGCGTTTCTCCTGTTCGCTGGCACTGCTGGAGCGTTTTATGGCCTCCTTCTGGGAGACTTGCCATCCGGCGCCGGGCCCCAGAGGCGTGTTGCCCAGGCGCAAGTTTTTCGCCCAAATAGTGCAGCGAACCCTGAAAGCAGCCGAAGGGCTGGATACCGATTTTTGCGATCCCGACACCAAGTCGGTATTGCTGCAGTCTCTCAAGGCTCTATGT
>Ga0114983_1000354_pt1 | contig 19682 bp, 14 predicted proteins | sample Shrwel_input2_RT_FD_87182 | JGI IMG/M metagenome (GOLD analysis project Ga0114983, IMG submission 87182) | Subsurface microbial communities from deep shales in Ohio, USA - Utica-3 well 1 S input2 RT | ecosystem: Environmental > Aquatic > Deep subsurface > Shale gas/oil reservoir > Produced... | reverse complement strand
GTTAGACACAGAGCGGGTCATTAGCTCAGTTGGTAGAGCAGTGGACTTTTAATCCATTGGTCGATGGTTCAAGTCCATCATGACCCACCATTCTCTATTGAATGGTTATAATCGGCGGATTTACGCAGCCTTACTTTTTATAAGTAAACCAGAGCGGGTCATTAGCTCAGTTGGTAGAGCAGTGGACTTTTAATCCATTGGTCGATGGTTCAAGTCCATCATGACCCACCACTTCTGGTACACTTTCTTCGACATGAAATATTTCCTACTATCTCCCTAATTTTTATTTATAAACTGCCTTGTTAGATTGCTATTATTTAGTGTTAGTTTCTCGTATAATTTGCACTATTAATTACACTGTAAATAAAGTGGTCGAGAACAATGAGTTTAGCTCAAACTATTATGCCAGAAGGCTATATCTTTCCTCCTAAGCCAGCTCCGTTAACACAAGATGAAAAAGGCGAATATAAAGCGCGAATAAAGCAGTTACTGCAAGAAAAAAACGCGGTGCTTGTTGCTCATTATTACACTGATCCTGAAATTCAAGCACTCGCTGAAGAAACAGGCGGTTGTGTAGCCGATTCACTAGAAATGGCACGCTTTGGCGCTAGACACGAAGCCGACATGATCATTGTCGCGGGCGTACGTTTTATGGGTGAAACCGCTAAAATTTTAACCCCCAATAAAACTGTGGTGATGCCAACACTTGAAGCGACTTGTTCATTAGATATTGGTTGCCCTGTGGATGAGTTTTCAGCATTTTGTGATCAACACCCAGATCGTAAAGTGGTGGTATACGCTAACACCTCTACCGCGGTTAAAGCGCGTGCTGATTGGATAGTTACCTCATCGTGTGCACTTGAAATAGTAGAGCACTTAGATGAGCAAGGCGAAAAAATTATTTGGGGCCCAGATAAGCATTTAGGCAGCTATATTCAAAAGAATACCGGTGCCGATATGATCATGTGGAACGGCGCATGTATCGTACATGACGAATTTAAAACCAAAGCCTTAAAAGACATGAAGGCATTGCACCCAGATGCGGGCGTACTTGTGCATCCAGAATCACCGGCTGAAATTGTTGAACTCGCTGATGCTGTTGGCTCTACTAGCCAGCTTATTAAAGCAGCGCAAACTATGCCTAATAAAAAGTTTATTGTGGCCACCGATCGCGGTATTTTTTATAAAATGCAGCAACTATGCCCAGAGAAAGAGTTTTTCGAAGCGCCAACGGCCGGTAGCGGCGCTACGTGTAAAACTTGCGCTCACTGCCCATGGATGGCAATGAATGGATTACAAGCGATTGAGGAAGCACTGATTGATGCCAGCGGCAAAGAAGTATTTGTTGATATGGACTTACGCGAAGGCGCTCTTAGATCGTTAAATCGCATGCTTGATTTTACAGCCAATATGGCAAAATAATAAATGGCAATATAACGCATTAGATAAAGGCGATACTCAGGTATCGCCTTTTTTATTTGCTTATGAGGAGTTAGTTTGATTATTGAGCAGTTAAAAGCGCGATGTTAAAAAGGCCTTGCACCAAGCAAGTGTATTTCATACTATAGCGCGCTGTTGCACTGCAACATTGTGGAGAGATGGCTGAGTGGCTGAAGGCGCACGCCTGGAAAGTGTGTTTAGGTTAATCCCTAACGAGGGTTCGAATCCCTCTCTCTCCACCATTATTCTATATTAGGACGTCTCAGGACGTCCTTTTTTGTGCCTGTAATAAAGTTAAATTGATAGTGATAATTACATGTTTGTACCTATTTCATTGAGTTTAAACAAGTTTCATTAACTATGTAATTTATGTATTATGCAGATCCCTCATACAAAAGGATCGTTGATGAAGTATGTACTACTAATAGTTACCGGTGCCAGCCCACAAGTATTAACCGAAACGCTTTTTGCGCTTTATCAGCAGGGCAAACCCATGCCTAAAGAAGTATTTGTTATAACTACAAAAAGCACCAAGGCTATGCTCACCGATGGACTATTTGAGCAGGGCCATTTAGCTAAACTAATAGCAGATTATAAACTTCCTAATATTGAACTCCCCGATGAAAACATATGGCTAATAGAAGATGATAAAGGCCAAGCTATTAATGATGCTAAATCTGAAATAGAACAAACCTACATGGCCGACTTTATTACGCGTAAAGTGTTTGAACTTACCAATAAAAACGATATTAGTATTCATGCATCTATAGCGGGTGGACGTAAAACAATGGCGTTTTATTTAGGCTATGCCATGTCTTTATTGGGGCGCGAGCAAGACTCACTCAGTCATGTATTCGTTAATGATGAATTTGAATTTGTAAAAGACTTTTACTATCCAACACCATACAGCCAAGTTATTAAAGGTAAAAATGGTAAACAGGTTGATTGTATTAATGCAAAGGTAACCCTTGCCGAGATCCCATTTGTACGAATGCGCCAATCTATCGACGAAACACTCATTGCCAATATGCAAAGTGCATCATTTAGCCAAACAGTCGCAAGCTTAAACTCAGCCCATAAAAAAGATTTAACCCTAGAGGTAAACGCAAAAGCAAAAACACTCACCTTTGCAGGTATCGAAATTAAACTTACCGCAAAAGAAACCGCCTTTTATTTATGGTTAAATCAATACAGCCAAAGTGAGAATAAACAGTTAGTGGTAAGTCGTGATTTTGAAAAGTCTTTGCGTTACAGCAAAGAATACCTCATGCTTTTACAGCAAAATAGCAGTGATTTACGTATATTCCGTGATACGTTTGGCATAGAGCCCGAAGATTTTAGAGACGGTCTACACAGTAATTTAAAGGTAATGGAAAAAACCTTTGTGCAGCAAACGCGTAGTCGCATAAATAATAAAATAAATAAGGTGTTACCCAACGAGCTTGCTAAAAAAATAGCGATTGACTCCAATAACCAAAGCTTTGAAACAAGCTACTTGTTAAGTGCAGTAACACATAATATAAAAATAAATATAACGGCTTAATATTCGCAAGCTTGCAAACGCATAAAAATAATAACGCATGGTAAATTAGTTGATAAGGAAGTAATCAGGAATGAAGCAATCAATGAACTTTGAACATATTCAATCTAAGTGGCCAGAGCTACACCAGTTAGCCGCTTTTGCTGAAGACTATGCTATTAGCGATCCGCAAAGCGCATTGGTGAAATTACGTTGCTTTGCTGAAAAAGTAGTAGGCTACTTATATAAAGAACTTAGTTTACCTGTTTTACCCACTTCTAACATTTTTGATAAACTTACCGCCGACGACTTTACCAGTGCAGTCCCGCGTTTAATAACCGATAAGCTCCACGCCATACGTAAAAGCGGTAACCAAGCGGCTCACGAAGGCAAAGTCGATCAACAACAAGCTATTTGGATATTAAAAGAAAGCTACTTTGTAGCCTCTTACTTGTTTATGGCTTATGCCAATGGCACGCAACAAGAATGCCCAGAGTTTAAAGCACCTGAGCAAACACAGCCAACTAATCAAAGTGATGCTCAGTTTGCTAAAAAGAACAAACAACTCACTCAGCAGCTAGCCGAAAACCAAGCCCGTTTAAAACGCGCACTTGACGAACTAGAAGCCGCAGAACTTGCACAAAAACAAGCGCAGCAGCAAGCTGCAAAACTAAAACAAACGATTGATGCAGAAAAGCTTACTCAGGTTAAAACCCGAAATAAGCAAATTGTTAATTCAAGCTTTAACTTTAACGAACACGAAACCCGTAAACGCATTATCGACTTAGATTTACGCAATGCAGGTTGGAACGTAGCACTTGACGACGAATCAACAGAAGACGTAGGCAAAGAAGTAAAAGTAACCGACCAACCTACAACAACAGGCGTAGGCTATGTTGACTACGTATTATGGGATGACGACGGCAAACCACTTGCCGTAATAGAGGCAAAACGCACCCGCGAAAATATTGAAAAAGGCCGCCAGCAAGCAACGCTTTATGCCAACGCGCTCGAAAAGCAATATGGACAACGCCCCGTTATTTTTTATTCTAACGGCTGGGATATAAAAATACTCGACGACGCGCAAGGCTATAATAGCCGCGGTTTATACGGTTACTACTCAAAAGACTCCCTGCAGTACTTAATAAAACAGCGCTCGCTTAAAAAAGATTTAAATAAAACGCCGATAGATACCGCCGTGGCTGGGCGTTTGTATCAAATGGAAACCATAACACGTGTTTGCGAGCGTTTTAGTGATAAACACCGCAAGGCGCTTATTGTGCAAGCCACCGGCACGGGTAAAACACGCGTATCTATTGCCCTTGCAAAGCGCCTGCTCGATGCCGGTTGGGCAAAGCGGGTACTGTTTTTATGTGACCGAAAAGAGCTGCGTAAACAAGCGGGTAACGCCTTTAGCGAACACACCAAAGAGCCAGTGCATATTGTAGGCAAAAGCGCTAAAAACACCGCAGCCAGTGCCCGTGTATTTATAGCAACCTACCCAGGCATGCTACGCATAATGAACACGTACGATGTAGGCCATTTTGACCTAATAGTAGCCGACGAATCACACCGTTCAATTTACAATATTTATGGTGATATTTTTAAATACTTTGACGCGCTAGAAGTAGGCTTAACCGCCACACCGGTAGAAATGGTATCGCGCTCAACCTGTGATTTATTTGGCTGCGACTACAAAATGCCCACAGCCAATTACCCACTCGAAGACGCCATAGAGCAAGGCAACTTAGTGCCTTACAAAATTGTAAGTTACACCACGCAGTTTTTACGCGAAGGCATTAAAAAAGATAACCTCACCGATGAGCAAATAGCCCAATTAGAAGAGCAAGGGATTGATCCGAACGAGCTCGACTTTGACGCCAAACAAATAGACGAAGCCATTAAAAATAAAGACACCAACAGGCTAATACTACGTAATTTAATGGAAAAAGGCCTGCGCGATAAAGACGGCCAGCTGCCAGGTAAAACAATTATATTTGCCCGTAACATAGCCCACGCTGAATTATTAGCGCAGCTATTTAGCGAGCTTTACCCACAACATGGTGCTAATTTTTGCCGCGTTATTCACTCAAAGTACGAACGCGCCGAAGAGCTAATAGACGACTTTAAATCAAGCGACGAAAACAGTATGCGTATTGCGGTGTCGGTCGATATGCTCGACACCGGCATAGACGTACCTGAATGTGTAAACCTGGTTTTTGCAAAACCCATAAAATCAAAAGTAAAATTTTGGCAAATGATTGGCCGTGGTACACGCTTATGCGAAAACCTTTATGGCCCTGGCAAGCACAAAACTCACTTTTTAATATTCGATCACTGGGCAAACTTTGAATACTTTGATGAAAACCCAGAAGAAGAAGACGTAAAACAAGCCAAATCGTTACTGCAAAAACTATTTGAAGCGCGGGTAACCCTTGCACAAACCGCCCTTAAAAAAGCCAATATGGATGTATTTGACCAAACAATAAAATTAATTCACGACGATATTTGCTTACTGCCAATGGAATCAATATCGGTACGCGACAATTGGCAAGTGGTCGAAACCTATAAAGACCTTAAACGTCTTAATCAATTTGCACCGCAAACAGTAAGCGACTTACTTGAGAAAATAGCGCCGCTTATGCAATGGCGCAACATTATGGGGCAAAGTGAAGCCTATAAATTTGATTCTGAGCTAACCACTATTCAAACCCTATTACTTACCGACGCCAGCCAAATCGATTTAGCTAAACAAAGCATAATGAACAAGGTTGAATCGCTACAAATGCACTTAAACGAAGTGCGTAGCAAAGCACCAGCTATAGCTGACATACAAACCGAGCAATATTGGCAATATTTAACCCATGCAGCGCTTGAGCAAAGCCGTATTAATTTGCGCAGTATTATTCACCTACGTAATAAAAGCGTGAAGCCGCCAACAAGTGATTTTGTGCTTGATATTAAAGAAGACACAAACCAAATTAAAGAGGCTGATAGGCTTACAAAAATAGTCTCTATAGATTATCAAATATACCGCCAAGAGGTTGAAAAAACGCTCACCCCGTTATTTGAAACCGACAGCGTACTTAAAAAAATTCGCAACGGCGAACCAGTAACCGAAGCCGACTTAGCGCAATTAAGCTCGTTAGTACATACGCAAAACCCAAGTGTTGATTTAAATACATTAAAAGAGTTTTTTCCCGAATCAACCGCTAGCTTAGACAAAATATTGCGTACCATAGTCGGCATGGATAAAAACGCCATAGAGCAGAGCTTTACAACCTTTGTGCAGCAAATACACACCCATGTAAATGCCAAGCAACAGCGCTTTATTGGTATGCTAAAAAACCACCTAATTCGCCACGGCGCTATCGAAATAGCCCAGCTTTACGATGCACCTTTTACTCAAATACACGACATGGGGCTCGATGGCGTATTTAGCCAGCAACAAGCCGACGTAATAGAGCAATTTATTAAGCAGTTTGATGTACAATTGGGTGATAAAAACCAAACGGTAGATAAAGAAGTGATAGTGTAAATGGCTAATCAAGTAGAAGTTTATCAATCTGATGACGGTGCGTTGCAATTATCTGTTTCATTAAAGAACGAATCAGTATGGCTCACTCAAGCAGATATGGCAGTACTGTTTGATAAAAACAAGCGTACAGTGTCTGAACATATTCGTAATATTTTTAAAGATGAAGAGTTAATTGAAGAGGCAGTTGTCCGGAATTTCCGGACAACTGCCTCAGATGGCAAAAGTTATACTGTAAACCATTATAATCTCGACGTTATTATTTCTGTGGGTTATCGCGTTAAATCTAAAAATGGGGTGCGCTTTCGCCAGTGGGCAACTAAAACGTTAAAGCAGCATTTATTAAAAGGTTACACCTTAAATCAAGAGCGATTAGCACAAAACGCAACAGAGCTAGATAATGTATTGCAACTCGTTAAACGTATTGCTGTATTGCCACAAAACAGTGAGTTTGGTGCAGGGCTAGTAGATATAATTGCCAGTTACACGCAAACCTTTTTATGGCTACAACAGTATGATGAAGGACTGCTTAATTCTCCAAAAGGTGAGTTAGGCGGCGCACTTACACCACTTAATGATGCAAAAGCCGCGATTACTCAGCTTAAGCAAAACCTTATAAACAAAGGCGAAGCTACCAAGCTATTTGCACAAGAGCGTGACAGCGGCCTAGGTGCAATTTGGGGCGCATTAGATCAGAGTGTTTTTGGTGAGCCTGCCTACCCAAGTATAGAAAGTAAAGCGGCTCATTTATTATATTTTGTTGTAAAAAACCACCCATTTAGTGATGGCAATAAACGCACCGCAGCATTTTTATTTGTTGATTTTTTAAATCGTAATCAACGCCTGTTAAATGAAAATTACCAACCCGTAATAAACGACACAGGCTTAGCGGCAATAACCTTATTAGTAGCAGAGTCAAACCCTAAAGAAAAAGACACCATTATTCGCTTAATCGAAAATTTATTAAGCCAAAATTAAATAGCACAAAACGTAGGTCGGATAAGCAAAGCGCCATCCGACGGTGTTGGATAAGGCAAAGCGCCATCCGACGGTGTTGGATAAGGCAAAGCGCCATCCGACGATGTTGGATAAGCCAGAGCATCATTCAACAATGCCATATAAAAAATTAATTAACACAATGAGCGCAATAAGCCGCTCACACTAGGAAAGCTATGATAACCGGACCTTTAAAAAGTAAAATCGACAAACTATGGGAAGAATTTTGGACAGGCGGCATAACTAACCCGCTGACCGTAGTAGAGCAAATTACTTTTTTAATGTACGCCCGCATGCTCGACATGAACGAGCAAGCCGACGAAAAACGCAGCGCCCGTACTAAGCAGCCATTTAATCGCCGCTTTAGCGACGCAGAGCAACACATTCGTTGGCAAAACCTGCGCCATTTAGGAGCCGAAGAGTTATACAAACTGGTTAAAGATGAGCTGTTCCCGTACTTTTCAAAAACCTCAGACGACGTATCGCCAGAAGGCGCGATATTTAACGAGTTTATGAAAGACGCGCAATTAATGATCCAAAAGCAAAGCTTATTGGTAAAAGCGGTTGAAATGGTCAACGACCTACCACTGGAAAACTCAGACACCAAAGGCGATTTGTACGAATACTTGCTTAGCAAACTCACCACCGCAGGCATAAACGGCCAATTTAGAACGCCGCGCCACATTATACGCGCTATGGTCGAAATGATGGACCCAGATGTTACCAGCCAAATTTGTGACCCATCAACCGGCACCGGTGGCTTTTTATCGGTAAGTTACGAATACCTATTACAAAAATACACATCAGCCGAGGGCATCGACCGTGAGCCCGTGCTTGATGCAGATGGCAACGTACAATGTGATGACAGCGGTAAACCGCTCGAAAACGTGCTTTACTCAGGCGATTTAATAACCCCAGAGCAGCGCAGCCACATAGATGCTCACATGTTCAACGGCTTTGATTTTGACGCAACCATGTTACGCGTAGCCGCCATGAACTTAGTAATGCACGGCATTAAACAACCGGGCATTCATTATCAAGATACCCTAAGCCAAAACTTTAAAGAGCATTACCCGCAAAAGGCCAAAGAAGGCTTTGACATAATACTCGCCAACCCGCCATTTAAAGGCAGCCTAGACGAAGAAGACGTATGCCCAGAGTTATTACGTAAAGTAAAAACTAAAAAAACCGAGCTGCTGTTTGTTGCCCTTATAGAGCGCATGCTAAAAATAGGCGGACAGTCGGCCACTATTGTGCCCGACGGCGTATTATTTGGCTCATCCAAAGCGCACGTACAACTTCGCCAAATGCTGGTGGATAACAACCAGCTAGAAGCCGTAATTTCACTGCCCAGTGGCGTGTTTAAACCCTACGCCGGTGTATCAACCGCCATACTTATATTCACCAAAGGCGGCAGCACCGACCACGTCTGGTTTTACGACGTACAAGCCGATGGTTTTAGCCTAGACGATAAACGCACCCCAATTAAAGACAACGACTTACCAAGCCTAATCAGCGAATTTAAAACTCGTGATAAAGCACAAGCAACAAGTGATAGCAACGATAAAACCCAAAAGGCCTTTTGGGTTAGTAAAGACGAAATAGCCAGCAATAAATACGACCTGTCAATCAACCGCTACAAAGAGGTGGTATACGAGGAAGAAAGCTACGATCCGCCAAAAGAAATTTTAGGTAAGCTAGTGAGCTTGGAAAATGAAATATTGGCTGATTTGAAAGAGCTGGAGGGGATGCTGTGAAATGGCCGTTGGTTAAGCTTGGTGAAGTGTGTAAATTTGTTAGAGGTCCTTTTGGCGGTGCACTTAAAAAAGAATGCTTTGTTGAAGATGGTTTTGCTATTTATGAACAACAGCATGCAATTTACAACCAGTTTTCTGAGATTAGATATTTCGTAGACGAAATTAAATTCAACGAACTTAAACGCTTTATGTTAAATCCTGGAGATTTAATTATGAGTTGCTCTGGTACTATGGGAAAAATAGCCATTGTTCCAGATAATATAAAGACTGGGATTATTAACCAAGCTTTATTGAAATTAACTCCTTCAGAGGCTGTTGATATAAATTATCTAAAGTATTGGTTAGAAAGTGAATCATTTCAATTTATATTGAATGGGATGACTCATGGTGCAGCAATAAAAAACGTCGCTTCAGTTGCAGTTTTAAAAGAAATTGAAATCCCATTACCACCATTAGACGAACAAAAACGCATTGCCGCGATTTTAGATAAAGCCGACGCCATCCGCCGTAAACGCCAACAAGCCATCCAACTCGCCGACGACTTCCTCCGCAGTGTATTCCTAGACATGTTCGGCGATCCTGTCACCAATCCAAAGGGCTGGGAAGTTAAAAAGTTTTCTGACTTAGGGAATTGGGCCAGCGGTGGAACACCATCAAGATCAGTATCTGGATATTTTGAAGGTGAAATTAATTGGTTCTCGGCGAGAGAGTTGAATCACCGTTATCTAAATGAATCTGTAGAAAAAATTACTGATGCAGCATTGAGTAAAAGTGCAGCAAAAATATTTCCAGCTGGTTCAATGCTTGTTGGGATGTATGATACAGCAGCTTTTAAAATTTCTATTCTTAATGTTGCTTCAGCATCAAATCAGGCATGTGCAAATATTATCCCTAATGAAAAAATAGATATTGAGTGGTTTTTCAGTTTTATTGAGTTTTCTAAAGAGACATATTTAAGACAACGGCGGGGCGTTCGTCAACAAAACTTAAATTTGGGAATGATAAAAGATTTTGATCTTCCCTTGCCTCCAAAAACAGAGCAAGAAAAGTTTGTTAAGTTAGCTCATAAAACAATGCAAATGAAAGAAAGAAACTATAGCTCACTCTCTAACTCTTTAGATAGCTTCAATTCACTAAGCCAAAAAGCCTTCGCTGGCGATCTATAACGCTAGTTATAAAAATAAGAACAAGGATGTTAAATGACCCAACGTGAATTAAATAAAAACAAAAATGAAACCAAGCTTTCAAAACAAGCCACTTATTTAGCACGAAAGGATAACTAAAAAATGCAGGCACAAGTAAAACGCATGAATGAAGTGGGCGATACGGTATTTTTAACACCCTCGCCATTACTCAGCTACGAAGAATTGGTTTTAAAAAGCTTAGGCTCAAACACCTACCGTGGCTTTCATCGTAAAAATAATAATTGCTTAGGCGCATCACACACCTTTAGAGGTGTGTTAACTAAAAAGAAGGATTATTTAATACGCGAGCTCAATAATCTCACTTCTGAAATAGAGTTAAACAAGCTTGCAAGCGAGTTATGCAGTGAGCTAATAATTGAACTGGGTAAAAACATTAAACCTTCGCAGTTGCAGTCGTTTAATAAAGTACGAAAGCCCGTTGATATTGTATTCGAGCACTTTGTAGCAATGGGGGATGACTTTGCACCAGCAAGAAAAACCGCCACACAATGGCTATTTTTACCCCTTGATAGCCAAATATTTCAGTCAGAATTTATATTCACCGCTCAAGAAGCGAAGGCTTTAGGCATCAAACGCCGCTTTACATATAAAGACATAGAAACAGCACAGCACTACGCAGATATACAAAACTTTTTAAAAGAAAAAGCGGCAAATATAGGTTTAAATCACCGTATTTATTTTGATTTGGTTTGGAATAAGCGCTTTGAAAGTAGCGGCACCAACTTATTTTTAACCAACCCAAGCAGAAAATGATAAATATTTAGCAGCTTTATTATAGCGGTTATAGGAGATTAAAATTTTAATTATTAACGGCCGTACACCGGGTTATTTATTAATGTTGGATAAGCCGAAGGTGTCATCCAACGTTATTGGTTGTGCATTATAAATGTAATTCGGCTTGGGGTGATGTTGGTTTGTTGGGTGGCGTGACTTCGTCACTTAACCAACCTACGTATTTAAACCAATCATGTAGGTTGGATAAGCCGAAGGTGTCATCCAACGTTATTGGTTGTGCATTGTAAATGTAATACGGCTTGAGGTGATGTTGCTTTGTTGGGTGGCGTGACTCCGTCACTTAACCAACCTACGTGTATTGATCTTACGTAGGTTGGATAAGCCGAAGGCGTCGTCCGACATTATTGGTTGTGCATTGTAAATGTAATTCGGCTTGGGGTGATGTTGCTTTGTTGGGTGGCGTGACTTCGTCACTTAACCAACCTACGTATTTAAACCAATCATGTAGGTTGGATAAGCCGAAGGCGTCATCCAACGTTATTGGTTGTGCATTATAAATGTAATTCGGCTTGGGGTGATGTTGGTTTGTTGGGTGTCGTGACTTCGTCACTTAACCAACCTACGTATTTAAACCAATCATGTAGGTTGGATAAGCCGAAGGCGTCATCCAACGTTATTGGTTGTGCAATATAAATGTAATTCGGCTTGGGATGTTGTTGGTTTGTTGGGTGGCGTGACTCCGTCACTTAACCAACCTACATTTTTTACATGGAGGTTTTATGAGGTATCGTCGAAACTATCAAGCTGGAGGGACGTATTTTTTCACAGTTAATTTGCTTGAGCGAAATAAATCATTATTGGTTGATCACATTGATTTACTACGTGAGTCGGTACGTTGGGTTAAACGACATAAACCTTTCCATATTGATGCGTGGGTTGTGTTACCCGATCATCTTCATGCGGTGCTAACATTACCCGAAGAGGATTTTGACTACTCTGGCCGATGGCGTGAAATAAAAAAGCGCTATTCTAAAGGGTTACCTAAAAGAGAATACCTATCTGAGGCACGCATGAATAAAAATGAACGAGGCATATGGCAACGTCGCTTTTGGGAGCATACCATTCGTGATGAGCAAGATTATTGGCATCATGTAAATTATGTGCACTTCAATCCACTTAAACATGGTTTAGTAAAAAGAGTGAGTGACTGGCCTTATTCAAGTTTTCACAAAGCGGTTGCAGCAGGGATCTATAGCCGCAATTGGTGTGGGGAATAATAAAATGTTGCTTTGTCTAAGCGCTTCAAACGCACTCAATAAATACCTAAAAGCTGATTTACCTCGCTTGCCACATGAACCTGGTAAACAAGCTGGGGTAAATACCCTGATCAGTGACAGCGATAATTTTAACTGGCAATTACAGATAATTGATAACAGCTATAAATCTCGTGAAAAAACAATCATTGTTTGTGAAGCGAATAGCCGTTTTACATTTTTTATACCGGTTAGTTTAAAGCTATCGCAAGAAGAATTAACTCAGCGCTTAGAGTATGAATGGCAGCTAATGATGGCTGAAACGCTTGAGGTGTATCAGCTAATACCACGCAGCGACATAGCGGTGCTGTTGAGTGAACTATCTAAAACAGAGTTTACTCCACACTGGATTAAAAATACCGATTTGAGTATAAGTGGGCATATTAGCGACGCTGCACTTTGGGTTACTCAAACACTACAAGAAGAGGGACTTTATGATTTACCTAAAGAGCTTGCCATTGAGTTAGCTATTCACTTAAACACCCAACCTAAACGTATTACTAATAAAGCAACTCGCCGCAAAGAGAAGTTTATACCCATAGAACGTTTATTACATTATTGCCAAACGTTGATCACCTCAGAGCAGCGAGGTAATAAAGTATCAACGGACATAGCTGGTAATAACAATATAATTAATTTTAGAGATTACCTGCACAGGTAAATATTAATGACAAGGAAGGTTAAATGAGTAGTACTATCTCTCCTGAAATTCAATCTATTGCAACATTATTTGCGAGTGATTTAGTTATTCCAGATTATCAGCGGCCATACCGTTGGAATGAACATAATGTGGCTCAATTAATAGTAGATATAAAAAGTAATTATTTAATTAGCGGTGCAGAGTATCGATTGGGTACAGTTGTTCTACATACTGCAACTAGTGGCAATAAACTTGAAATAGTTGATGGTCAGCAACGCACAATTACTTTGTGTATTCTGCTTACAGCTATAGCTACTAAATTAAATATAACGGATAAACCTGCACTTTTAACCACCATTGCCATTAATCATCCCGAGTCGCAACAACAAGTTCGGCACAACAGTGCATTGATTAACATGCAGCTTGAGCAAATGGATGAGCAAGAGTTAATTAATTTATATACTTTTATTTTATCGAACTGCTCGCTTGTTGTTATTAAACTGAGCGATATAAGTGAGGCGTTTCAATTTTTTGATAGCCAGAATGCACGAGGTAAAGCCCTTGAACCCCATGATCTTTTAAAAGCATATCACTTACGCGAAATGGGTCACGAAACTCAGCAAACAAAATTAAACACTATTAAGCACTGGGAACAAGAAGCCACAAGCCCGGGTAATTTAAAACCAATATTTGCTAATTACTTATACAGAATTAGACGATGGCTTAAAGGTGAACATGGGAGATATTTTACCAATAAACATATTGATGTTTTTAAAGGGGTAAACCTGAGTAATAAAGAGGTACCGCATTACATTGAGACTGCTTTAAGAGCTCATATTTACACCACTCAATACAATCACTCTGTGGATCGAATAGTTGATAAAAACGAATTAAAGTACCCACATCAGATAGGTCAAATTATACTTAACGGCTCACGTTTTTTTGAATTTGTAGCTCATTATATTGAACAGCAAAAATACTTAGAAAAGCATACTGAGTTAGCACCTTATTTAAAAAGTTACAATGGCTCGCATAGAGCTGGTGATAATTATGCGCGTAATTTATTTTTAGCTGTTGTAATGCTTTACCATGATAAATTTAAAGAGCAGCATTTTAAGCAAGCTATCCGTTTATGCTTTTGTTGGGCTTATAAGCTAAGAGTGGAAAACTCGCGGGTATTAATGGCTAGTATTGATAATTATGCAAAAAATAGCAGTAGTTTATTAAATGTCATTGCGCATGCGTTAGATGCCAATGAAGTATTGCGCTATGTGGTAATTAAAAATGAAGAGGCAGTTAGCAGTAATAAAACCAAAGGGTTAGAAGCATTACACGGACTATATTTAGGTAAGGATACAAATAATGAGCAATAATGACGTCCAAGCGCTGACTATCGAAGAGTTATTTTTTGGTAATGCTATTTATACCATTCCTAGCTATCAACGAAATTATGCCTGGGGGCAAGCACAAGTTGAACAACTTATTAATGACATTGATGATCAACGAAAAGAAGATGAAAACAAAAACTATTATGTTGGCTCATTAGTGGTAGATAGACGACAAGCGAATACAGAAATAACTGAATATGAAACCATTGATGGTCAACAACGACATACTACTTTGTGTATTATTTTGGCTGCGCTGAAACATTTAAATGTTGAAGTAGCTATTAAAACGCTTAATTTAAGCTTTGAATGCCGAGAAAGTTCAAAACGTACTCTTCTCTCTTTATTTGTTCATGGTGAACCGAAAGGTAAAACGTTACAAAACCTTGAACCAAGTATGGTGAATGCATTTAATGTGGCTTTAAAAATTTTTAAATCAAAATTTAATGCAAATGAATTAATTGAATTTAAAAAGTTTTTATTTGAAAAAGTAATTATTGTCCGAACATGTGTGCCTAAAGATACCGATCTTAATCATTACTTTGAAATAATGAATAATCGCGGTGAACAGCTTGAAAAGCACGAAGTTGTTAAAGCCCGCTTAATGAATCATTTACCTGAAAATGAGCAACCCGTGTTTGCTCAAATTTGGGATGCGTGCTCAGATATGGGGCACTATATTCCGTTTCGGTTTGATAGCAAGGTAAGAACAAAAATATTTGGTGATGATTTAAAGCAGTTATTAACTTTGAGTTATGGGGGGAATGGCTTATTTAATGCTGTGCTTGATAAAGTTAACAGTGAGCAGGCATTATCAAAGAATTCAGATACTTTGCAAGCTTCGATTTATCAGGAGTCTCAGAGTAAGGGAAATTTATTTAACTTATATTCAGAAGCTAAGTTTTATGAGAGAAAAAAAGATGATGAGCAAACGCAATTGGATGATCGCTTTCGATCGATAATAAACTTTCCTAACTTTTTGCTCCATGCTCTTACACTTTTTGTGGATGCTGATGAGTTGATTGAACAAAAGGTGTCGCTTGATGATAAAAAGCTTATTAAAGAGTTCGATACATACATTCTAGAGGGCCTAGCCGAAGATAAATGCGCTCAAAAGGTCAGGCGGTTTGCCGGTGTATTATTAAAAACACGGTATTTGTTTGATTGTTACATTATCAAGCGTGATTTAAGTAGCCCAGAAAAAAACTGGGGAGTGCGTACTTTAGTAAGAAAAACCTCAGAAAAAGCCAAGCATAATGTTTCAACTGTTAATACTTTTATAGAGAATAGCGAAAAGCTGGTTATGCTACAAAGTATGTTTAATGTGTCTTACCCGGGTAACAGTTATAAGCATTGGCTTGCAAATACGCTAAGGTATTTGTTTAATCAAGAACAAACAATCGACGTTAAGAATTTTATTGTTCAATTAGAAACAAGTGCTTTTAATCAATTATGTTCTATTGGAAAAATAGATACTAAAAGTAGCATCCAATCTCAAAAAGAGCTTCTAAAACAAACTATTAATTGTGGCACTTCGGTACAAAACTATATTTTTAATTACCTCGACTACAAAATATGGCTTGAACTTAACAGAGGAGACTTTGATAAGGTTAAATTTAGTTTATTAGGTACGGATGATGAGATTCTTTTAGATACGCCCGTTGTTAATTCTATTAAAAAAGTAGCCACCGAGTTTAAATTTACAAACCGTAGCTCGGTTGAACATCACTATCCACAAACCTCTAAAACAGAGGCTATGGATAACAAGCTCATTGATACGTTTGCAAATTTATGTTTAGTAAGTAGCTCTACTAATTCAAGCCTAGGCAACGATTACCCTGAAGGTAAAAAGAAAACTGTGCTGGCTAAACAAGGCGATAAAGCTGAAAGTTTAAAGCAGCGACTGATGTTTAGTTACAAAGACTGGTACTTATCAAATGAAACAGCTTTAACTGAACAAGCAAGCGGTATTAAGCTGCATGGCGATGCAATGTTAGAATTACTGCTATTGCCTGTAATTACTTAGGGGAAGCTAATAGATTTGATGCTACTTTTAAACTCTTATCAAATAGCCATGTAGTATCTGCAACTACTGTAAATAATTTGCATGGCAGCTCCATTACTATTTATAAAACATCACAGTAGCCAAAATATGAGTGGGCCGATACAAGTATTATTATTCAGAGGCTGTGTAAATAACCAAACTGGAAAAGTAGTTAAGCAATCTATAGTAGTACTTTAGCAGCCAAATTATATGCTTATAAAAGTGGTTATCTAATGTGTTTTAGTACAATAAGTTTAGTTTATGAAATTTCAACTCCGTGCCTCAAACGCGCTTAATAAATACTCAAAGGCTGATTTACCTCGCTTGCCATATGAACCTGGTAAACAAGCGGGGGTAAATACCCTAATTAGTGACGGCGATAATTTAAACTGGCAATTGCAGATTATTGATAACAGCTATAAATGCCGTTAAAAAACAATTGCTTGGGTGTGTGGTGGTTATGTCGGGTGGCGTGGCTTTGCCACTTAACCGACCTACGTTGGGTGGGTAATGTGTATTGTTGGGGTGTAAAAAAGCTTGATAACGATATGTTATCAAGCCTTTGTATAGCTGCTTGTTATTCAACCGTGGCTGTTAAACCACGACGTTTAAGTAAGGCTGATGTGTCTGGCTCTTGGCCACGAAATGCTTTAAACGATTCCATCAGGTCACGCGAGTTACCGACTTCTAAAATTTCTTTACGGTATTTGTCACCTAGTTCACGTTTTAAGCCACCTTGCTCTTGTACATAAGCAAAAGCGTCAGCTGCTAAAATTTCACTCCACATGTAGGCATAGTAGCCTGCAGAGTAACCGCCCCCCATTGAATGAGAAAAGAATGCAGACTTATAACGCGGCGGCACAAATGGCACGTTAACGCCGTGTTTTGTTAAAACATCTTGCTCAAATTTTTCAATATCTTGCAGTGGGGCATCTGCCGGTAATGAATGCCATTCCATATCTAATAAAGCGGCAGATACATATTCTAATGTATCAAAACCTTGGTTAAAGCTTCTTGATTTAATTACTTTTTCAAGTAATTCATCCGGAATCGGCTCGCTTGTTTGATAATGTTTAGCATAGTTAGCAATTACTTCAGGGTGCATTGCCCAATCTTCTTCAAACGTAGACGGGAATTCAACAAAGTCTCTTGATACTGACGTACCAGATAAGGTTGGGTATTTTACTTTTGAAAGCATACCGTGCAAGCCATGGCCAAGCTCATGGAACATAGTGGTTGTTTCATCGTAGCTAATAAGTGTCGGCTCACCTTTGGCGCCTTTTTGAATGTTCATAACATTCACGACAACAGGTTTTTGCCCATTCAAACCAGACTGTTTAACAAACGAGCTCATCCATGCGCCGCCACGTTTACCTTCACGCGCAAAATAATCAGCAAAAAAGATAGCTAGGCTTTCACCATTTGCGTCAAATACTTCATATGCTTTTACATCTGGGTGATACACAGGTAGATCGTTACGTGGCTTAAATGTAATGCCATACAAACGATTCATGGTAAAGAATACACCGTCTTCTAATACACGGTTAAACTCAAAATATTCTTTTACTGCTTTTTCATCAAGGTTGTACTTATCTTGACGTACTTGCTCGGCGTAATATAACCAATCCCATGGTTTAAGTTCGAACTGCTCTGCAGATGCATTTATTTTTTCTTGAATATCGGCAGCTTCTAACGCTACATTTTGAGTTAGTCTTGGCACCATGCTAGCAAACATATCAAATACAGCTTGTGGTTTTTTAGCCATTTGCGACTCTAAACTAAATTCAGCCCAGCTGTTGTAGCCAAGTAGCTTTGCTTTTTGTGCTCTTAATTTAACTAGTTGCGCAACAATGTCGCGATTACTAAATTCACCATCTAGCGCGCGCTCTGAAGATGCACGCCACACTTTCTCGCGTAAATCACGGTTTTGTAATGAAGCTAAAACAGGCTGGCGAGTGGTATTGGTGATTTTAATTAAATACTGCCCTTCGTGGCCGGCTTCTGTGGCTGCATTAGCAAATTGTTCAATTTGACCTGCCGATAAGCCAGCTAACTCTTTTTGGTCTTTTACGATGACAACATTACTTTTACTTAGCGCAAGTAAGTTTTGTGAAAACTGTGTCGTTAAGGTTGATAGCGATGAGTTAATATCACGTATTTGCTGCTTTTGTTCATCATTAAGCTGAGCGCCTGAGCGCACAAAACGTTTATAGTAAACGTCTAATAGTCGTGTTTCTTGCGCTGTTAATGCTAAAGAGTCTATTTTATCAAAAAGTGTGGCTACTTTTTTAAATAACGCATCATTTAAAAAGATGTTGTCTCTGTGCGCTGCAAGCTTTGGTGCAAGTTCTTTTTGAAGCTCACGACGCGCTGGGTTTGAGCTAGAGCCCGCAAGGTTGTAAAAAATGCTGCTTGCACGCGTTAATAACTCGCCACTTTGCTCAAGTGCCACGATGGTGTTTTCAAAAGTCGTAGGGGCTGTATTATTAATAATGTTTTGTACTTGCGCCATTTGCTGCGCCATACCTTGATTAAAGGCAGGTAAAAAATGCTCATCTTTGATGACTGCAAAGTCAGGGGTTTCGTACTGTAGTGTGCTTTTTTCTAATAATGGGTTGGTAGCTTGTTGTGCTTGCGCTGAAACACTTTGCGCAGTAGTTTGCTGTTTGTTGTCAGCGTTTACATTTGGCTCAGAGCAGCCCGAAAGTAATAACGCAGAGCTGATTGCCGTGGCGAGTAAAGTTTTCATATTTACATTCTCTTATTATTGTAACCTGTCGTTACCTTGTCATTAATCATGTAAGAGTACGTTGACTTAAATGTAACTACACTTAGGTTGCGATAAAGTCTTAATTAACTGCGACGAGCTGTTAATTTATATGCCCTATAGTACATTTTTTGACGAGCGAGTAAAATATAAAGCAGTAAATAGGAGGGGCGTTGAGCGACTTAAATACGCCAGCGATGCTTAATTTATTTACCTATCTAGTTAACCTGAACTCCGGATAATAAATCCATCTCAAGCAGCTATTTTCAGCGCTAACTGCGTTGAATTTACTTGCAATAGGCTAGCTATTGACGCGTAATTTCGCCTTGTTTTCACTAAAAATCTC
>Ga0114983_1000353_pt1 | contig 19770 bp, 15 predicted proteins | sample Shrwel_input2_RT_FD_87182 | JGI IMG/M metagenome (GOLD analysis project Ga0114983, IMG submission 87182) | Subsurface microbial communities from deep shales in Ohio, USA - Utica-3 well 1 S input2 RT | ecosystem: Environmental > Aquatic > Deep subsurface > Shale gas/oil reservoir > Produced... | reverse complement strand
GCGTAGGGCTTGCACCCGGGGTAGCCGCACTGGCCACACTGGGTCTGGGGCAGCAGGGCGTCGATGCGCTCGACCACCGGGTCGTCCTCGACGCGAAAGCGCTCTCCTGCATAGCCCAGCAGGGCGCCCAAAGCGACCGACAGGCCGGCAAGGGCAAAAATGGCGGCCAGAATGCCGTGGTCGTTGATCCATTCCAGCATCATTCAGCTCTGCCCTACTTGCACGAGCCCCGAGAAGCCCATGAAGGCCAGCGACATTAGGCTCGCCGTGATCATGGCAATGGCGGCACCTCGGAAGGGGCGCGGCACATCGGCCACCGCCAGGCGCTCGCGCATGGCGGCGAAGAGCACCAGTACCAGCGAGAAGCCCAGTGCCGCGCCGAAGCCATAGAGAGCGGCTTCCATGAAGCTCGATTGACGGTTGAGCGACAGCAGTGCCACGCCGAGTACCGCACAGTTGGTGGTGATCAGCGGCAGGAAAATGCCCAGCACCTGATAAAGCAGCGGGCTGACCTTTTTCACCATCAGTTCCGTGAACTGCACGATCACTGCGATCACCATGATGAAGGCAATGGTGCGCAGATACTCGAGCCCCAGTGGGGCCAGCAGATAGTGAAAGGTCAGGTAACTTGCCACCGAGGACAGCGTCAGTACGAAGGTGGTGGCCAGCGACATGCCCATCGCAGACTCCAGCTTGTTGGAGACCCCCATGAACGGGCAGAGACCGAGAAACTGCACCAGCACGAAGTTGTTGACCAGCGCCGTGCTGACCAGAATCAGGAAATAGTGGGTCATAGCCCGCCCATGCAGCGAGAAGTGGATAACCAAGATGGGCGCCGCCGAGCGCCGACGACGTCGAGCGGAGGATTATAGCGCGGGGGGAGTGCGCGTCATACCGGGCTGGCCATCAGCCGTCATGCCATGTCGAGATATTCGAAGGGTATGACCTGGTTGCGTCCTGAATCCTTTGCCGCGTAGAGCGCCTGGTCGCCGGACTCGATCAACTGCAAGGCACTCAAGGGGGTGTCAGGCGTGCTGCAGGCGACGCCGGCGCTGATGGTCACGACTTTGCCCGAGTGTGGAATCCCCAGTGCCTCGATCTCGGCACGTAGGCGGTCGGCCGAGTCAACTGCCGATTGCTGCGAGGTGTTGGGCAGCACCGCCATGAACTCCTCGCCGCCAGTGCGGGCGATCAGCTGTTCGGGGTGATTGAAATGAGCGCTCATCACCTTGGCCAGCGCCTGCAGGCAGGCATCGCCAGCCGGGTGGCCATACTGATCGTTGAAGGCCTTGTAGTGGTCAATGTCGATGACCACCAGGGCCGTTGACTGCTCGCGTCGCTTATCCATCTTCATCGACGTTGCCAGATGTTCATCGAAGCGCCGTCGGTTGGCCAACCCGGTAAGCGGGTCCCGTTCCGAGAGTTCGACCAGTTCCGCCTTCTGCTGGCGCTGAAATTCGAGCAGCTGCTGGAATTGACGAGCCAGAATGCCTATTTCGTCGCGCCGCTTCAGGAGCGTCGCGGGAACATCGGTGCGCTCCGGGCGCCGCACCTGGCGGGTGAAGATCGCGAACAGCCGTAGCGGGTTCAGCACCATGCGCTCGAGCATCCATAGCACCAGAAGGAGCAACAGCCCCATCAGGCTCAGGGTCCAGGAAAGCCCGAGATTCATGGCCTCGATGCGACTGTTCAGGCGTTGGCGGGGCAAATCGATCTCAATGGAGAGCTGCTCGCCTCTTGGGGCCGCTGGGATGAGCCGGCTGGCACGCATGGTCTGGTCATTGAGGCGTTCCAGCTTGAGCGGCTGCTGTTGGTCGGTCGCGTGCTGCACCTCGATCGGCAGGCCCGTGCTGTTGTGCAGCTTTCTCAGCCATTCAGCGCTCATCGGACGTATCATGGCGAGCCATCCTCTGAGTGGCCCGCTGCCATCGCTGCGAAGAATGGGCTGAACGCTGACCAGGGCCTTCTGAGGGTAGGCCTGAAACCAAGTAAGGCCCTCCTTGGCGGGATCGTCGGCAATGCGTTGCTTCAAGGTTTCGAGAAAGGGGCGAGCCCACTGACACTGCGTATCGAGTGCGGCGCACCCCTCTGGCTTGCTGTCGACCGGACTTATGCCGCTTAACCAGTAAAGCTGACCTTGGGGCTTCATGAAGGCAATCATGCTCAGGTCGGCGTCCTGGAAGATGGAAACATCGCCAAGATTGGAGGCTAAAAAGTGTTGATTCCCGTCGCGCATGAACTGATAGCTGTCATCCCAGGAGGCCCAGTCTTGGCTGAGCATTTCCAGGTGGAGCATTTCGTTATCGATGGCTCGCTGTGCTCGGTCGAGCGCCTCATGAGCCTGGTTGGACTCATCCTTGAGCATCTCCGGCATGAGGGTGAAGCGCGTAAAAGCGACCAGGGTCACCAGCGCAATGATCAACAACCCCAGCAAGGCGAAGACAAAACGATAACGCAGAGAATGCAGTGCTGAGAGCATGAGTTTCCACCAGGTTGGCGTCTAGGCACTGAGAGCCTGTCATGTCGCCTGAGTGATCAATGGATGCTTGGGATGATAATCGCTTATCGGCTGGTGCGGCATTTGCTTGAATGCCTGACCCTGAAGAAAGGAAAACGCGCAGCCTTGGCTGCGCGCTGGTTGATGGATAGGGCCGTCCTTCACTTCGGTCATGCGTACCGTCCATGCAGTAGGCGCCATGGAATACCGGACATGGCGCACAGGCCTTGCTTCAGGTCACACGCTGTCCCGGCTCGGCGCCGCTGTGCGGCTCCAGCAAATAGATGCCGTCGTCGTTGCCGGCGGCCAGCACCATGCCCTCGGAGACACCGAAGCGCATCTTGCGCGGTGCCAGGTTGGCGACCATCACCGTCAGGTGCCCCTCGAGGGCCTCGGGGGCATAGGCCTTGCGGATGCCGGAGAAGACCGTGCGCGTCTCGCCGCCGAGATCGAGCGTCAGCTTGAGCAGCTTGTCGGCCCCTTCGACGTATTCCGCCTTGGCGATGCGGGCGATGCGCAGGTCGACCTTGCTGAAGTCATCGAAGCCGATTTCCTCGGCAATGGGATCATCGGCCAATGGCCCCTTGGCGGTTTCTTTCATTTTCTTCTCCTCGGCGAGGTCTTCCTTGGAGGCCTCGATCATGCCGTCGATCTTGTCGCGCTCGATGCGCGTCATCAGCGGCTTGAACTTGGCAATGGCGTGACCCAGCAGCACATCGCGGCGGCTTTCCCAGTCAAGCGACTCGAGCTGCAGGAAGGCCATGGCATCGTCAGCCATCTGGGGCACGACCGGGGCGAGGTAGACCATCAGCTGACGGAACAGGTTGATACCGACCGAACAGATGTCGAGCACCTCCTGCTCACGGCCTTCCTGCTTGGCAAGCACCCAGGGCTCGGCCTCGGCGATATAGGTATTGGCCTCGTCGGCCAGTTCCATGATCCGGCGCATGGCGCGGCCGAATTCACGGGCTTCGAACTCCTCGGCGATGGCGTCGCCGGCGGCGATGAAGCGGGCCACTAGCTGGGGTTGCGCGCAATGCGCGCTTAGCTGACCGCCGCCGAGTTTCTTGACGAAGCCGGCACAGCGGCTGGCGATATTGACCACCTTGCCCACCAGGTCCGCGTTGACCCGAGCGGCGAAGTCCTCGAGGTTCAAGTCCAGGTCATCGACGCCGGCGGTCAGCTTGGCGGCAAAGTAGTAGCGCAGATACTCGGGGTTCAGGTACTCCGCGTAGGTGGCGGCCTTGATGAAGGTGCCACGGGACTTGGACATCTTGGCGCCGTTGACGGTCACGAAGCCGTGGCAGTTGACCGCGGTAGGGGTGCGGAAGTCGGCACCGTGTAGCATCGCCGGCCAGAACAGGGCATGGAAGTAGACGATGTCCTTGCCGATGAAGTGATAGACCTCGGCATCCGAGCCGGGTTGCCAGTAGCTGTCGAAATCCAGGCCTTCGCGCTCGCAGAGATTCTGGAAGCTGGCCAGGTAGCCGATCGGTGCGTCGAGCCATACGTAGAAGTACTTGCCCGGTGCATCGGGGATCTCGAAGCCAAAGTAGGGCGCATCGCGCGAGATATCCCACTCGTTGAAGCCGGATTCGAACCATTCCAGCAACTTGTTGCGGATCTGCGGCTGCACATGGCCTTCATTGATCCACCCCTGCATGAAGTCGGCAAAATCAGGCAGCTTGAAGAAATAGTGAGTCGAGCTTCTCACCTCAGGAGTAGCGCCCGAGATCGCCGAGACGGGGTCGATCAGCTCTGCCGGGGTATAGGTCGCGCCGCAGGCCTCACAGTTGTCGCCGTACTGATCATCGGTCTTGCATTTGGGGCAGGTGCCTTTGATGAAACGGTCGGCCAGGAAAAGGCCCTTGATCGGGTCATACATCTGCTCGATGTCACGGGTCGCGATATGGCCCTTCTCGCGAAGCCGGGTATAGATCAGCTCGCTGAAATGGCGGTTTTCCGGCGAGTGAGTCGAATGATAGTTGTCGAACCCGACGCCGAAGCGGGCGAAGTCGTCCTGGTGGTCGCGGGAAACCCGCTCGATCAGGGCCTCGGATGTGATGCCTTCCTGTTCTGCGCGCAGCATGATGGCCGTACCATGGGCGTCGTCGGCGCAGACGTAGTGGCACTGGTGCCCGCGACTTTTCTGGAAGCGCACCCAGATATCGGTCTGAATGTACTCCAGTAGGTGGCCAAGGTGGATGGCACCGTTGGCGTAGGGCAGGGCGCTGGTGACCAGGATCTTGCGCGAAGGGTTGGCGGTGTTCGACGCGGAATTCGACATAGTGGCGCGGGGTTCCCGTAACGTAGTGCGTGAGGGACTGGAGGCCTCGTGTCGGAAGCGGCCTCTGCTGCCGGGCAGTGTCCCTGACGTGATGACCATGAAATCAGCCGAAGATTGTAGCATTTTCGCCGCTGCCTGCATCCGCCGTCGGTATCTGGGTGTCGGTGACGAGCGACGTTTGGCCTGCTTCATGCCAAGGGGTAGAGTGCCTCTACGTTGCCTGAGGCAGGATCTACGGATTCAGGTCGTGCCCGGCAGACTCATCGTTCTGACATCACGCATGGCTCAGTGATTCTTCACATGAGGTAAATATCTATGCGTTTCACTCCTATCCTGCCCCTGCTGGCACTGACGACCCTGATCGCCGGCTGCGCTGGCGGTGCTATCGCGCCCAACTACACCAGCCAGAACCCCGATATCATGCGCATTGGCAATGAGCGCCCGGCAGATCCACAGGTCAAGACGGAAGACCTCGGCTCCTACTGCATCAAGGCCACCGAGACCTGGAATGAGCAGGGCAAGACGCCTGACGGTAAGACGCTGTGGGCGTTAGACACTCAGCGTAGCGTGGTGCCCTGTAACTGAGGCCCGCCTACCGGCTAATCCGCCAATATAATCGAAGGCCCGCGGCAACTTGTGCCGCGGGCCTTTTTACTGGTGTCTTGCCTGTGCGCTTGGTGAGATAGTCAAACCAGAGACAGCAGCGCGCAGGTCAGTAGATCATTGTCGTAGTAGGGCGCGCTGTCTTCGCTGATCAGTCGGGTATCGATCATGGCAATGCCCCGTTCGGCCCAGCGTCCGGCCAGTTCCTCTATCGAGATATCCAAGGCGTAGTCGCCGCCTCGACTGTCGAGGAGCACGAAGTTCAGAAGCTCACCGGTCGGGGTGGCGTCACCGGCATCCAGGCGTAACTGACCCAGTAGCGTATCGACCTGGCGCTCGAGGCTCATGCCAAGCTGCTCGGGGTCAGTTCCGGTATTGGGAATGAACACCTTGGGGCTGGCATTGTCGCGGATTGCCTGACCCACGCCTGCCGGCAGCAGGTTGGCGATCAAGCTCGAGTAGAAACTGCCGGGGGGAAAGCAGATCAGCTCTGCCGACGCGATCAGTCGGCGGTTCTTCTCACGCAGTTTGGCGGTGACGGGCTCATTGGCATCCGGCTGTCGGGATAGGCCGAGATGGACGATCGGCGAGTCGAGCGGTGCCACTTCCTTGCCGGTGAGCCGGTGTTGGCCGAGCAGGGTATCGCCGTTTTGCAGCTGGGCCGCCAGATGATAATCCCGGTTGACGATCGCCCGAACGGTGCCGCGCACGTGCACCAGCTTGGAAAACAGGAAGATGATCGGGTCCAGGTGCTGATGGTTGTTGAGGTAGCCGCCGGCCAGGATCAGGTTGCCGATACTGGCCCCGCGCAGGTCGAAGTCGTCCGGCTTGGCGGCGCAGAAATACCCGAGCTGGTGGCGAATCAGCTTGCGCATCGGATTGGCTATGTCGCGCATCAGGGGGTCGCTGCCATCGGCCAAGGCCGCCAGCATCCGCTCCAGCTCCAGGGCTGGCCGGTCCTTGGGCAGGCGATACTGGAATAGGCGGTAGACCTCCGGGTGGCCAAGTATCGAGTCGTCGGCCAAGGCCATCAGGCGGCTGCGCAGGTCACCGATGGCCGGCATGCGAAACGCATCGCGCAGCTTGGCGGAACTGCCGCCGGAGTCGAACGGCGTGACCAGGTGAATCGAGTTATGCGTGTAGTGCTGCAGGTTCTTGGACAGGCCGTTGAGTGCTGACCCGCCGCTGAAGAAGAGCAGCCGTGGGCCGAGTTCGGGGGTTTTCTGGCAGCGCCGGATCCGCAACGGGTCCGGGACTTGGGCATTGCGTGTGACCCTGACATTGATCATCTTGGCGTCCTGAAGCGTGGCGCTATCCGTGAATGGCAACGATCATCCACGCCAGATCTATCAAGTCAATGACTGTAACCAGAGGTTCATTGAGTGGATGATAAGCTTGTCGGCGATATGTGAGCCGTGATCAGCAAGGATCCCATGCCCGATCGACTGCCCGACCTACTTTCCGGTGTGCGTAATACGGCGCGTGCTCTGATCTTGCGCGACCATCAGGTGTTGCTGCTGCGCAAGCAGGGCGGGCGCTATGCCCTGCCCGGCGGCGCACAGGGCACAGGCGAAACCCTTGAAGATGCCCTGCAGCGCGAATGCCTGGAAGAGATCGGTGCCCGGGTCGACGCGCCGCGGCTGGTGACGGTATGCGATGTCTTCAAGCGTAAGGACACCCAGCCGCCCAGCCGGCGCCACCTGGTGGACTTCATCTTCCTTTGCATGCTGCCCGCCGACTATGTCGCCGGTAACGGGCCTCTGCCGGACAAGCGCCAGTTGGACGTTTGCTGGGTCGATATCGACACACTCCCTGAACTGACCTTGACCCCCGAATACCTTTCCTCCTGCTTGCCGTCGCTGATTCGCGCCGCCGAGCAGGGTTCAACCTCCTTGGCTTATGCCGGCGCTTTTCATGACGACTCGACCGCCTAAGAGTATCGAGGACAACCTGCGTTTCCTGTGCGTTGAAGTGGACTCGCAGTTGGCCAGTTTCGAGCAGTTTCTAGAGACGCCCACCACGGCCATTGCCCATCGGCTTCTCGATCGCCGTGGCTATGCCTATAACCTCAAGATGCGCATTCATAACGACTGCATGAGGCGGCTGTCGGCCAAGAAACACCGCCGCAGCAGTCTGCCGCAGATGCTGCGTAGCATCGAGCTCATCGCCACCGATCTCGAGCGCCTCACCGAACTTACGCGGGACTGCGTCAGGCATCTGCAGGAAGTCGACGACTTGGCAGGGCTCGAGCCCCAGGCACTGCGCGCCATGGTGGAGAGCATTCGCAGCGGCATTCAGCTCGTCGAGCCGGCGGTTGCTGAGAACGATACGCCCTTGGCGCTGCGCTTGGGGCAGTTGCAGAACGGTCTCGAAAAAGCCTATCGCCTGCGTCTCGCGAGCTATGTGGCGGCCCTGAAGAAGAAGGACAACACCGAGGCGCTGACGCGAGGCCTCTTTGTCGCCCATGCCATTCGCCAGATGGCGGCGACGCTTCTGCATATCAGCGAAGTGATTATCTCCGCCAATCTCGGTCAGCCGGTCAACTTCGAGCGCTATCACTCCCTGCAGTCGCTGGTGGATGACATTGATAACCGCGAGGAAGCCTTGAGTATCGAGCCGTTGGCAGAGACGCGCTCTGGCAGCGCGATCTCCGGTATCCGCTCGCCGAATGCGCGGGAAAACGGCTATGTCGCCATCTTCAAGGACGGCGTCAAGCGCAAGGTGAAGGAGGAGCGGCAGGGCGTTGAAAGCTGGCACGAGATCTATCCGGGCCTGGCGCCGAAGATTCTGTCTTATCAGAAGCGCGGCCAATCCGCGGCCCTGCTGATCGAGCATCTACCCGGCTTTACGTTCGAGCACCTGCTGCTCAATGAGTCGACCGAGCTGGTCGATGAAGCAGTGAAATATCTGACTCGCACGCTGCGCTCGGTCTGGCAGGAGACGTTTACCCCAGAGGGCGTGGCCGCACGCCATATGCAACAGCTTCAAAAGCGCCTGGACGACGTTTACAAGATTCATCCCGAGTTTCATCGCGGCGACCTGCGCCTGTGCGGGGTCGACCTGCCCGCTTTCGACACCCTCGTCGAGCAGGCCAAAGAGCGAGAAGCATCGCTGATGGCGCCTTTTGCGGTTTATATCCATGGCGACTTCAACGTCGACAATATCATCTATGATCCGCTGGAGAAGCGAATCAACTTTATCGATCTACACCGCTCCAGCTACATGGATTATGTGCAGGATGTCTCGGTGTTCATGGTCTCCAACTACCGGCTACAGATCAGGGATGCCCCGCTGCGTCAGCGCATCATGCGGGTGGCCATGGAGATCTACCGGGTGGCGCGGCGCCACGCCAACCAACAGCAGGATACGAGCTTCGAACTGCGCCTGGCGCTGGGGTTGGCACGTTCATTTGCGAGCTCTACGCGCTTCATCCTCGATAAATCATTGGCCCGCAGCATGTTCCTGCGTGCGCGTTTTTTGATCGAGATGGTGCTGGCCGCGGATATCGACAAGGCCGACAAATTTAGAATTCCTCTGAAGGAGATCTTCGTTGACTAACCCAAAAATCGGCGTGATTGGTATTCCGGGCAAGTGGTCCACCGAGGTGCTGGCCGATGCCGTCGAAGCGCGAACCGGCTACCGCCTGGTGATCGACATGGCCAAGGTCGCCCTCGACCTGGGCAGCGGCGCCATTCGCTTCGCGGGGCAAGACCTCGGCGAGCTGGACGCCCTGATCGTCAAGAAGATTGGCGGTGAGTACAGCCCCAACACGCTCGACCGGCTGGAGTTACTGCGCATGGCCGAGGCCAGAGGGGTCAAGGTCTTCAGCGGTGCCGACAATATCCTGCGCTTGATCAATCGATTGAGCTGCACCATCAGCTTGCGCAAGGCCGGCATTCCGATGCCGGAGACCCTGGTGACCGAAGATGTCGACCAGGCCCTCGAAGCGGTGCGCGAGTATGGGGAGGCGGTGTTCAAGCCGCTTTATTCCACCAAGGCACGCGGCATGTGCGTGATCAAGGCCGATCAGCCCAAGCGGGAGCTGCGCCGAGACATCGAGGCATTTCGTCGCCACAATCCGATGATGTATCTGCAGCGCAAGATCGCCCTTCCGGGCCGCGACCTGGGCATGGTGTTTCTCGCCGGGCGCTACCTGGGAACCTATGCGCGGGTCTCCCAGAACGAGACCTGGAACACCACCATCCACAGTGGTGGCCGCTATGCGGCCTATGAACCGCCCGAGTCGATGATCGAGCTGGCCAGGCGTGCTCAGGCGCCGTTTGGCATGGATTTCACTACCGTCGATGTGGCCGAGACGGCACAGGGGCCGGTCATTTTCGAAGTGTCGGCATTCGGTGGTTTTCGTGGTGCCCTAGAGGGACCGGGCATCGATGCGGCGGCAGCCTACACTGACCATGTGTTGGCCTTACTATGAGCGATACCCTGATCGATACGATGAACGATGACCGACTGATTAGCGTGGAGGAGGCCGCCCTGGCGCTGTGCGGCGATGCCAGCATGCTGGAGACGTCTCTGGTGATCGACGTTGGGCGCCGCACCTTGGCCATTCGCTCCAATTCGCGCCCCTTGCTTGACGCCCTGAACCGCTACTTCCACGCCTACCTCGCGCCGGATAGCCTGCCTGATATCGAGGTGCTGGCGATCGAGTGCCCGCCGCCGGCCATGTCGATGAACTTCAGCGACTGGGCGCGCGAGCCCGGCAAGACGGGTCGCAAGGACAGCTATGTCGACCTGCGGGGCGGGCGGCTGTTGCGCAAGGTGCGCACCGGCATGGTGTTCCTGCAGAGTGACACCTGGCGCATTGCCGCCGGGCCTTGCGAGGCCAACGACAACCAGGTCATCAACTTCATCAATGCCCAGTACATGAATGACCTTCAGCAGCAGGACTGGTTGATCTGCCATGCTGCTGGATTGGCGAGGGGCGATCATGCGGTGGCCATTGCCGGCTTTTCCGGCGGCGGCAAGTCGACGGCCATGCTCACCGCCATGGAACACCCGGCGCTCGACTATTTGACCAACGACCGGCTGTTTATCCGCCAAGACGAGAAAGGCGTGCGGGCCGCGGGTATTGCCAAACTGCCGCGTATCAATCCTGGCACCATTGTGCATAGCAAGCGCCTGTCCTCGCTGGTGTCTGCTGAGCAGCGCAAGCATTGGCTTTCCATGCCCAGGCAGGCGCTGTGGGATCTCGAGGAAAAGTACGATGTGATGATCGGCGAGCTATATGGGCCCGAGCGCCTATGTCGCGAGGCCCGATTGGCGGCGGTGGTGATTCTCAATTGGCGGCGCGACGGAAGGCAGCAGGTGCGCTGTGAGCGAGTAGATATCAACCAGCGCCCAGAATTGCTGGACGCTGTGATGAAATCGCCAGGGCCCTTGTATCAGGATGCCCAAGGACGATTCCTGGATGACCAGACGCCGCTCGACCCTGAAGCCTATCTGGCGGCACTGAGTGGCGTGCCCGTCTATGAGGTTAGCGGCACGGTCGACTTCGAGCTGTTGGCCGGCCACCACCTGCCGGCGTTGCTGGGCCTGAATGGCGAAGCATCGCCGGAGGGGCCAGCGGCAGAAGAGAGTAGGGCGCCATGAGCCGGCAATCGACATCCCGCGAGCTTCTGCTGCTGCGCCACGGCAAGTCCGACTGGTCGCAGCCGGTAGCGGATCAGCAGCGGCCCTTGAAGAAGCGTGGCAAGCTCGGCGCCCAGCGCATGGGCGCCTGGCTAGCCCAGCAGGCGCTGGTGCCCCAGATGGTACTGGCGTCGCCGGCGCTGCGGGCCAGGGCCACTGCCGAGAAATGCCTGAAAGCCATGGGCGCGACGACCGATGAGATGGAAGTCGCTCCGGCCCTCTACCACGGGACGCCAGAGACGCTGGTGGCCTGCATCTCCGGTGCGCCGGATAGCATTCGGCGCCTCATGCTGGTCGGCCATAATCCGGATCTCGAAGAGCTGCTGGACTACTTGCTGCCCGAGCCGCCGGCGTTGGCAGGTGACGGCAAGCTGTTGCCGACCGCCAGTCTCGTTCGCCTGGCCATCGATGGCGCCTGGTCGCAGCTCGGCCCGGGCAATGCCCGGTTGCTGGAGATCCGCCGGGCGAGGGAGCTTCCCAAGAACTTTCCCTTTCCCTTCCCCGATGGCCCTGAGCGCCGTGAGCGTCCGGCCTATTACTATGTTCAGTCGGCGGTCGTGCCTTATCGGATGCGCCAGGGGAGGCTCGAGGTGCTGGTGATTGGCTCCAGCAGCAACCAGCACTGGAGCCTGCCCAAGGGCATCGTCGAGCCGGGGCTGAGTCTTCAGGCCTCTGCCCGCAAAGAGGCCCTAGAAGAGGCCGGCATCGAGGGAGATACCGATGCCCCGGCGCTTGGTCACTATCATTACCGCAAATGGGGAGCCCCTTGCGAGGTCACCGTCTTCTCCATGCGCGTCACTCGGGAGTTGGCAGACGAGGCACGCGAAGAGCCGCACAGGGCTCGGCAATGGATGTCGGCCGAGCAGGCGGCGGAATGCCTTCGGCAGCCGCGTCTTGGCGCCATGGTGCATGAGCTGTCGTACCGCCTTGAGGCAGCCTCCCCTGAGGCTCCCCCGGCCAAGAGGCCACCATCATGACGCACTCACAATCGAGCCATCGGCAACCCAGGCTGTTGGCCGCGTTAGTGCGGCACGGCGACTATCATCAGCTTGCGGATACGCCCAGCGCCCACCAGCCCTTTCCCCTGACGCCAGTTGGACGTGAGCAGGCTACGCGAGCGGGGTGCGAGCTGCGTGACATGATCGGCACCTTGGGCTGTGAACTGGCGACACAGATCGATAGCTCGAACCTGCTGCGCGCCTGGCAGACGGCCAGTCTGATGCAATCGGTGCTTGAAGAGGGCCGGCACGGCGTGGCGGTCGAGGGCTTCGACGATCTGGCCGAACGTGGCCTTGGCAGTGCCGCCAACCTGAGCGCCGCCCAGATCGAAGCGATCATCGCCGAGGACCCGCGCTTTCCCTGCTTGCCGGCCAACTGGAAGTCGGACAGTCACTTTCGCCTGCCCCTGCAGGGGGCGGAATCGCTGATGGAGGCCGGGGAGCGGGTCGCGAGCCACCTGACGGCACAGATGCAGGCTTTGGCTCGGCATAGCGAAGCCGATGTGTTGAAGGTCTTCGTGGGGCACGGCGCGGCATTTCGCCATGCTGCATACCGTTTGGGGGTTCTGGCCTTCGACGAGATTGCCCAATTGAGCATGCACCATGCCCGGCCGGTTGTGCTGGAATACCGTCAGGTAGAGGGGTGGCGGCATATCGCTGGCGCGTGGAAGGTACGTCGACCGCACGCCCAGTTTCGGGATTGAGAAGGCTGTTTAGTGGCGATGACGGCCGGCGTCATCGCCATGTCACAAGGGCGTCATACCCTCGGGGGCATTGATAAACGGGAGCCGGATCATGGCGAACCAAGATGCTGACGCAGTGCTTCCACACTACAAGGGCAAGAAGTGCTGGATGCCCGAGGGGCTGCCCAGCACAGCCGAACCTTGGCGGCTTGGCGGCGAACGTGCCGCGGACAAGGCGCATCGCCAGCGGAGCGACTTCTCCGCGGTGATGAACCGTGCTGCCTCACTGAGCCCCTTGAAGTGGCCGAAACGCCCCGTCTATTTCGTCTCGGACCCCCATGCGGATGCCGCTGCTTTCAGCGCCTCGCTGGTGGCGTCCGGTGGCGTGAAGAAGACCGGCCCCGAGCATGATGCTTTCGCCTTGACCAAGCCTGGCCGCCAGGGCCTGTTCGTGATTGGCGGCGACTGTCTCGATAAGGGGCCGAGCAATCTCGACCTACTGCGAAGCGTCAAGGCGCTCTTCGACACTGGGGCGCGGGTCAAGCTGCTGGCCGGCAATCACGACGTGCGCCTGCTGATGGGCTTGCGTGCCCTAGAGGAACCTCGCTCACCCGAGACCGAACACCTCTTCGTGCGAATGGGCAGTAAGGTCGTGCCATTATTGCGCGAGATTCACGATACCTACCTCAAGGCGCGCACGAAGCCGCTGAAGGGTATCCCGAGCGCCGAGGAATGCCGGCGGCGGCTGTTTCCTTCGGATAACTGGTTCGAGACGTTCCCGCCTCAGGCCGGCCGTTTGATGTCTCAGCGCAACATCGAACGTGAGCTCTCGCGAATGCGCAAGAAGGTCGACACCTTCGAAGACGCCTGTCAAAAGGCGGGGCTGTCCATGCGCGAGGTCTATGCCACGGCCTTGGAGGCAAAAGCACAGTTCATGCACCGCAAGGGGGACTTTGCCTGGTTCTTCCGGGCCATGCAGCTGGCCCACCGCGAAGGCTCCTTTCTGTTCATCCACGCCGGCCTCGACGATGGCATTACTGAAGTGATCGAGCTCGAAAGCGTCAAGTCCCTTAACCGAATGTTCGATGACCAGATCAAGCATGACCTTTTCGAGTTCTATTACGGCACCTTGGCGAACACCATGCGCACCAAGTACCGCAAGGTCGACTTGCCGCTGACTCGCCAGGGCGTCGATCGCGCTTTCCGCCAGGGGGTGCATGCCGTCGTGCATGGCCATATCAATCGCACCACCGGACAGCACATCATGCTCAGGCAGGGCATGATGCATATCGAAGGGGACATCACCCTGGACCGGAATTCGCGGCGCAAGGAAGGGCTAGAAGGGCACGGCGTGGGCGTCACCATTATTCATCCTGACGGCAAGGTCATCGGTATCAGCAATGATCACCCCCACGCCAAGGTATTCGAGCCGGCGCGCCACCTCTCACCGGCGGATGCGCTGAGCTTCTGACGAGCCGGCCTTTCCCTCGGCGTCCCGAACTCAGCCTCATTTATCGCAAGGAATCTATTCACTCCATGGACACTGAGAAGACCACCTTCCGACATGAGTCCCTGCAGAGCATTAAAGGGCTTCAGGAGATCCTGAAATCGATCACCAAGGGGCTGGCCAAGGGCGTGCTGTCCTTTTCCGACGAAGATGGCGAGATTCACCTCACTCCCAAGGGCCTGCTCAATCTCAAGGTGACGGTACGCAAGGAAGACAGCCATCACCGCCTGGATATCCGCATCTCCTGGCAGGACGCAAGGCCCCAGGGCAAGAAGCAGCTCCAGGTCGGCCACGACCGAAAGTAGCGCGGCCTCAGCCGGCCTCGGCGTTCAGGCATCTTGGGCGGGAAGCTCACCCGCCATCATCAGCGGTACGGGCGAGGGATGACAGCCCTTGCCTCCCTCGGGCAGCAGATAAGGGGCGAGCATGGGCTGCATGCTCTTGAGCACCTGAACCGGCAGTGAAGAGGTGAAACGGTAGTCCTCGGCCTTGCCGCCCAATACATAGGCGGTGAGGGTGCCGAAGTGGCGGTCACCCAGAAAGAACACGAACGTCGCGGTACGGTTGCGCGCCCGCGAGTCGATCACCTCACCGGTTCGGGTCACGGTCTCGATGCGGTTGTCGCCAGTCCCTGTCTTGCCGCCTACCGTCATGGGGCTGCCATCGGGAAGCAGGAAGGTGCCTGCCAGCCGCCGGGCGGTACCCGCTTCCACCACGCCGGTCAGGCCGTCACGCAGCACCGCAGCTACTTCCGGCGCCATCACCCTGACACCGCGCGCAGAGCGGGAGAAACGCGTCTCGAACGGGGTGTCGGCGGCAAAGTGCAGTGCATCGATGCGTATCGTAGGCTCGCGCACGCCATCATTGAGGATGATGCCCATCAGCTCGGCAAGCGCCGCCGGCCGGTCTCCCGAGCTGCCGATGGCGGTCGCAAGCGAGGGCACCAGCTGTTCGAAGGGGTAGCCAAGCAGGGCCCAGCGCCGGTGCAGGTCATCGAAGGCCTCGACTTCCAGCATGCGCCGGATACGGCTGTCCCGGGCCTGGCGGTGGCGGGTGCGGAACAACCAGTCATAGCTCTGCTGGCGCTCCTCGATGCTGGCCAGCATCATCGCCTCACGGCTGGCATCTGGGTTCGTGCCTAAATAGGCCAGCAGCCACAGCTCAAGCGGATGGACGCGGCTCAAGTAGGCGCGGTCGTTCAGGGAGAAGCGTTCGGCGGCGTACTGCCAGTAGAGCGCGTCGAGTTCGCTGTCCGAAGCCTGAACATTCGACCCGTTGGCCGATAGCGTGTCGCGCAGTAGGCGGCGGAATTCCTCGACAGTTTGCTCGGGCATCAGGTAGCGATACGCCGCGGCCAGCCGCACCGGGGTGGCAGGGATATCACGGAACAGGCGCGCCAGGCGGTCTTGGGCATCAAGCGAGCGATACCGCTGCCAGAAGCGATCGAGGAAGATTCGCCCTTCCTGGTCGGCGAAGCGTGAAATATAGAGGTCGCGCCGCGGGTCGCTATCATCTTCTAGCAGGCGGCGGTTGTCCTGATTGGCATAGACATGATGATTGACCAGGTCCCGCAGCAGCCGCACGAAAGGCAGGTTGATGGACTGACGCAGAGCATGCTCGAGGGTGGGGCGCTGGCCATTGTCCTCGCGCCGGAAATTCGCGAAGGTGTGAAGCCCACCTCCGGTGATGAAGCGCTCATAAGGGCTCGCCGAGTAGCGTCGCTGCATGGCCGCCTCGAGCAGCGTCTTCAGCGGCAGGTCGGGGTCTCGGATCAGTTGATCCACCACCCAGCGCATCAGTGCATCACGGCGATCAACGTCGACGCGGCGAAGCGCTTCCCGAGGCTTCCCGTTATAGCGTTCATGCAGCTCGGCGATGATCTCCAGATAGCTCGCCAGTACTCTCAGCTTGGCCGTTGAGCCCAGTTCCAGCTTGCTGTCCTGGTTGATGTCGAAGGCGGTGCCGTTGGTGTCGGTCTGCACGCGCACCCGAAAGCCTTCCTCGCCGCGCTCGAAGAGCGTGAAACTGTAGCGCACCCCGGCGGCGGCCTCGGGTCGACCGAGCAGGTGATGGCCGAAAAGGCCCGCCTCGGCCGCGGCCGATGGGTCTTCTAGCCGCTTAAGATAACCGCTGACCCGGTGCTGGAGGTCGGCGTTGAGGGTTGTGGAGGCACTCAGGTCTAACCGATCAAGCTCGTAGAACGAGACACCGAGCAAGGATGCCAGTCGCCCCCGGGCCAGACGCAGCCCCTTGTCGGTCTCGACCCGCAGCGAGACGGGCGCCGACTGGAAGTCGCGAAAGCCGAGTGACTGGGCAAGGGCGGCATCGCGAAGCTCAGGGGCGATCAGCTCCTGCTCGGCCATCAGGCGCAGGTAGGAAGCGCTCAGTTCGGCCAGGTCATCATGGCCCCTGCGCAGGTAATGCGAGGGGCGCCGCTGGGCGATCATCAGGGCCACCACTTGCCGGAGGGCCTGGCCGCGGGCGGCCAGCGCCGCGTCGTCTGCAGCATTCGATGCCAGTGCCAGGCTGACGTCAGCAAGCTCGGCGCCGAACCATACCCAGAGGCCGTCGCCCAGGCCAAGCACTTCTCCATAGCCCGGTGCGGCGGATAGCGGCACGGAGTTGAGGTAGTCCAGCGCCACGTCCTGGCGCGCGGTCAGGGTCTCGGGGCCCTGGCGATAGGCGCGCACGCTGGCAGATACCATCTGCCTCAGCTTCTCCTGGGCCGACATGGTCAGGCCTCCGGGTGAATGGCGGTACTTCTCGAGCTGGGTGGCGAGGGTGCTGCCGCCTGATGATTGGCCTGGCAAATTGATCGCTTCACCGACCTGGGAGACAGCGGCGCGGACGAAACGCGGCCAGTCCACGGCCGGATTGGCGTAGCGATACTCGGTGTCGAGCAGATCCCGGTTCTCAATGAACAAGAGGCTCTTGAGCACCAGTTCAGGCACTTCTTCGAAATGGGCGAAGTGGCGCTGCGGGTTGGCAAAGTGGTGCATCGTCTCGCCACGACACTCTGTGAGCGCGAGCCCTGCCTGGGTTTTCTCGTTGTAGGGTACGAAGAAGCCGCGGTTGGCATAGTCGAGCATCGCCGGCGACATGCGCACCTGCTCACTTACCTCGAAGCCGCGTTCTTCAAGGCGCTGCTGCCAGTTTGGCAGACGGGTATAGCCCAGGCGCTCGTCGAAGGGGCCATGACGGGGGAAGATCAGGCGGTCGCTGGGACCATCCGCAAGGGTGTATCCAAGGCGCTGGGCGTATTCAGAAATCTCCCTGGCCTGCCAGCGCGATGAGCGCGCCTCGTTGACCAGCATCAGCGTCATGATCGTCAGGGCGATTAGCGTGGCCAGCAGCCACAGCCAGCGGAACCAGTGGATTCTGGGCCCAAGGGGTGTCGGCAAGGGAATCAGGGGCGCCTCGCGAAGGAAAATATCACGATGCGTGTGGGATGGTGCATGACGGTCTTCCATTGGCCAACTCCTGGCGAGGCGGCGTCCTTGTCTTTCGTCGCATTCCTAGGAAGCTATTGCTACAAGCGTAGTTGGCGCGGGGTGAGGAGACTACATTTTGATACGAAAACAATGTTTCTTGACAACAATGGGCATTGACCGACCGTCCTGGATCCCAGACCGCGCTTGTTATCCCGCCTGGCCATATGCGGCCCGGACATATGGCGTCTGGATAGGTGGTGTCTAAATAGATGGTGCACGAAGCCGGCGATGAGACGGTGTGCTGCTTCGGGAGGCGCCTAAGCGGTTTCATGATGGTATCCTTGCCGCGACACGAACCATTGCCAATCGGCAAAGACAGGAGAAAAGAACATGGCAAAAGCCACGGCGCGGCATATTCTGGTCGACAGTGAAGACAAGTGCGAAGCACTGAAGGCCGAGATCGAAGGCGGTCGCGACTTCGCCGAAGTCGCCAAGGAAAACTCCAGCTGCCCGTCAAGCCGCCAGGGCGGCGACCTGGGTTCCTTCGGCCCCGGCCAGATGGTGCCTGAGTTCGACAAGGTGGTGTTCAGCGGCGAGTTGAACAAGGTGCACGGCCCGGTCAAGACCCAGTTCGGGTATCACCTGCTGGAAGTCACTAGCCGCAGCTGATGGCGTGGCATGAGTGAAAAGAAGCCGTGCGCGGAGCCTATCCACGCACGGCTTCTTTGTGTCTGGTATCTCGAAAGCCATGAGTGGATGACGATAGGGCAATCGACCAGAGGGAGTTGTACTTACGATGATTCAGCCAGGGAGGCGCAATGAAGAAGGTGATGGTAACAACGGCTAAGTGGATAATAGCCCTTGCCGTATTGAGCTATGTCCTGATGGCTATATGGCAGACTTACAAGCCGTTGCCGCAGGGGCTAAGCCAACGCGGTGCGTTGCAGCCGGCAACGGATGTTGCCTTCTTGGCCGATGAAACCTGGACCGAGGCAGACGGCCGTCGTCAAAGCGATCAGGCTATCTTCGACGAGGTGCTGAGGCTGATTGCTCAGGCCGATCGACTGGTGTTGCTGGACATGTTTCTGTTCAATGATTTCGGCGCTACAGCAGAAGACTCTTTCCGGCCGCTATCGCGTGAGCTCACCCAAGCGTTGATTCGTCGCAAGGATGCCGTCCCAAGCCTCACCGCTGTGGTCATCACGGATCCGATCAATACCGTCTACGGTGGGCTTTCGTCTTCACATCTGAAGGCACTGAGCGAGGCTGGCATCAAGGTGGTCATGACGGATCTGCCCCGCATGCGAGCCTCCAACCCGGCTTGGAGTGGCTTCTGGCAGCTGTGTTGTCGTGTCTTTGGCAACACCAACGACGCGGGTTGGCTTCCCAATGCCTTTGGGGACGGCCGGGTGAGCCTTAGAAGCTATCTTCAGATGCTCAATTTCAGCGCCAATCATCGCAAAATTCTGGTGGTCGACGAGGGCGAGCAATGGACAGGGTTGGTAACCTCGGCCAACCCACATGATGCCAGCAGCCATCACGATAATGTGGCGCTGCGCTTTTCCGGCCCGGCGGCTCTCGACTTGCTCGACAGTGAGCGAGCGGTGGCGGATTTTTCCGGCGCTGCCGGGGCGATTCCTGCGCCGACAGAGACCATCTTCAGCGACGCTAAGCGCGAGCCAGCCAGGCAGGCTCAGGAGACGTCTCCCTATCAGGAACAGGTGCAAGTACAAGCACAAGTACAAGTACTTACCGAGTCTGGGATTCGTGACTCGTTGCTTGAGGCGGTAGCCGGAAGTGCGCCCGGCGATCGATTGGATATTGCTGTCTTCTACCTCGCTCATCGCGAGCTTATCGAGGCCGTAAAGGCGGCAAAAGCCCGAGGTGTAAGAGTGCGTGTGTTGCTCGACCCCAATCGGGACGCCTTCGGCCTTAAGAAAAATGGCATTCCCAACCGCCCAGTGGGTCGTGAGCTGCACTCGGCCGGCGTGCCGGTGCGCTGGTGTGATACCCATGGCGAACAGTGCCATGCCAAGATGTTGTTGCTAAGGCCTCTGGAAGGGCCGGCCGAGCTGATCGTCGGCTCGGCCAACTTCACCCGCCGCAATCTCGATG
>Ga0114983_1000351_pt1 | contig 19814 bp, 18 predicted proteins | sample Shrwel_input2_RT_FD_87182 | JGI IMG/M metagenome (GOLD analysis project Ga0114983, IMG submission 87182) | Subsurface microbial communities from deep shales in Ohio, USA - Utica-3 well 1 S input2 RT | ecosystem: Environmental > Aquatic > Deep subsurface > Shale gas/oil reservoir > Produced... | reverse complement strand
CTGGCGTCCAGCAGGGCCTTGTTCACCTGATAGGGCGTCAGAAGCCGGATACGATCGCCCCAGGTCTCCATGGGTTAGCCCATCGAGACCCAGACGTCGGTATGGATGAAGTCGACGTACTTGACCGCCTCGGCGGGCGTTTCGGTGAGTGTCAATCGACCCCCCGATTCCTCGGCGAATCGTCGACATGCCTCGACATGCTCGGCATTCGGCCACAGTTCCTTGGGCGCCCCGATGCGAACGTCCATGCCCAGCTTGGCGCCGATCAGCAGCAGCGAGTTGCCCATGTTGTTGCGCGCATCGCCCAGGTAGGCGTAGCGAATCTCATGCAACGGCTTGTCGCTGTGTTCGCGCATGGTCAAGACGTCGGCGAGCATCTGGGTCGGATGGTATTCATCGGTCAGGCCGTTGAATACCGGGACGCCGGCATGCCTGGCCAGTTCCTCGACGATTGCCTGGCCTGAACCCCGATACTCGATGGCATCGTACATGCGCCCCAGGACCCGTGCCGTGTCCTTCATCGTTTCCTTGTGGCCGATCTGGGAAGAAGTGGGGTCGATGTAGGTCACGTTGGCGCCCTGCTGATAGGCGGCCACCTCGAAGGCGCAGCGTGTGCGGGTCGAGGTCTTCTCGAATATCAGCGCGATGTTCTTGCCCTTCAGGTGCTGCTGCTCGCTGCCGGTGTACCGGGCGCGCTTTAGATCCCGGGAAAGATCGAGCAGGTAGCGCAGCTCGCGGGGGCTGTGATGCATCAGGCTGAGCAGGCTTCGGTCATGAATGTTGAAGGCCATGCGGGTTCTCCTCGGAGCTACGAATAGGGGTAGAGCTGGATCAATAATCCACGGGGTCCCGAATGATCGGGCAGGTCATGCAATGGCCGCCGCCACGGCCTCGGCCCAGCTCGCTGGCGTCGATGGTGATGACTTCCACCCCGGCCTTGCGCAGCAGCGTATTGGTGTAGGTATTGCGGTCGTAGCCGATGACGACACCAGGCTCCAGGGCCACCACGTTGTTGCCATCGTCCCACTGCTCCCGCTCGGCCTCGTAGCTGTCGCCCCCGGTCTGGACCGTACGCAGCTTCTCCAGCCCCAGGGCCTGCGCCACGACCTCGAGGAAGCCTTGCGCTTCACGGCGCACGTCGATGCCGCCCGGCTTGCTTTCATCCGGGCGCAGGCTGAAAGCGACGATGGACTGCACGGCTTCCGGAAAGACCGTCACCAGATCGTGGTCACAGAAGCTGAACACGGTATCCAGGTGCATGGCGGCACGGGATTTCGGCAGGCCCGCGACGATGATCCGCTCGGCCGCACCCTGGGTGAACAACGACTGAGCAAGCTGGCCAATCGCCTGGCGTGAGGTCCGCTCTCCCATGCCGATCAGCACGATGCCCTTGCCGAGCGGCATGACGTCGCCGCCCTCCAGTGAGGCCATGCCATGGTCGGTATCGGTATCGCCGTACCAGACCTGGAAGTTGGCGCCGGCGAATTCGGGATGGAACTTGTAGATCGCGGCGGTCAGCAAGGTTTCCTGCCGGCGTGCCATCCAGTGCATGGGGTTCAGTGTCACGCCGCCATAGATCCAGCAGGTGGTATCCCGGGTGAACAGCGTGTTGGGCAGCGGGGGAAGAATGAAGCTCGAGTGGCCCAGGTAATCACGAAACATCCTGGCGATCACACTGGCGTGATCGCCAGGCAGATCATCGCCCGAGACGCCGCCGATGAGGAGTTCGGCGAGTCGACGTGGCTCCTGCTCTTCAAGCCAGGCGCGGACTTCCTGCTGCAGGCCCAGGCCTACCTGATTGGCCGTGACCTTCCGGTCGAGAATCCATTGACGGGCTTCGGGGCTCTTTACCGTCTCCGTCAGCAGGTTGTGCATCTCGAGCACTTCGACACCGCGTTCGCGCATCTTGGTGACGAAGTCGAAATGGTCGCGCTTGGCCTGGTTGACCCAGAGCACGTCGTCGAAGAGCAGGTCGTCGCAATTGCTGGGAGTAAGGCGCTGATGGGCAAGACCCGGCGAGCAGACCAGTACCTTGCGCAGCTTGCCGATTTCCGAATGTACGCCGAGTTGCAGGGGGGCAGACATGGGCTTCTCCTTGGGGCTATGCCGACCCTGCCGGCTGGGTGAGCGGCAGGGCTTCGGGCTTAGAGCGATAGATAGCCGCTATACAGGCCGTAGGCAGCGAAGGCGGCACCGGCAAGCACGACGGCGAAGATCACCTTTTCCACGGGGCGAAAGACGGGCTGGTTCTGTTCACGCTTGGCCTTGGCGAAGAACAGCGCGCCAGGGGCATAGAGCAGCGCCGAGAGCAGGATGTACTGGACCCCGCCCGCATAGACCAGCCAGGCACTGTAGATGACGGCAATCAGGGCGATGAGCAGGTCCTTGTTGCGTTGCTGCCGCTGGGAGTCATAGGTCTCGCCTCGCCAGCTCACCAGCAGGGCATAGGCAGCCGACCAGAAGTAGGGCACCAGGATCATCGAGGTGGCCAGATAGAAGAGGCTGAGATAGGTGGACTCATTGAACAGGGTGAGGATGAGGAACAGTTGAATCAGGCCGTTCGAGACCCACAGGGCGTTGCTGGGTACCTGCTTGTGGTTCTCCTTCTTCAGGAAGTTCGGCATGGTGTGGTCGCGCGCGCCGGCGAACAGGATCTCCGCGCACAGCAGCGTCCAGGCCAGCAGGCCTCCCGCCAGTGACACCACCAGGCCGATGCTGATCAGGATGGAGCCCCAGCGGCCCACGACCTGCTCCAGCACGCCGGCCATGGAGGGGTTCTGCAGGGCGGTCAGTTCAGGCTGTTGCATGATGCCCATGGACAGAACGTTCACCAGAACCAGCAGGAGAAGAACGCCGAGGAAACCGATCACCGTGGCCTTGCCGACGTCACTGCGTCTTTCGGCCCGGGCCGAATAGATGCTGGCTCCTTCGATACCGATGAATACCCAGACGGTTACCAGCATCATGTTCCTGACCTGGTCCATCACGCTGCCCAGTTCGATATTTCCCCGTCCCCAGAAGTCGGTCAGGAAAATGTCGGCATCGAATGCAAATAGCGTAATGACGATGAACAGGATCAGCGGCACGATTTTCGCCACGGTCGTGACGAGGTTGATGAAGGCGGCTTCCTTGATTCCGTTCAGTATCAGAAAGTGAATGCTCCACAGCAGCAGCGAGGCACACGCGATGGCGATCGGCGTATTGCCTTCGCCGAAGATGGGGAAAAAATAACCCAGGGTGCTGAACAGAAGGACGAAATAACTGACATTGCCGAGCCAGGCACTGATCCAGTAGCCCCAAGCGGACGAGAAACCCATGTAGTCGCCGAAGCCCGCCTTGGCATAGGCATAGATGCCCGAGTCCAGATCGGGCTTGCGGTTGGCCAGGGTCTGGAAAACGAAAGCCAGGGTCAGCATGCCTATGGCGGTGATCACCCAGCCGATCAGTACCGCACCCGCGCTGGCACTTGCCGCCATATTCTGTGGCAGCGAGAAGATGCCTCCGCCGATCATCGAGCCGACAACAAGCGCGACAAGCGCTCTGAGTTTCAGTGTTCGTGTAGCCTGGGTCATTTTAGCCTCACACGGAAGAGTGGCCGTTCATGTGACAAGCATGGATGGCCAGGTCTCTATTGGGTGGCACGGTCGATTATAAAGTTGGAGACGCCTGTTCCGGGCTCATGTAACCGACCTGTTATTGCAGGCTGCATCATAGGCGATAAAACCCTTATAAAACTTGCTCTAAATCAACCAGCGTTTAAATAGGACGACCGTTGCCGATATAACTGCTCCCAGGCACCCGAGGTTTGCGATGCATTGGGGGCGGGGCGGCCCAACGTCGCATCCAGGCATGCTCTGAGCAGCGCTTGGGAACTCCTCGCCATCGGCAACCTCTCCTGGCCGATCGGCGATGGATCGGGTACAGCCAAATATGCCAAGATTATTTCAGACAACTAATTAGTTGCTCTAGATCAATTGTCGGCCGGTAATATCTCCCGTCACTTCAATAACTTCCCAGCAAGAGGCTATACGCTACAATTGTGCATGCCGTGATCCCTGCTAGGCTCTGTCTGAAAAGTCGGCGAGCGAAGGACAGGCAAGGCAAAATCAGCGAAAAGGCGGACTGGGCTCGCACACAAGTTTACGGAGGTGTGAATGAGTATTTTGATCGGACTCGCGCCCGAGCTGATTTTTAACGCAGTATGGCCGAGCGCAGGCAGTTTTTCAGGCAGGGGCCAGGGAAGGCAACAAGAAAGCGAAACTAGGCAGGCACTCGGTGAGGTGGGCTAGGTCACATCCAGGTGCGGGAAAAATGACAATGAAGGCTATGGTGCTTGAGACAGGTGGCGGACCGCTCCAGGAGCGGGAGCGGCCAATTCCTATCCCTGGACAGGGGCATGTGTTGCTCAAGGTTGAAGCCTGCGCGGTGTGCCGCACTGACCTGCACTTGCTGGATAACGAGCTCCCCGATATTTCCTATCCCATCGTTCCTGGGCACGAAATCATTGGCCGCGTTGCTGGTCGTGGCCCCGGTGTTACGCTCGCTCATGGAATGCGCCTGGGCGTTCCGTGGCTGGGATACAGCTGTGGTGAGTGCTGGTATTGTCTGCATGGACAGGAAAATCTGTGCGACCGGGTCCGCTTTATCGGTTATCAGATCGATGGCGGCTTTGCGGAATATACCCTGGCTGATCAACGCTTCTGCTTTCCTATCGCTCCCGATTTCAGTTCGGCAGAAGCAGCACCGCTGATGTGCGCTGGCCTGATCGGTTACCGTTCCTTGAGTATGTGAGGCTTGATGTCGATTCGTAACCTTGATGCGCTATTTTCCCCCGCCACGATTGCTCTGATTGGTGCCAGCAATCGTCCTGGTTCAGTGGGCGCTGTGCTGGCACGCAATCTCTTCGATGCCGGCTTCGCGGGGCCTATCCTGACCGTGAACCCAAGAGAACGGGCCATTCGCTCGACCCTGAACTACCACTCCGTCAGTGAATTGCCGCTGGCACCGGATCTGGCGATTATCGCGACTCCTCCCGATACCGTCCCCGGGCTCATCAAGGAGCTTGGTGAGCAGGGCTGTCGTGCCGCGGTGGTGATCACGGCAGGCTTCGGCGAGGGGGAACGTGCGGATGGCAAGGCGCTCAAACAGGCCATGCTGGAGGCGGCCAGGCCCTACCTGATGCGCATCGTCGGGCCCAACTGCCTGGGCATCCTGGCGCCGCACCGGGGGATCAATGCCAGCTTTGCGCATATCACGCCAAAGAAAGGCGACGTGGCCTTCGTGACGCAATCTGGTGCCGTGGCGACAGCTATTCTAGATTGGGCCTCGGCGCGCGGTATCGGCTTTTCACATGTGGTTTCCCTCGGTTCGATGAGTGATGTCGACTTCGGCGATATGCTGGACTATCTGGCCCTCGACCCCCACACGCGTTCCATCCTGCTCTATGTCGAGGCCGTTACCGAGGCACGCAAGTTCCTGTCAGCGGCCCGCATGGCCTCGCGCAACAAGCCTGTGGTGGTGGTCAAGGCCGGGCGCAGCGATGCCGGTGCCAAGGCGGCGTTGTCGCATACCGGCGCGCTGGCCGGCTCCGATATTGTCTATGACGCTGCGTTTCGGCGAGCGGGTATGTTGCGGGTTCACACGCTCGACGAACTTTTCCAGGCTGCGGGTACGCTGGCCACCGGCATTCGCGTGAAGGGCGATCGGCTGGCTATCCTCACCAATGGTGGCGGGATCGGTGTGCTGGCAGTCGATGAACTGGCCGACATGGATGGATGTCTGGCAGAGCTTTCCGAAACGACGCTGGCGCGCCTGGATACCTTGCTTCCCAAAGCGTGGTCGCATGCCAACCCCGTCGACATCCTTGGTGATGCTCCCGGACAGCGCTACGCAGGCGCACTTGAAGCCTTGCTCGATGAGCGCAATGCGGACGCGATCTTCGTCATGAACTGCCCCGCGGCAGTCGCCGATAGTCTGGATGCTGCCCAGGCCGTGGTCGAGACACTCGGCTCGCGACGATCGCCAGTACTGACCTGCTGGTTGGGTGAAGGCGCACCTGCCGAGGCCCGGCGCTTGTTTGCTGCGAAACGCATTCCATCGTATGAAACGCCGGAGCAGGCCATCAGGGCCTTCTGGCACCTGTCTAGCTACTGGCGGAACCAGCAGACCCTGATGGAGACGCCTCCAGCCGTTTCCGATGCCATCACCACTGATCAGACCAGGGCGAACGCTATCATCGATAGTGTGATCGAGGATGGACGTAGCGTGCTGACCGAGCCTGAGGCGACAGGAATACTGGTGGCTTATGGCATTCCGACAGTACCGGCCATCACGGTGCGAACCCCCGAGGAAGCCCGCGAGGCGTCAACAAAGCTGGGTTTCCCGGTCGTGCTGAAGATCCTTTCTCGCGATATCTCGCACAAGTCGGATGTAGGGGGCGTACAACTGAATCTGGCCTCGCCCAATGCCGTGGTGCAGGCGGCCGAGGATATGCTTGCCACGGTACGCCGAGTCGCACCCGGAGCGCGGATCGATGGCTTCAACGTTCAGCCGATGATTCGCCGCTCGGGAGCGCATGAGCTAATTCTGGGCGTTGCTGAAGATAGCGTCTTCGGTCCGGTCATCCTGTTTGGCCAAGGAGGCACGGCGGTGGAGGTCATCGGCGATCGGGTTGTCGGTCTCCCGCCGCTCAACCCTCTCCTGGCGCGGGATATGATCCATGCAACACGCGTCTCACGCCTGTTGCATGGCTATCGCGACCGCCCGGCGGCGGACATCGAAGCGATCACGCTCACACTCATCAAGTTGTCGCAATTGATCAGCGACCTGGACCGCGTGGTCGAACTCGATATCAACCCGCTGCTGGCCGACGCTTCGGGCCTGATCGCCCTGGATGCACGCATCGTGGTCGAGTCCGAGCGTGGCCAGCGGCGTCCGCTTGCCATTCGCCCGTACCCGCAACACCTCGAGCAGAACATCGAGGCGCGCAATGGCCAGCGCTATTGCCTACGCCCCATTCGCCCCGAAGACGAAGGCGCACTGGTCGACATGTTCCGTCATTCTTCACCCGCTGATGTTCGACTGCGGTTCTTTGGGGCCATTCGAGGGCTCGATCATGCCTTCGCCGCTCGCTTGACCCAGATCGACTACGACCGGGAAATGGCCTTCGTCGCGATGCCGCCAGGCAAGCAGGACATCGTCGGTGTTGTCCGCCTGTCTGCCGACCCCGACAAGGAAAGAGCCGAATTTGCGATCATGGTGCGCAGTGACATGAAAGGAGCCGGGCTTGGCTATCGGCTCATGCAGCAGATCCTCGACTATGCCCGTGACACCGGAATCCGGCAGGTATTTGCCGATGTGCTGCGAGAAAACCATGCCATGCGGCAGATCACGGAAGAGTTCGGCTTCATGGCCCAGCCATCGGACGATGGAGGGGACACCCTGACGGTTACTCTCAGTCTGTAACCCTGGATTCATAGAATAACCGCAGCACTTTGGTCACCACGGTGGAGGCAGGAGGGCCAGCGCCGGTACCCTTCTCGGCTCACCGACCAAAGTGATGCAGAGCATTGGATACCGAAAGCTGACCCAGACCCAATGATACCAGATCCACGCCCGCTATGACTTGGGTATCAGCCAGCGCCAGATCGGCAGGGAGCTTGGCCTACATAGCAGTACGATCAGCCGTGAACTGCGGCGCAACGACATCTCCGGTGGCTACGATCCCGACCAGGCCCAGACCCTCAGTGATCGCCGGCGCCGTACCGCCTGGAAGAGAACCAAGCGCCTGCCAAGCCTGATTGCCGCTGTTGTCGGCCGGCTGCATGAGGAGTGGAGCCCACAGCAAATCAGCGGCTTCATCGCGCCCCTGGCAGGCGTAGGCGTCAGTCATTAGTGGATCTACTCCTTGATTTGGGATGACAAGGCACAGGGTGGCGATCTCTGGCGGAATCTCCGCCAGCCCAAACGCCGCAGCAAGCACCGCGCTCAGGCCAAGAGCGCTGGGCTGGGCAAGATCCCTAACCGGGTAGGGATCGAGCACCGTCCGGCTGAGGCTGATGACCGGCGTTTCATCGGCCACTGGGAGGGCGACACCGTGATCCAGGGGCACAAGCAGTCGGGCCTAGTCACGCTGGTCGAGCGTCGTAGTGGCTATCTGCTGGCGGCACGTCTGCCAAGGATCTCCGCGGAGCTGACGAAAGCGGCCATGATCCGCCTGTTGAAGCCTCTCCGGGGCGCTGTCCAGACCATCACGCTGGACAATGGCTCGGAATTCGCCGACCACGAAGCCGTGTCCAAGGCGGTGACGGCGGCAATATACTTCTGTGATCCGTACTGCTCCGGGCAGCGTGGGACCAACGAGAACACGAATGGCCTGATACGGCAGTACTTTCCCAAGGGAACAGACTTCCGCCAGGTCACCGATACTGAGTTGCGCAGGGTGATCAGGAAGCTGAATGACCGTCCTCGGAAACGCCTAGGCTATCGGACACCGGCACAGGTGTTCCTGGGGGAATACTCAGGAGCCCTAAATACCGCAGGTGCTGCGCTTATTGCTTGAAGTCAGGGTCCAAAGTGCTGCGGTTATTCTATGAATCCAGGAATTAGAGTCCGACCTAACCGGAGGACGAACAATGAAGCGAGCGAGATTAACAGAAGAGAAGATCGTAAGTATCCTCAAGGCCAACGAGCACTGCGTCTCGATCGCCGAGCTGGCCCGTCAAAAACGGCGTGACCGAACAGACCCTTCGCTGAAAGGCCAACTAGAGCAGCATAGAGGTCTCGGAGGCCAAGCGCCTCCGCGAGCTTGAGTCGGAGAACGCCAGGCTCAAGAAGCTGTTGTCGGAAAGCGCTATCGACAATGCCGCGCTCAAGGAGATCGTCTTGGAAAGTGGTGATGCCCGAGCGAAGCGGCTGGCCAGCGCGCACTTCCTGGGCGACCACGGCTAAACTTTGACCGTGCTCGCCGGCACGGGCCGCTTTCACCTAGGCGTTGAGCGCCAGAATATTGGTCTGGAAGGTGATCGAGTCGGTCATGGCGATGATCTCGCCGATCTCGTCGCGACTCACCACCACGAGACGGCGGATCAGATTGCCCTCGCCCTGGCGATGCCCTGCATGGCGCTGGCGGTGCGGAAAATGGGCTGAACAGTGTGCGCCGGGTCAACTAGAAGGCGACAAGAACCACGCTAATGAACAGCACGACCCCGATTAGGATAGTCGCAGTCATTAGCTCGCGTAACTCGACGGCCTAGGTGGCTTCGACGTTGGCCATGGCCTCGTCGATCTCATATTGGTACCGGCGCCGCGCACCCAGCGTATCCGGCCGGTGAACACACCTTCCGCTGAGCCCCGACTTCGATGACGGTAGGTGTCCACCTATTCCTTAGTGGACACCTACCATGAGTGAGTTAAGCGTATTGGAGGCGCCTCGCAAGCGCCGCCGCTGTACGGCCGAGTTCAAGGCCAGGATCGCCGAAGCGTGCCAGCAACCTGACGCCTCGGTAGCCAGCGTCGCATTGGAGCATGCCCTGAACGCCAATCTGGTCCATAAATGGATCCGTGAGGCTCGGTGGACTTCCCCCAAAAAAATGGACACGCCCCATCAACTGACTCCCTCGAACTCTAGCGGAGTCCGGTAACCAAGGCCACTGTGCAGCCGGCAGCTATTATAGAAGCCTTCAATATAGTGCTTGATGTGTTTCCGCAATTGTCTCAACGTCACGAAGCTAGTGGCGTGCAGCAATTCCCCCTTCAGCGTTTTGAAGAAGGACTCCACTTCGGCATTGTCGGTACACTGCCCCGGCCGGTTCATGCTGTGGCGTACCCGGTGCTGTTTCAGTAGCGCCTGGGTTTTGTGCGCCCGATATTCGATACCACGGTCCGTATGGAACAGCAGATCTGAAGCCGGTTGCCGGCTTGTAAAAGCCTCCCTCAGTGTCGCTCTGGCGAAGTCTGCGCTCAGGCTCTCTCCCAGCCGCCAACTGATGATCCGTCGTGAGAACAGGTCCAGAACGACCGCCAGGAACACATATCTCTTGCCTAGCTTGATGTAGGTGACATCGCTGCTCCAATGCTGGTTAACGGCATCCGGCTTCTCGGCGTCGAGCCGGTAATTTGGCAGAGCCTTCAAGTCATCACGCCGTTTCGTCATGCGACGATAGACTCGCGCCACACGGGCTTTCATACCCCATTCCCGCATCAGTCTGGCCACCCGGTTCTCTCCCACAACCAGACCGTCACGACGCAGGGTCTGATAAACCCTGGGGCTGCCATAACGACCCTTGCTGTCGTTGTAGACCTTACGGACTTTCGACAGTAACTCGGCATTCTCTGTGGCTCTCTGACTAGGCTTCCGGTTTGCCCAGGCATAGTAACCAGACCGCGAGATGTTCAGGTGGCGACACAGCGCTTTTACTCCGTGTTCCCCTCGGTGTTTCCAGACGAACCGGAACGCTTCCGTCGTTCCTCGGCCTGAAAACGTTAAAACTTTTTTAGGATGTCGTTTTCCTCCTGAAGCTCCGATATCCGGCGTTTCAGGCGAGTAACCTCATCCTGCTCCTGGACCTTCTGTTTGGCCTCAGCTGGGGCTTTCTTGACACGTTTCATGGCGAACTTTCCCTCTCGATATTCCTTCCGCCAGCGTGACAGCATGAAAGGGTGAATATCCAGCGCTTCGGCCACAGCTTTGACGCTCCGGTGGGCCTGGTGGCTCCATTCCACTGCTTTCACTTTGAACTCAGTGCTATAGCGCTGGGTCTTCTTCCCTGTGATCATCTTTGGCATCGTTTTTCTCCTCGTGCGGAGTTATCGATGCGTGTCCACTGAAGTGGGGGAAGTCCAGTGACAAGTAAAAGTTGCCTGTTAGTCAATGGTAAGCCAAAATTCGATTTGCTAGAAAAAGCGCTTAGAACTGACTCCGATATGGCTGATGGACTGAAGAGTATATAATCAGTGTGTGCAGTGATGGTTATTACATTACACATGCCCCCGTAGGACTCCTATAGTTAAGCAGTGTTTTCTGCCGTTTTCTTGGGCTCTTTCTTTGTCGTCTTGGGGAGCCCTTTCTTGAGCGCGGCATAGGGCGTCATCCCCTTCATGTTTCTCCCGCCTAATGATGATCCCCCTACAAAGACCAGATATCTTCCAACACACCGCGTACGGCGGCGATCACCGGTTCGTCGCGCCGCTCCTTCAGCCATACGAAGCTCAGTGCACAGGGCAGGCTGATGCCTTTGGCAACGACAAGGCCGCGTTCCTGGCGCTCCTGCAGGGCGTTGGCATCACGGGCCAGGGCCAGGCCGACACCGGCTCGCACCAGGTCGATCATGCAGGGTTCCTGATCGACTTGGGCCACGCGGTTCGGTGAGAGCCCATGTGCCAGCATCCGTTGCGTCAGTAGTCGGTAATGAACGGAGCGTGGCGGGGTGACGATCCAGGGCAGGGCGGCCAGGCTGGGCCAGTCGGTGCGTGCCAGGCGCGATGACCAGCCGGCCGGGGCGATGACGTTATAGTCGAAATGCGTCAGTTCGATCATCTCCACCACCGGCGCTCCTTCCCCCGTTTCTGGCATCTGGCCGGGCGACTCCAGGTAGAAGCCGACATCCAGTTCGCGTTTCAGCAGTGATTCGAGCACATAGCCGCTGGTGCCGTGATGCAACTCCGTCTCGACCTGAGGGATGCGGTGCACCAATCGGTGCAGCAAGGCGCCTAGGCGAATGAATTCGGGGTCGACGATGGTGCCGATGCGCAGGCTGCCGCGTAGCGTCTCGTGCATCGACTGGGCGCTGATGTTGAAGGCCTGCAATCCCGCGAGTGCGGCCTCGGCGGACGGCAGCAGGGCGTGGCCATCGCTGGTCAGCGCGAGCCCTTGCGCGTGGCGCTGGAAGAGCCTGAGGCCCAGGGTTTCCTGCAACTGCTTGAGCTTGAGGCTGACGGCCGGTTGGGTCAGGTGCAGCTCCTCGGCGGCGCGCGACACGCTGCCCTGATGGGCCACGGCCACGAAGGCGCGCAGCGCCTTGAGATCTTGCATGACTACCTCCCTGGAAACGGCCATTGCGGCGAGCGATAAAATATTTGTGAATCTTATATCTCGCTTTTGGCTTTCTCAATTGATTCCACACCACCTTGAGTTAGTTTTGTGCCTACTAGGCCCCGCAGCATGGGCCATCCAGTGTGCAGTGCAACATAAGGTAAGAGGTAGACATGACCACCGAGCGCATCGAGCATTATATCAATGGCCATAAGACTAATGGCGTAGACGACCGTTACCAAGACGTCACCAACCCGGCCACCGGTAAGGTGACCGGCCAGGTCGCGCTGGCCACCCAGTCGGACGTGGATAGTGCTGTGGCGGCCGCTCAGGAAGCCTTCCCTTCCTGGGCCGATACCCCGCCGATTCGCCGGGCGCGTGTCATGTTCAAGTTCCTGGAGCTGCTGAACGCGCACAAGGACGAGCTGGCTGAAGCGATCACCCGTGAGCATGGCAAGGTGTTTACCGATGCCCAGGGCGAGGTGGCGCGCGGCATCGATATCGTCGAGTTCGCCTGTGGCATCCCGCAACTGCTCAAGGGTGACTACACCGAGCAAGTCAGCCGGGGTATCGACAACTGGACGACCCGCCAGCCGCTGGGTGTTGTCGCCGGTATCACGCCGTTCAACTTCCCGGTAATGGTGCCGATGTGGATGTTCCCGGTAGCGATTGCCGCCGGTAACAGCTTCGTGCTCAAACCGAGCCCGCTGGATCCCAGCGCTTCGCTGATGATGGCTGATCTGCTCAAGCAGGCCGGTCTGCCGGATGGCGTCTTCAACGTGGTGCAGGGTGACAAGGATTCAGTGGAAGCACTGATCGACCACCCGGACGTCAAGGCGCTGTCCTTTGTCGGTTCTACCCCCATCGCCAACCTGATCTACGAGCGGGGCGCGCGTAACGGCAAGCGCGTTCAGGCGCTGGGTGGTGCCAAGAACCACATGGTGGTGATGCCCGATGCCAACCTGGACAAGGCCGTCGATGCCCTGATCGGTGCGGCCTATGGCTCTGCTGGCGAGCGCTGCATGGCGATCAGCGTGGCGGTGCTGGTCGGCGACGTGGCCGACAAGATCGTGCCGCGTCTGGCCGAGCGGGCCCGTGACCTGAAGGTCAAGAATGGCCTGGAACTCGATGCCGAGATGGGGCCCATCGTCACCGCTCAGGCGCATCAGCGCATCAATGGCTACATCGAGAAGGGCGTGGCCGAAGGCGCCGACATGATCGTCGATGGCCGCGATTTCGATTCATACACCACCGGTGAAGGCTGCGCCGACGGCTTCTGGATGGGCGGCACCCTGTTCGACAACGTCACCCCGGAGATGACCATTTACCGGGAAGAGATCTTCGGCCCGGTACTGGCCTGCGTGCGCGTGCCGGACGTGGCCACCGCGGTTCAACTGATCAACGATCACGAGTTCGGCAACGGCGTGAGCTGCTTCACCGAAAGCGGCAGCGTGGCTCGCGAGTTCGGCCGGCGCATCCAGGTCGGCATGGTGGGCATCAACGTGCCGATCCCGGTGCCCATGGCGTGGCACGGCTTCGGTGGCTGGAAGCGCTCCATGTTCGGCGATACCCATGCCTATGGCGAAGAAGGGGTGCGCTTCTACACCAAGCAGAAGTCGATCATGCAGCGTTGGTCGGATTCCATCGACGCGGGCGCCGAATTTGCCATGCCGACGGCCAAATAATCCCACCCTCCATTGACTGACCGGTATGCCGGCCGATCGGGGCGATCCCCCGAACGAAGACCGCCCAAGAGCGGGCCGGCATACCCAGCGAGAGCACGCCATGGCTGATCAGACCAACAACACCCATGCCTTCGACTATATCGTGGTGGGAGCCGGCACCGCCGGTTGCCTGCTCGCCAATCGTCTCAGTGCGGACCCGGCCAATCGGGTGCTGCTGATCGAGGCCGGCGGGCGAGACAACTATCACTGGATTCACATTCCGGTGGGCTACCTCTACTGCATCAACAACCCGCGGACCGACTGGCGATTCCGTACCGAGCCTGATCCCGGCTTGAACGGTCGCTCGTTGATCTATCCGCGGGGCAAGACCCTCGGTGGCTGCTCCAGCATCAATGGCATGCTCTATCTGCGCGGCCAGGCCCGCGACTATGACGGCTGGGCCGAGCTGACCGGTGACGATGCCTGGCGCTGGGAGAACTGCCTGCCCGACTTCATGAAGCACGAGGATCATCATCGTCTGGATGAAGGGGGCGACGCCGACGCTGAACACCGTGACTTCCACGGTCATGGCGGCGAGTGGCGCATCGAGAAACAGCGCCTGAAGTGGCAGGTGCTGGATGACTTCGCCACCGCGGCGGTGGAAGCCGGCATCCCCCGCACCCGCGACTTCAACCGTGGCGACAACGAGGGGGTGGACTATTTCGAGGTCAACCAGCGCTCGGGCTGGCGCTGGAATACCTCCAAGGCCTTCCTGCGGGGCGTCGAGCGGCGCGGCAACCTGACGGTCTGGCATTCCACCCAGGTGATGGGGCTCGACTTCGCGTCAGACGAGGGCGGCGAGCCCCGCTGTTGTGGGGTCACGGCCGAGCGCGCGGGAGAAAGGGTCGTGGCGACGGCAAGTCGCGAGGTGGTGCTTTCCGCCGGTGCCATCGGCTCGCCGCAGCTGCTGCAAATCTCAGGGCTAGGTCCTAAGGCGCTGCTTGACGAGCATGGCATTCCGGTGGTGTCAGACCTGCCCGGCGTGGGCGAGAACTTGCAGGACCACCTGCAGATTCGTTCGGTCTACAAGGTCAAGGGTGCCAAGACGCTCAACACCATGGCCAGCACGCTATTTGGTAAGGCGAAGATCGGACTGGAATACGCCCTGAAACGCACCGGGCCGATGAGCATGGCACCGTCCCAGCTGTGTGCCTTCACCCGAAGCTCCAAGGACTACGAGCATCCCAATCTCGAATACCACGTCCAGCCGTTGAGCCTCGAGGCGTTCGGCCAGCCGCTGCATGACTTTCCGGCCATAACGGCAAGCGTGTGCAACCTCAACCCGACCAGTCGGGGCACGGTGCGCATCAAGAGTCGCGACCCGCGTCAGGCGCCGGCCATCTCCCCCAACTACCTGAGCACGCCGGAGGATCGTCAGGTCGCCGCCGACTCGCTGCGGGTCACGCGCCATATCGCCGCTCAGCCGGCCTTCGCCAAGTACGAACCCGAAGAGTTCAAGCCGGGGGTGGAGTATCAGAGCGATGACGACCTGGCACGGCTGGCCGGCGATATCGGCACCACCATCTTCCATCCGGTAGGCACCGCCAAGATGGGACGCGACGACGATCCCATGGCGGTGGTGGACTCTCACCTTCGGGTCCGGGGGGTAACCGGCCTGCGCGTGGTGGATGCCAGCATCATGCCGACCATTACCAGCGGGAATACCAACTCGCCGACCCTGATGATTGCCGAGAAGGCAGCGGGCTGGATTCTGGCAGAGCGATGAACCCGATAGGACGTTGCGAGAAAACCGCGGGCTATTTCTAAGCGAGCTATTCTGCTGGTTACGTCGATTCTTCCAATGTGGTACTAGCGCGACACTGGCGTTAAGTGCTCGTCAGTCGTGAGTCCATCTTAGACGTTGTACCTAGTCAGCGGGGCCACATTCTGACACTCTCATGCTCCTTGCAGGCGTTAGGATAAAGACGACGCTGAGCAATTGTTCCCACATCCAAGGAGACTCGCTATGCCCCAGACTATCGCCGTCATCAAAGGAGATGGTATTGGCCCTGAGATCATGGATGCCACGCTCAAGGTGCTCGATGCCCTGGACTGTGGCTTTGAGTATGACGTGATCGAGGCGGGCCTGGGGGCCTTGGAGAAGCACGGCACCTTGATTCCCCAGGCATCGCTGGACAGCATCGCCGAGCACGGCCTGGCCCTCAAAGGCCCGCTGACCACGCCGGTGGGCAAGGGGTTCTCGTCCATCAACGTTCAGCTGCGTCGCCATTTCGACCTGTACGCCAATGTGCGCCCGGCGATCAGTTTCCCGGGCACGCGGTCGCGCTACGATGACATCGATCTCATCACCGTGCGCGAGAATACCGAAGGCGCCTACATGGCCGAAGGCCAGAGCCTGAGCGAAGACGGCGAGACGGCGGTCGCGAGTATCAAGACCACCCGCAAGGGCTCCGAGCGCATCGTGCGTCATGCCTTTGAGCTTGCACGTGCCAAGGGGCGCAAGAAAGTCACGGCGGTCCACAAGGCCAACATCATCAAGTCCAGCTCCGGGCTCTTTCTCGATGTTGCTCGAGAAGTCGCCAAGGATTTTCCTGAGATCGAGTTCCAGGAAATGATCGTCGACAATGCCTGCATGCAACTGGTGATGAATCCGCATCAGTTCGACGTCATCGTCACCACTAATCTGTTCGGCGATATTCTCTCTGACCTTTGCGCGGGTCTGGTCGGCGGCCTGGGCATGGCGCCGGGGGCCAACATTGGCAAGCAGGCGGCGATCTTCGAGGCAGTACACGGCTCGGCACCGGACATCGCCGGTAAGGGCGTGGCCAACCCCTGCGCTCTGCTGCTGGCCGCAGCGGAAATGCTGGACTACCTGGACATGAACGATAAAGGCACGCGGATTCGTACCGCCATCCGCGAGGTGCTCGAGAGCTCTCGTGAGGAAGTCACACCGGATCTCGGCGGCAGCGGTACCACCGAGACCTTCGCTAACGCCCTGGTAGCGGCCGTCAGCCGCTAAGCGCCCGCCCCAATCTCGCCCTGGGGGCTTCCCAGGGCGATTTGCCCCTCCTGGCGTTGCTCGCGCCTGGTCTGGAACGCCTGTCATTGCGCGTCTATCCCAGCAACTATCCTCGGCAGCTATCTCGGCTGCTCGGCGTCAGCCGCCGCCGCAGAGGCAGCCGTGGCCACCCGTTTTACCCGCAGGCAGAAGGGCCCGGCGGTGCGATCGGCAATCAGGAAACCGATCTGGTGAATGTCTTCCGGCGCCAGGGGCGGTGCGTCACTCAGAACGGTGCCGCGCCTCACGGCCTCGAATGCCGCCCATGGGAAGGTGAGCGTCTGCCAGGCATCCGTTGACGGGGTGAAGGTCACGCGGCAAGCACTGGAATCGCCAAGCGCTGAGCTTTTCAGACGCAGTTGGTAGCTGCGTCCATCGCCGCGCACGGTGATGGCAATGCCCTTGGCCTGGGCATTGCCTGATTCAGTACCATCCGGTTGGCGGCGCACCGACGCAAACCCACCGCCGTTCTCAAGCGATACCTCGCCATGGAAGCGCCCCTCGCCCTGGGAAACGCTGAACCCACTTTGCGAGATGCCGCCCATTACGCCGTCATTCACCGCATACCAGCGCTCTTGCTCGTGCGGGTCGTCGAATTCCAGTTCCATCATCGCTCCTTTCGCCGCTAGTTTTTTGCCGCTAGTTTTTTCACCACTACTCACCTCACCGCCAGGTTTTGGCGCTGCCAACATCGTTGGCAGGCAAGGCTCGCTGACGGTGATTGATTTTACTTAATGCGCTAATAATTAGCGTGGGGTAGTCAGCTCTCCCAGCTTGCTAGTAAACTGGTCTAATCAAAGCAGGCGAAGATCGCATCTTGCGAATCACGCCTTGAATCTATTGTAACGGGAGTTGCCGAATGGCCCACGATACGCTGCTGACACCGACCCGCCTGGGTAGCCTGACGCTACCCAACCGCATTCTGATGGCGCCGCTGACCCGTGCCCGCACGCCGGACAGCGTGCCGGGCAAGCTGCAGGAAGCCTACTACGGCCAGCGCGCCGGCGCCGGGCTGATCATCAGCGAGGCGACCAATATCTCCCCGACGGCCCGCGGCTATGTGTATACCCCGGGCATCTGGACCGATGAGCAGGAAGCCGGCTGGAAGGGCGTCGTGGATGCCGTGCATGCCAAGGGTGGCCGCATGGCGCTGCAGCTGTGGCACGTCGGTCGTGTATCCCATGAGATGGTGCAGCCCGATGGCCAGGCGCCGGTAGCGCCCAGCGCGCTGAAAGGCGAGGGCGCCCAGTGCTTCGTAGAGTTCGAGGACGGCACCGCCGGCCGGCACGAGACCAGCACCCCGCGGGCGCTGGAAACCGATGAGATTCCCGGCATCGTCGAGGACTATCGCCAGGCGGCCATTCGCGCCAAGCGGGCAGGCTTCGACATGATCGAGGTGCACGCCGCTAACGCCTATCTGCTCAACCAGTTCCTGGCCACCGGCACCAATAAGCGCACCGATCAGTACGGCGGTTCACTGGAAAACCGCGCCCGCTTCCCGCTCGAGGTGGTCGATGCGGTGGCCGAGGTATTTGGCCCCCAGCGCACCGGTATTCGCCTGACGCCGTTCATCGAGCTCTTCGGGCTGACCGATGACGAATCCGAGGCGATGACCTTCTACCTGCTGGAGCAGCTCTCCAAGCGCGGCCTGGCCTATGTGCACGTCAACGAGCCCGATTGGGCCGGCGGCGACATCACGTTCAGCGATGATTTCCGTCGTGAGATGCGCGCCCGCTTTACCGGCAGCCTGATCTTCTGCGGGCATTACGACGCCGAACGCGGCGAGCGGATCATCAGCGACGGCATCGCCGATGCAGTGGCGATCGGGCGTTCCTACATCGCCAACCCAGATCTGGTCGAGCGCATTCGCTTGGGCGCCGAGCTCAACGAGCCGGATCACGAGACGTTTTATGGTGGTGACGAGAAGGGCTATACCGATTATCCGTTCCTGGATAACGGCTTCGATCGCCGCGCCTGATTGGCGCGGGCCTTGTTAGAACCAATGCTTTGTTTTTTGGCCCCCTCGTTGAGGGGGCTTTTTTTATGGCTGGGTTTATCGATGAATGCTTTTGGATGGCCGAATTGACGCTGGGCGTGAGCCAAGGGGCCTTTCAGCCCTTGGCGGCGGCTAGGGCCTGATCGATATCGGCGATGATGTCGTCGACGTGTTCGATGCCGATCGACAGACGCACCATGTCCGCGGTCACGCCGGCGGCCTTGAGCTCGTCCTCGTTGAGCTGGCGGTGCGTGGTCGAGGCCGGAATCGACGAGCAGGTCTTGGCGTCGCCGATATTCACCAGGCGCAGGATCAGTTGCAGTGCATCGTAGAAGCGGGCGCCGGCCTCGCGGCCGCCTTCGATACCGAAACTCAGGATGCCTGAGGCACGGCCACCCATGTAGCGCTCGGCGAGAGCATGGTCCTTGTGGCTCTCGAGGCCCGCATACTGCACCCAGGTGACTTGCGGGTGCTGTTCCAGATGCTTGGCCACCGCGAGGGTGTTGTCGCAGATGCGCTCGATGCGCAGGGCCAGGGACTCGAGCCCTTGCAGCAGGTTCCAGGCGGCTTGGGCCGAGAGCGCGGCACCCATGTTGCGAAGCGGCACTACACGGGCGCGGGCAATGAAGGCGGCGTCGCCGACGTCGCGGGTATAGCTGACGCCATGATAGGAGACGTCGGGTTCGTTCAAGAGCGCAAAACGCTCGGGATGATCGGCCCAGGGGAATTTGCCGGAATCGACGATCACACCGCCCACCGTGGTGCCATGCCCGCCGATGTACTTGGTGGCCGAGTGAATGACGATATCCGCCCCGTGCTCGATAGGGCGCCACAGGAAGGGGGTGGGCACGGTGTTATCGACGATCAGCGGCACGCCGTGGCGGTGCGCCACATCGGCCAGCGCCTGCATGTCGACCACGCTGCCTGATGGATTGCCCACGCTCTCGCAGAAGATGGCCTTGGTGCGCTCATCGATCAGGGCGGCGATGCCGGCCATGTCGTCCTTGTGGGCGAAGCGTACCTCGATGCCCTGGCGGGGCAGCG